>Ga0326728_10001117_pt1 | contig 97191 bp, 85 predicted proteins | sample MB3enrmetagenome_FD_207602 | JGI IMG/M metagenome (GOLD analysis project Ga0326728, IMG submission 207602) | Lab enriched peat soil microbial communities from McLean, Ithaca, NY, United States - MB31MN | ecosystem: Environmental > Terrestrial > Soil > Wetlands > Peat | place: USA: New York...
GAAGTCGGTCAGACGAGTACCGGGAGGAAGCAGAGCGCGCGTGCGAGCCATATGCTGGAGTACCGAACCTTTCCAGAACATAATGGCACAAAAATGTTATTAAGTGAAGAGTATTGGGCTGAAGCCCGGCTGAAGCCCGGCTGAAGCCCGCCCCACCCAAGACGCCTTGATCCTGTGTGGGGTGGGCTTCAGCCCGCCATTCAGGGGGCAAATGGCCAAACTCCAGAGCCGGCTTTCAGCCGGCTGGACCCGCTGGAAAGCGGGTCCGCAGCCAGGATTGGCTGCCCCACATCTCGCATGCGACCGATTGTCAATAATTAGCCCAGACAGGACACTAGTTTATGCACTTGCGCATGATGTTGCGGAAGCGGGTGCGGCTGATCTGGTGATCGGCCAGCAACCGGCCGTTGTAAATCAGAGCAAAAATCGCGTAGGGGGTTGGCGCATTCTGGGCATCGCTCCACGACTCCAGATCGACCACCGTGGGCCTGATACCGTACTCATTCTCGGCCGTCTCAATGATCTCAGCCGCGAACTTCGCGATGTGCGGACACTGGCTGGAGCGGATGATGGTCAGGCCCCGGCTGTACTGCCCGAGTTTCTCGTCCCAACCTTTCTTAAAGGCCGGGTTTGCGGCGCCGCTATCGAACTTCCGAGCAAGCAATTGGTAGTCCGGCGGCGCGGTATCGACGGATTCGAAACCGTTTGCAAGGAACAGGCGGCGGTCGGCCAGCCATGGACCGTCCCGCACCATCACGGCGGCGCCACGCATGCCCGACTTTCTCGCATCGTCCAGGCAGCCTTCGACCATGATGCTCCCCCATCCCTTTCGCTGATGCTGCTTGGAGAAAACCCAGACGCAATGGATAAACATGAAGCCGGTGGCTTCTACACCGCGCCATGCGAACTCGCCCGGGAGGTACTCAATGTAGCCGCTCGGTTGTCCATCCGGGGCAAGAAGCATCTTAACCCGCAGGCCGAACTTAGCGTTGGCTTGCAGCCAACACTGTTTCTGCTGGCGTCCAGGATGGGTGGGGCTCTTTATCCCGCAGCATGGCAGCGCGTCGAAGCTCGCCGCATCGACATCGATCAAGCGAGGCTCGGTTTTAGCGGACGCCGGGCCTTTCATGGTATCTGTCACCCAGTGTACTCCTCTGTCGGCGCCGGAATCAGGCTGCGGGATTGGTGAGGACGTAGCGCACGAAATCGCTGTGCCGGGTGTACTTATCGTAGAGGCTGCGCGCGCGGTAGTTGTTTTCCTTGGAGTGCCAATAAAGGCGGGACCAGCTCTGCGCCTTCATCTCCGCGATCAGCCAATCGATCAACTGCCGGCCCACTCCCTCCGCGCGCCGAAAGGAATCGACATACAGATCGGCCAGGTAGCAGGCCGGGTTAAGCGACGAAGTGGTCTGGTGGATCACGTAGTTAGCGATGCCGATCACACCGCCGACGGGGCACTCCGCGACAATGGCATGAACGGGGCAGGTCTCGTCCATGATGCGGGCCCAGGTCTGCCTGGTTACGGCTTCGGAGGGCGCTTTTTCGTAGAAGCGCGTATACTCATCCCATAACTCGCGCCAGCGCCGCTCATCGCCGGGCTCGATTTTGCGTATTTTCACGATCATCACCGTCCGCGCATCTCTGCCTCCAGTGCCGGCGCCGGTTGGCGTTCCGGCCAAACCGCTGTCAGAATCAGTCCGACGGCGATTCCCAACGAGACATCGACAAACCGGTGGGTAGCTACCACCCAGGGCCTCTGGAGGTGACCTACGAGCATGACAATCGCCAGCGTAATACAGGCGAAACGGTACGCCGTCCGGTCGAGATGCAACAGGGCGCAAATAAGTCCCAGCAGAAATATTCCGGCGCCAAACCAGACCACGCCCGATCCCACGCTGGCGGCGGACAAAGCGCCCAGGAAAGCGCCCAGCGCAGTTCCAGCCAGCCGTTCGATCGAGATCTTGAAGGCCGCTCCGAGCGTTGACTGCACCACGATCATGGTGGTGATCGGAGCCCAATAGGACTCCGCCAAGCCGAAAGCGCTCGCCGCCAGGAAGGAAACCGTAGCCGCCGCGGCTATGCGGATGGAATGTTCCACCGATATCCGGGCCAGCCCTACAGCGATCCATGTCCCAATCCCGCTCATGCTACTTTCGCAGCGACTGCTCCATGCGCCGGTCCACGGCCGCGCCCGCAAAATCGCCGATTTCCTCTCTCGCATGTGCGCGGTTCTGGTAGGCTGGCGCAAAACGCGGATTGATTTCCAGAACCTTGTCGTAGTCCGCCAGTGCCGATCTGTAGTCTTTGCGGCGGAAGTAGACATTGCCGCGTCCGAAGAGAGCCATGGGCGCGCTCGGATTTAATTCCAAAGCCCGCTGGAACTCGACCAATGCCTCCGGGTCGTGATGCTGGTGCGCCAGGCAGTTACCGAGCCCCTCGTAAGCCGTGACAAGCTTGGGATCCAGGCGAACGGCGTCGTTATAGTCCCGCATGGCCGCGTCGAACTGTTCGAAGTGTTGGAAGATGGTGCCCCGGCTGTAATGGGCCTGCGCAGAATCGGGACGAAGCGAGACCGCATCGCCGAAAGAATGAAGAGCCCCCACATAGTCCCTGGCCTTTACCTGCTGCTCGCCGCGCTGGAGGGCCTGTAGAAAAGGAGTTGGATGCGGAGCGTTCTTCAGTTCGGGCGGCAACGACGAGAGCGCCAATTCCTCTACGGGTTCGGGCGCCGCGGCAGGCTCAGGATTCTTGTTCGGCTCGGGCTTCGCCGGTTCAGACTTGGTTGGTGCGGCCAGGGCCTGCTCCGCTACCTTATTAGAAGGTTCGGCCTTGGAAGGTTCGGCCTTGGAAGGTTCGGCCTTGGAAGGTTCGGCCTTAGAAAGTTCGGCCTCGGAAGGTTCGGCCTTAGAAGGTTCGGCTGGGCGAACTGCGGGAGTGGTTTCCGGGGGAGCCTTCGCGGCGGCCGTTGCCTCGACCGGCGCTTTCTCCGCGGGGCTCCCGGTAGCTGCCGGCGCCGCCGCGGCGTGAGGCTGTGGCGCGCGGTTCCACGGCTTCCAGATAACCGCGGCCAGCGCACCGCCCAGCACCAGCACCGCTATCGCGGCGGCCACTACCGGCGCGCGCGAATGGCCGGCGGGCACGGCGGGCGCGGCGCTGTCCGGCAAGGCGACGGTCGTCTGGGCCCTCAGCGCCGCCACCCGCTCCGTGGGAGCAGCCACGGGAGCGGTGGGCGCATCGGAGAAGGCTTGCGCCAGGGCCCCGGCGAACTCCGTGCAAGTGGCGAAACGGTCGGTGGGCTTCTTCGACAAGGCCTTCGCCAGCACTGCGTCCACGCCTCGTGGAAGGGCCGAGTTGCGCGCGCAGGGCAACGGCGGCGGTTCATGCACAATCTTGTAGGTCAAGGTGGCCATGGTGTTGGGCCCGTACAGCGTGCTGCCCGTCATCATCTGGTATGCCACCACGGCCAGCGCGAATTGGTCCGCCCGCCCGTCCACCGTTTCGCCCAGAATCTGCTCCGGCGCCATGTACTCCACCGTTCCCATCACCATCCCGGTGGGGGTGCACGTGCGCGTATCGGCGATCCGCGCGATTCCGAAATCCATGATCTTGCTGGCGCCCGTCGAGTCGATCATCACGTTGGCAGGCTTGATGTCTCGATGGATCACTCCCCGCGCATGGGTGTAATCCAGCGCGTCCGCCATCTGCCGCAGCACCTTCAGCATTGCCGATGCATCGGGCAGAGGATTGCTCTTGAGCCGCGTGGCCAGGCTCTCGCCTTCGATGTACTCCATCACCACATAGGCGCGCCCGCCGTCCTCAAACACGTCATAGATGGCGACGATGTTGGGATGTTTGAGCACGGCCGCGGCCCGGGCATCGCGCAGCAGGCGATTGCGCAGGAATTCCCGTTCCGCGGGTTCCTCCACGGACAGGTCAACCGTCTTCACGGCTACCTGGCGGTTCAGCATAGGGTCCGAGGCGAGATACACCACCCCCATGGCCCCGCGTCCCAACTGGCCTATCACCGTGTATCTGCCAAAGGTCTCGCTCATCGCCGCCCGAATCGATTATGACGTCGCCGTTGCGCGATTTTCCGTATGATATCGCACTTCCGGAATCGTGGGATCGATTCCTCTGCAAAGGATCTCGCATCGGTCGTTTTTGCCCTGGCCCCGGATCTTATCGGGCGGCAGCGTCTTTCGCCGCCGGTTACCGGAGAGGTAACGCCTTCCGTCACGCGAACCTTTGCAAGCCGCTGTCCAACGCGTGAAAACGTCCGTACAAATGCAGACCGAACAGGACTCTAGAATCTGCCTTTAATAAGAAGGTCCACTTGCTCTGGTTTGGCGCCGGTACGGGCGAAGACCGGATGCATCAAGGGGGCCAGGGACGTGCACCAGGCGCTCGAAAAGACGGGAATCAAGTACGAATCGCCAGGCGCCTCCCACGAATGGCAGGCCTGGCGGCGCGATCTCCATAAATTCGCCCCGCTGCTGTTCCAGTAAGATTTCGGCAGTCAGAAGCGGAAGCGTGCGGCAAGCTGGACTTCGCGGGGCGCCTGCGCGCTGACGATTTGCCCGAAAGAGGCGCTGGTGATGTTGCCGTCTACCGCCGCGGGGCCGAAGAATTGCGCGTGGTTGAAGACATTGAAAGCTTCGATGCGCAACTCGATCGAGCGGGTTTCCGCGAGTTGTACAGCCTTGTGCAGCGCCATATCGAAATTGGCCATTCCGGGACCGTAAAAGAAGCGCCGCGCGGCCGTCCCGATCTGGCCTAGCGAGGGAAGACTGAAGAGCGACGTGTTGAACGCGGGCCTGCCGTTTCGCGGATCGGTATTTACAGCCAGGTTGCCGGGCGCGTAGTCCGGAGTGTCGACGCCATCGTTGTTGATGCCGTTGGGAATGGTGCCGAGCAGCGACGTGTCGGTGTTATTGAAGAGCGTGACGGGCAGTCCCGTGGTGAACCGCGTGACGCCGGAGAGCAACCAGCCCTTCATTTTTCCGAGCGGCAGTTTCCAGTCGTAGCTGGCCACCAGGTTCTGGCGCATGTCGAAGGCCGAGAGCGCGCGGCTGAGGCTGGGATTCAGTGGATTGACGGCTTCGGCGAGGCTCGACGACTCATCGAGAGACTTGCCGTAGCTGTAACTGAGTTGCAAGTCGAGCGAGCGGCCGGTGTGGCGGAGCGACACGTCGAGCGCGTTGTAGGCGGAGTTGCCGATGGTTTTCTGGTAGGTGACCGCGGCGAATTGCGCAGAGAACGGGCCGCGGGTGCCCTGCACGGTCTGGCCGGAGGGCGTCGTGTAAGTGCCGCTTTCGCCGAACGGTCCGCAAGTGGGAGTTCCGGGCATCACGTCCTGCGGCTGGCTCAAGGCAAGACACAGTGCCGCATCGCCGGGGTTGGCCGAAATCAGAACCAAAAGGCGATGAGCCTGGGTGCCGGCGTAGCTCGCGCTCAGGATGGTGTTGCCCGCCACTTCGCGCTCGACGGCGATGGTGTAGCTTTCGCTATAGGGCGTGACGTTGCGATGGAAGAACGACGGCACGCCGGTGATGGGCAGGTACTGCGACCAATCGAGCGAGCTGTTGGGATTTGCGGCCGACGCGCCGAACGCAGGAATCGGCACCGGGAACGGCTGGCCCATATTCTGCCCGCTGGAGGCGGTGACGAAGGGCGTGCCAAAGAGCGGCGGGGCCGCGCTGTCGTAGGAGTAGCCGTAGGGCGGATTGGCGCTCATGATGCCTGCCGACAGCCCCTCGAAAGCTGTGTAGAAAACGCCGTAGCTGGCGCGAATGCCGGTCTTCGCATCGGGCGAGTAGGCGAGGCCCACGCGGGGAGCGAAGTTGGTGTGGCTGGCGGGAGCGAGCGTGTTGGGAACGCCGGGGTCGCCGGGGAAAACCAGGCCCACGGGCGCACCGGGGTAGACCACCGACTGCTCGCCGGGAACGAGCGTCTGCATCTGGTTGTATTTCTCGCTCCATGGCGGCAACAGGTCCCAGCGCAGACCGTAGTTGAGCGTCAGCTTGGGATGCAGATGCCAGGTATCCTGCGCGAACAGGCCGGCGTAGCGGTTGCGCAGATAGAAGGCGCGGGAATCGGCCTGCACGTAGCTGCTGGCGATGCCCAGGAGGAAGTCGGCGAAATCGGAGCCGGTTTCGGTGCCTTGAAACAGGAACGAACCGTTGTAATCGGCGTTGGGATTGATATTGACCTGGTCGAGGTGGATTCCCGCGCCGAATTTCAGGGTGTGCTTGCCCACCACTTTGGAGAAATTGTCGGACCATTGATAGGTGTTGTCGGCTTGCACCACTCCGGTGGGGTCGACCCCGATGGTGAGATCGTTGAACGCGACGTTCTCGATGCCTTCGATGCGCGGTTCAAGCGCGGCGATGGAGGGCTGGCCGGATGAATCCACGAAGCCTTGCGAGACCAGTGTGGGCCCGACGCCGCCCATGGGCTGACCGACGTTGTTGGCGGTGCGCATGTATCCCAGCCGCAATTCGTTTACCGCAGTGGGCCCGAAGGTGCTGGTGAGGGAGACGGTGGCAAGCTGGGCGCGGCCCATCGAAAGGGCGTTGAACCCGGGAACATTGGCGCCGCCTTGCGCCGTGGGGTAGGGATTATTGAGGCCATAATCGTCGGCGAAATAGTAGCCCGAGAGCGCGCCCCAGCGTGTGGCGCCGTCGATGCGGATGGCGCCCTTGTCGTCGCGGAGGGTCTCATTGTAGGCCGAGGTGGAAAAGACATCGCCGCCGCGATTCGGCGCGGGGATGTACGGCAGCAGCGCCTTGGCGGGCGCGGACCAGGCGTGCTGCGGGATCTGCGCGCCGGGAAATACGCACTCGGCGGAGGTAACGCAGCTTGCGGTATAGTACGGCTCGCCGGGGTTCACGGTGTAACCGAGCTTGTCGGAGAGCAGGTTGGCCCAATACTGGCCGTTCACGGTGCCGGTGAGCGAGCTGGCGACGTCGGAAAAATCGCCGGCGCGATCTTGCAGGGAGGGCACGGGAATCAGGCCGGTGTCGACGCCCTGAACCATGCGCGTGCCCTGATAATCGGCAAAGTAGAACAGCTTGTCTTTGCGGATGGCGCCGCCGAGCGTGCCGCCGAACTGGTTGCGGATATACTCGGCGCGGTCGGCAGCGAAATAATTGCGGGCGTCGAGATCGGTGTTGCGCAGGTATTCGAAGGCGCTCCCGTGCAACTCATTTGCACCTGAGCGGGTGGCCACCAGGATCTGCCCACCGCTGAAGTTGCCGTACTCGGCGTTAAAGTTGCTGGTGAGCACGCGCAAATCCTGAATGGAGTCGAGGTTGGGCACGATGGCCGCGCCCATGTTGAAGTCCTCCTGGGCGGAGACGCCGTTGACGGTGAAACCGTTGGCGGTCTCGCGCTGGCCGCTTACCGAAAAGTTGCCGGGGTTCAGATCGCCGGAGGGCGGCGCGCTGGTGCATCCGGCCATCACGACGGCATTAGGCTGTTGGGAACTGGCCGGAACCACGCCGGGTTGAAGGGCCAACAGGTCGGTGAAGCTGCGTCCGTTCACGGGAATGGCGGCCATCCTGGTGGCGGTGAGGGTTCCCCCCATCTGCGTGTCGGCGGTCTGCACCTGGGTGGGGGAATCGGTCACCGTCACGGTATCGCTGTGGGGCTCGACGGTCATCTCAATATCGAACCGCCGGGTACCGCCGGCCAGGATTTCGAGCCCTGGCTGGGCGTACGGGTTGAACCCGGCGTGCTCGGCTTCAATCGTATAGTGGCCGACGGGGAGACCGTGAAAAGAGTAGGTTCCATCGGCGTCCGTTTGGGTCCGCCGGATGGCGCCGGTATCGGCATTGCGCGCAATCACGGAGACGGCGGGAATGGCGGCTCCAGTGGGGTCGGCGACGGTTCCGGCGAGAGTTCCGCCGTCCGCGACGAGAAGGGAAAACGAGAAGATGAGGGCTATTAGGGCACGGAGCACGATGACAGCCTCGAAAATAATATTTCAGCTTACCTGCAACTGATTGTCAACTAGAAAATGGTTAAAAGTTCGTAAACTCTTAAATTGACGGTATTCTCTTACCTATAGAGGGGCAAGCCTTTGGCCTCCGGGAGTTAATCCTTGCGCGCAAAATTGCAAATAAATTACAATTCAAGCCATGCGTGGAAATCCTAAAGTCATTGCCGAATTGAACGCCGCTCTGAAAGAGGAATTGACGGCCATCAGCCAGTATTTCCTTCATGCCGAGATGTGCGAGAACTGGAAATACGAAAAGCTGGCGAAGTTCATCAAGAAGCAGTCCATTGACGAGATGAAGCACGCCGAAGTGCTGATGGAGCGCATTCTCTTCCTGGACGGTACGCCGAATATGACCGAGCTGCTGCAGATCAAGGTCGGGCAGAATGTGAAGGAGCAGATTGAGAACGATCTCAAGCTGGAACTGAATGCGGTGACCATGTACAACAACTCCATTCAGGTCGCCCGGGAAGAGGGGGACAACGCTTCGCGGGAGCTTTTCGAGATGCTTCTGAAGGACGAAGAGTCGCACGTGGACTGGCTGGAGGCGCAGTTGCACCAGATCAAGGAACTCGGGTACGAGCGGTACTTGAGCCAGCAGATCAGGGAGGCGGAGTAGCGAGCGTGCCCTTGGCCATTGATGGCATGCGGTTGGCGGGCCAGGGAATCTTGCCTCAGGGATAGACCAGCCTGAGGAAGCCGGCTAAAGGCCGGCTATGGCGGGCTGAAGCCCGCCCCACCAAGAAGCCAGCCGTGGGGCGGGCTTCTTCAGCCCGCCGCTTCCTACCCTACTCCACCCTGCCATCGCGCATGCGGATGGTTCGGTGCGCGAACGCGGCGGCTTCGGGGTTATGCGTGATCATGAGGATGGTCTGGCCCAGCCGCCGGTTCAGGTCGCGTAGAATCTCCAGCACCGCTTGGGAATTCCCGGTGTCCAGGTTGCCTGTGGGCTCGTCAGCCAGCAGGATCGCCGGACGGTTGACGATGGCGCGCGCGATGGCCACGCGCTGTTGCTCGCCGCCGGAAAGCGCGTTGGGTCTGTGGTCCAGGCGCTTTTCGATGCCCAGCAGGCGCAGTAGTTCCTCGAAGTCCTTTCCGAACGGGCCCCTTGCGCCAGAGATATAACGCGCCAACGCGATGTTGTCGCGCGCCGTGAGGTTGGGGAGCAGATTAAATTTCTGGAAAACGAAGCCCACGGTCTGCTTGCGCAGGCGCGTGCGGCCGCCGTCGGTGAGGCTGGCCAGATCCAGGTCGGCCACGCGCACAATCCCGGTGGTGGGCGGCGTCAGTCCGCCGATGATGTGGAACAGGGTCGATTTCCCCGAGCCCGACGGGCCCACGATAGCTAGAAACTCGCCCGGCTGCACCCGCAGATCGACCCCGCGGAGCGCCGGCACGTCCACCTTCCCCACGCGGTAAGTCTTGTGCAGGTCCCGGGTCTCGATGACGAAGCCGCTACTCATATGCCAGAGCCTCTATGGGGTCGTGCCGGGCGGCGCTCAATCCGGGGTACAGCGCGCCGAGACCCGCGCCCACCAGCGTGATGGCGCAGGCGATGGGCCACCATAAGGGGACGATCTCGATCGATAAGGATGAGGGCACCAATGTGCGGATCAGCCACCATGCTCCGAAACTCATGATGATGCCGAGCGCCGTGCCGCCGAGGCCCAAGACCATCGCCTCGGCCAGAATGATGCGTAGAATGAAGCTTCTCGAGGCGCCGATCGCTTTCAGAATGCCGATTTCGCGGGTACGCTGCAGCACCGCCATGTACATGGAAAGGCAAACCACCGCGAACCCGATCACCACGCCAATTCCCATCACGACGTACATAAACTCCGACAGTCCGGGATACGCGTTCACGTTGTATGTGGCCGCGATGTATTCCGCCATGGCCTTGGCCTGCAGACTAGTGTTCTCTTCGATGAAGTGCACAACGTCGTCGATGTTCGCCGGGTCGTCCAGCTTGAGATAGATGCTGGTCACGTTCCTCTCATTGGGGGCCAGGACCTGCTGAAGCGACCTCAACGGGACTACCACTCGTGCCAGCTTGCCGCCCTCGATGATGCCGACCAGATGCCAATGGTGGTTTAGCAGCGTAATGGTTGCGCCTGGCTGAACCTTCTTTTGCTTGGCGTAGAGCGTGTCGACCAGAATGTCGTCGGCGTCGCGCAGGCCGCGCCCAACCGCGAATGTGAATCCGCCGCTCATCTGGTTGAACTCGTCGAGGTTGAGACCGGTGATGATCAGCGGAAAGTCGATCGAGTGGTTGATCACACCTATGGCCAGCTTGACGTGCGGCACCTGGGTCCGGAAATAGTCGACGTACTTTTCGGGGATGGCATCGGCGGTTTGCGCCACGCCGATCTGGGTGCTGGATGCGCGCACCAGGATATCGGCGCCCACGCCTCGGGCGCGCTCCTTGGAATCGTTCAACATGCCGGAGGACAGTCCCTGGAGGGTCAGAATCAGGGTCACGGGAACGCCGATCAGCAGAAAGCTGAGCAGGCTCCGCATGGGCTTGTTTTTGAGGTTCTCGACAACCAGCTTAGTGGTCACTTTTGGGGTCCTTTAACGGGCGGTGGGCCGACGGTCTGCAAAGTGGTTCCTTCCGGCTGGTCGAGAACGAATTGGTCGTCCGCGACTCCCTTATTGATTTCCATTTTCACCAGATCGAGAACCATGGCGTACTCGTCGCGCGGCCGGTTGATCTCGATGTGTTTGGGGAACGGCACGTTGTCGTAGGAATGCCATTGCGAGTAGCGCGCGTCGGTCAGCGGGTTCCCGGCTTCGTCGAAAATCATCTGGCGGGCGATCGTCAGGTCGAGCCGGCTGAACCAGATGTCGCGCCGGAGTTGCAGACTGCCGTCGGCCCGTTCGTGAACCTCGTGAATGATGTAGTAGGCATTATCTTCGTCGGTAAAATTCTCCAGCATGACCTTATCGGTCTTGGGATCGAAGAGCTGAACGATGAGAGCATCCAGGAAGTGCTGGGGCCGGAGATTTTCCAGCTTATTGGGGGAAAGCTGTTCGATGGCATTGCGGCCCACAATGAAACGGCCTTTGGAAGGAATGTAGAGCTTGAAATCGGCGCCATCGGAAACCATGTCGAACATGGTGCCGCGAACCACCGGCATCAGTCCGATGAGGCGGATGTCGGAGGGCTTGCGGAAACGGATGTAGGCGCGGACGTCCTTGTATTCGGTGATATGGTTCTTCTCGGTGCTGCCCAATGCCGGCACCATGTCGACCGAAGCGCTGAAATCGTGTATCGCGTCATATTGCTTCTCGACGGCGGCCAGCAATGTTGGCAGGTCGGCCACCAGCAGGGGCTTGGAATTCCCGGCCCGCGGGATGAGGCGGCGGCGCGCGATGCAGGAAGGTGTGGCGGCGCAGATCAGGCAGAGCACGAGTATAGGAAGCGCCAGGCGCCGGAAGGGCATCATTTCATTGTAGGCAGCGCGCCAAGCGGCCCGCAAACTCAATCCGCACAAGCGAGTGTGATATATTGGAAAAACGCAGTAGTGGGCCTGTGGCGCAGTTGGGAGCGCGCTTCCATGGCATGGAAGAGGTCGTGAGTTCGAATCTCACCAGGTCCACCAAAACGTTTCAAACACTTACCGCGGCTCTACGCCATTAATGGGGGCAGCCGCCAAGAACGCACTCGCCGGAGTCCAACTAGGTTGCAAGACCCGAGTTTGCGGAGCCGATGTGTGCTGACGTTATTCGTGAGCACCGGCGGCGTCGCCTTGAGGCGGAAAGGCGGCCGTTCGCAGAGCCACCACGCCCATCCTTCCCACCACGCCTGCTTGAGCGTGGAAGACCCCTTTCATGCGCCGACATCCTGCGGGCGGCCCGGGCCCGGCGTTGCGCCGAATCGCGCCGGGCTGCGGAGCAACGGCCATGAGAGCAGTCACCTGACGGATCGCCTGGCTTGAGCGTAGCTTTGGGACCGGCGACGCGGCCGCCTTTCCCAATGGCCCCATCAGGCCGACCAGGCGGATCGCATCCTTCCCGAAGCCGCCCGCGCCGCCCTCGGCCGCACCTTCACCGAATCGAAGCATATCCACGGTGCCTTTGCCGACTTCCATGGCCGTGGCGGTCGCAGTTGCCAGAAGCACACCGAACAGGTTCGGATTGTTTTCGACAAAGCGATCAAGCTCCTTCTTAGCGTCCTCGTGCTGCTTGTCCCACCACTCCGCAATGTCACCTGCCGCCCACATCATGCCGCTCCTCCACTGAACGTGAGGCCGATCAGACTCACCCCTCCCCGCCCGCAAGCCGGACCGCGTCTCTCGAGCACAACCTCCCAGGCAGGATAGGAAAAAAGTTTCATATTGAGAGCCGCCAGACTCCGGCAAACGCCGGGCCGGCACCCGAAGGAGTTTGCTTGGCTTGCTTGATTACGAATAGGACGGCCGGGAGTCTACTTCCCCGAACCTGGGAGCGCCGCCGCGGGTACCATTACCGCGTCAATCATCCCCTTGGACACATACTCGAAGGGTACCACGCGATACCGATAGATCATCCCATGGTTGCCCACCACATAACCCCGGTCCCTGGTAGGCAGGCAAAAGGCGGTTACAGCCGCGGGAAAGCGAACCGAACGGGTAGTCCAGCGCTTTCCGCCGTCGAACGTGTAGGCCCACGTGTTACCCAGACATGACCAACCCACTTCCCGGTCTGCGAACTTAACTATTGGATAGCCTTCTGAGAATGTGGCGATCACATTTTGCCAGGACTGGCCCCCATCGATTGTCCGGAACAACCCGCTGCCGTTCTCAAACCCGATGTTTGGATCGAGGAACCAGATATGATAGACCCGTGGATTGCCAGGCTCCTCGGGCGCAGTCAGAAAACGCCATGTGTCTCCGCCATCCTCCGTCTTCCACAAGATTCGCCGATGGCCCGTGGCATAACCCACCGTGGCAGACGGGAAATAAATAGTTTCAAATGTACATTCTTCTTCCTTGGTTAATCCTTGAACTTCCAACTTAGCCCGGCAAGCGAGAACTTGTTTCCAGGTTTTGCCGCCATCCGTGGTTGCGGAAAGTCCCGTTCCATATACGAGAAATCCCTTCGTATCCGAAACGAAAAACGCTTTCCCCCGAATATCCCCGGTCATCTGCTGCCAGGACTCACCGTCCGTGGTGCGATAGAGAGCGTTCCATGACTGAGCCCAACCGTGCGTTGGGTTGGTAAAAAATGCGCGTATGAGATCCCTGCCTTCGGCGTGGGCATCGCCGCCCAACTCCGCCGTCCAATTGTTGCCCCCATCCTTGGTGTGCAGAATGGTCCCGGCAGCGCCGGTCACCCAGCCTTCCTCTTTACTCACGAAGAAGACGTCGTTGAGAGTTATGTCCTCTTTGTAATTGACCGGTTCCCAGATGGCCTTGAACTTAGGCTTCTCGTTTGCGGGCTGTTGCGCCCAGGCTGCCAGAAGGCACAAAGCGATCAGGACCGGAACAAATCGGTTGTAGTTACGCGTTTCGACTGGCATACGGTAAAGCCCCTCTTGCGGAAATTTCGGAAACAGCATGGTGCGCCCGCGAGCCAACCTTGGACCAGGGGTTCTATTCCGGGCTCCGCATTTTGCCCTCCCGGATTGCGCCAGTATACACCCGACGGCATCCCGCTGCGCCGGATTTTGAGAATTTCTTCAACGGTGCCCCTCCCAAAATGCTCATCGGGGTCCCGCCGGGCGCCGCGGCCACGCCGCCCGCGAAGTAGAATGAGGCCAACGGGCTTTATCTCTGGCTCGATGACGGTCTGGCTTGGGCGAAAGGCACCTATGAATACCGTGGCTGGAACTACACCGGCGTATTCCGCCGTGCGCGGCGCGCGAATGTCGCGCCTGGGGTCAAAATCGCGCCGGCGGAACAGATCGGTGGCGGAGATGATGGCGGTCCCCATGGGGCCATTTGCGGCTTGTGTTCGGAGCAGCCACTCGACGGAGGGCTGAATCACTCGCCATGGTGCGCCGAGACTGGCGAGCGCGAGCGCTGCGACGAGAAACCTGTCCCCTCCACGAAACACTGCCTGCGAAGGAACGCACGTGTGGCATCGAGATCCGCTCCCATTAAGCGCTTGATAACGGGCGAGATCTTGGCTACCGTCTGTTGACTCATCTGGACCTCTGGCGAGGCAGTATACCAGCAATTCGGATCAAGACTAGTTCGTAGACGGGACCGTCGGTGAGGACTACGGGCGGCGCAACTCCGACGACCGACGCGCGCCTCCACACGGGCATCATCCTTGGATATGGACACCAATTGTCGTCTCCACCACAGACAACAAACGAAGCTGCTTACGACCGCGCGGGTAAGGGCAAGCCTCGTGCCATTCTTGTCGTGGAGTCCTGGAGTCCGCATTGAGTCCAACCGCCCAAAAACCACCCCGGTGGCGTCCACTGGCGTCCAAATCGCCTTAGGCTAAGTCTTTTGTTTCTGGTGAAAAGGCCTGTAAGTGATTGATATTTCTTAAATGGCATGGGAGCGGTCGTGAGTTCGAATCTCACCAGGTCCACCAAATTGGCCAACTTCACGTCTAAGTATAGCCAAGGGCTGCGCCCTTGAAATCCTAAGGAGAGGGTGTCGAGGTATCCCTACGCCTCTTTGCGGCTTGGCGGCTTTGCGTGATAGCGTTTCACGTTCTGTCGAGTTCCAATCCAACCGCCGTTCCGGCCGATATCGAAACACAATGTCACGCAAAGCCGCAAGGCTCGCCAAGAGTTTCATCTTGGCCCGCGATTTCAATGGGATGCGCGGAACATGTAACATGTTACAAATTGTGGGGCGGCGATGAAATTCTGAGAGATGATTTCTCAGATCTGGCCGTGCTAAAAACTAACGTTGCGGCGCCAGGGATCCCAAGGTGCTCGATGTCCGCAATACTGCCAGCCGCATCCACCACCCTACGCCGCTGTGTTCTTTCCGCGACTCGGCAAGCTCCTCCAACCGCTCCTGGGCGCCGAACGTATCCGGCCCCACCCGCTCTAGCAGCGCGGCGGCGCGCTCCAACCCTCCGCGGAAATATTCCGGCGAATCCACATAGAAATCGAACAGCTCCAGCAGGTACTTTTCGTTCCGCGGATCGAGCTTGACCGCCCGCTCGAGACTGCGCTGCGCTTTGCGCGCATTCTTCTTTGCCGATAGCGGTCCCGATAATTCGGCCAGCCGGGAATACGCCTTGCCCAGCCAGTAATGCAACTCCGCGTTGTCGGGCTGCACCGCCACGCTGTTTTCAAACGCGTGCGCGGCCTCCTTGAATTCGCATGCGAAGAAGTGAAACCGGCCATCCTGCGCCCACTGCGCCGCGATTTCTGAGCTTTCCGGTCCCTCTGCGGCCCCACCCACGGCAGCGCTCAACGCCAAAACCGCTATCCAGTACCGCACTTCAGCCTCCTTATCTTATTTCCCGCTGCAGACCACGGCTGCACTCCGATATCCATGGCTAAGATGCTGTATTTTCATACGCTGGCGTGTTGCGCGCCGTCAATTGACGCGGCAAATGCCGGGATGTGGGCAGCCGGCGTCCGACACCTCACGGCGGACGCGCTTATCGGGTCAGTGGGGATGGATGGACGGCGGTACCCGAGGCGGTAAACTCGAATCGCAAGAGCCAGCCAGTGGGGCCGGCGGCAAAGTCCCACTGGCGCGCTGCTTCCAGCGCCAGCTTGGCGAAATACCGGCTGTTCTGAGACTCCACCTTGGCATCCGTGACATGGCCGGAAGCGTCCACGGTGGCCCGCACTTGGATCTTTACCGACCCGCGAATGGTTCTTCTCGCGAACTCCGGCACCTCCGGGAGCACTTTATGAACCACCTGGTCCGAAGAGGCCTCTACGGGGCTCCGGGCCGCGGGCGGCGCGGTTTCCGGCGGGCTCACAACTGGCGCAGGCGCCTCCGGCACCTTCGCCGCCGCGGGCTTCACGGTCCGCGGCGTTTCCGGGGGAGCGGTTACCGCCGTGGAACCGGGCACAACCACCGCCTGTTGCGCTTGGGCGGAAGCTTCCGGATGACGCAGTAATCGCGGCCCGGCAAGAATCGCGGCCAATGCCACGGCCGACGCGCCCACCAACGTCAGGCTGAGCCACTTCCGTGAAGTGGCGGGCGGTTCCGGGGCGGGTGGTTCCGGGGCGGGCCCCTCCACCACCTTCGGCTCCGCCCGATCGAGGAGTTCCAGAATGTTATGGAGCGACGCGCGGCGCCGCGGGTCCGGCCGTAAACAGGCGCGCACCACCGGCAGAAATTCGGCCGGCACTGTTTCGGGCAGAGCCAGTTCCTGTTTCGACCCGCTCAAAGCGGGCAACTGCTGCGTCAATGCCTCCACCAGCGTTACTCCGAACGACCAGATGTCTCCCACCGGCGAGCAACCTCGATCGCGGAACTCCGGGGGATCGTACGGTCCGGGTGTGGTGGGCGCCGAGCCCGGCTCGCCCACCTGCGAAATCCCGTCCACCGACAGTTTCAGATCGTCGCCAACGGCCATAATGTTGGCGGGCTTCAAATGGCCGTGCACCAAGCCCTCGCCATGGATGTACGCCAGCGCCTCCACGAGCGGCTTCACCATGTCGCGCACTTCCCCGGTGGACAATGGCCTTTCGGCCAACACCGCTGCCAGGTTTTCCTCGGCATACTCGGTCACCACGTATCGCAGGGCCAGTCGATTCACCTGCCATCTTCCGATTTGCAGCAGGCGCAGCAGGTTGGGATGAGACAGTTGCGCGGCGCGCTCCCAATCGGCCGCCGGGTCGCCCTCCGGCGCCGCCGCCAACACCAGTTTGATGGCGGCATTCCGGGGCTCCGGATCGCCGTATTGGGTGAGATACACCGCGCTCAGATCCGTGCCCCCGAGGTAGCGCCGCAGGGGGAAGTACAAGTCGACGACCTGGCCTTCCCACAGCTTCCAGGGCACTGGCATCATTCCGCTCTAGCCTCCACAATCCGCTTGGGATTTCGAACCATTGTAGCCCCTTCGCTACCGGGTCAGGCTCCGGGTGGTTGTACGCGCACAATCCGGATCCGGCAAGTTACGCCGGCATCGCGAAATGTTTCGGCTATCAAGTCCGCAACGGCCGGCAGGTGGCGCGTGGCTACGGCAGCCAGCGACGGGCCGGAGCCACTCAGGAAGACGCCCAGAATATCGGGATGGCGCAACGCCAGCAGCCTGTCCAGGCCGGGCACGATGGCGCACCGGCTGGGCTGGTGCAGGCAGTCGCGGAACGCCTCGGCCAGCACGCCGTAATTGCGCGCCCGCAACGCTTCCAGCAGCACCGCGACCCGTTGGACGTTGCTTACGGCGCTCCCGAGCGGCACCGTAGCCGGCAGCACCTGGCGCGACCGCCGCGTCTCCAGTTGCGTCTCCGGCGTCGCCACCACGATGCGCAACGCGCGCGGCCACGCCGCCCGGAGCGCGATTACCGATCCATCCGGCCGCTGGCAGCACGCCACCAGACCCCCGAGCAGCGCCGCGGCCACGTTTTCCGGGTGGCCTTCCAGTTCGCAACCGGCCGCCAGCAGGTCTTCCACCGGCTGCGGCCCGAACAGCGATTCGAAAATGCGGAACCCGCACACCAGCGCCGCGGAGCTGCTGCCCAATCCCGAGCGCAGCGGGATTTCGGTCTCGACCTCGATATCGAGAGACGGAAACTCGCGGCCGCCCGCCAGGCGCCGGAAGCCGCTTTCGATCAGGTTCTCGCCTGTGAGCTCCAGATTCACAAAGCTGAAGCTCAGGCGGTTCGCGCCCTCCGCGCGGCGCACCCGCACTTGCAGGTAAAGGCTCACCGCCAGCGCCAGTGTATCCAGCCCCGGACCCAGGTTGGCGATGGACCCGGGCACGGTGATGGTTACCTCCGGGCGTCGGCCGGGCTTAGCCATCCTGCTTGGCACCCAGTTTGCCAATCGAACGCAAAATGGCGTCGGTGTCTTTGAGCGCGTGGCCGGTAAGAAAGGCCACAATGCGACTTTGCGGAGCGATGGCGCCGCTGGCCACCAGGTTGCGGATGCCGGCCAGAGTGGTGGCCGAAGCCGGCTCGCTGCCGATGCCGTCGCGGCCCAGTTCCGCTTTTGCAGCCATGATTTCGTCGTCGTCCACGTCGATCACCAGGCCATTGGTGAAGCGGATGGCTTTGAGCGCTTTTTTCCAGCTCTTCGGCTCGCCGATGCGGATGGCGGTAGCCATGGTTTGCGGGTCGGCCACTACTTCGAGCTCGTGGCCTCCGGCGCGCACGGTGCGCACCAGCGCGTTCGACCCGCGCGCCTGCACGATTACCATGCGCGGCACCTTCGGCAGCAGCCCGAAAGCAGACAGTTCCTGGATGGCTTTGCCGAAGGCCGAGCTGTTTCCCAGGTTCCCGCCCGGCACCACGATGAAGTCGGGCGCGTTCCAATCCATCTGGTCCAGCAGGTGGAAGATGGCGGTCTTTTGCCCCTCGATGCGGAAGGGATTGATGGAATTCAGAAAGTAAATGCTGGGGTCCGGCTCGCCCATGAGGACGCGAAGGGCGTCGTCGAAGTTGCCGTCCACGTATTGGATCTCGGCGCCGAAATCGAGGGCCTGCGCCAGCTTGGCCATGGAGGTACCGCCGCGCGGCAGGTACACGCGGGCGCGCAGATTGCCGCGCGCCGCGTAGGCCGCCATGGAGGCCGCGGTGTTGCCGGTGGACGCACAAGCCACGGTCTTGGCCCCTTGCCTGCGGGCTTCGGTGACCGCGGCCGTCATGCCGAGATCTTTGAACGACCCGGTGGGATTCCATCCGAGGTGTTTGAACCAGAGGTGCTCCACACCTGCGTAGGCGGCGGTTTTCTGCCCTGGAATCAGCGGGACGTTACCTTCGCAGAGTGTGACCACGGCCTCTTCGGGCGTATCGGGCAGGAACTCGCGGAATCGCCAGACGCCGCTCGAGTCGAGCTTGCCATTGGAAGCGCGCCGTTCACGCCAGATCTCTTTGAGCCGCTCCGGAGGCGCGGGACCGGGGTCCACGACGGCCTGCAGAAGGTTGCCGCACGTGGGACAAAGATAGCCGCGGTACTCGCGGGGCAGGGCCGTTTCGCAATCCGCTTCGCTACAGCGCAAGCCGGCGGCGGGCCGATTTGGGAAAGACTCCATGGACTTAGCGATGGTATCAAGATTGTCAGTGCTTGCGCACGCGCTTCGCCCGCGACTGGACTTTGGCCTTTTCATGGCATGCAGGTGGCCAACCCGGTGGGGCAGACTTTCAGTCCTCCCCAAAGGGGACCCCGGGCTTCAGCCAGACTTCAGCCAAGGCTTCAGCCCGCCAAAGCCGGATGAAAGCCGGCTTGCAGGCACGATTGCCTGCCCACCCGGTTGTCAAGATCCGAGACAGGAGACTAGGGTTGCTTCTTCGCGTCCCCGGCCTTCGCCTCCAGATACGCCTCCGCGATCCGAAACGCGGTGCGATCGGGGAGGCGCGCCATGGCCTCGTGCAGCGTGGTCAGAGCCTCCCCGATGTCGCCGGTCGCGTCCAGCGCCACCAGACGCAGCAGCGTCTGCCGCAGGGCGATTTCGTCCGCGGAAAGATGCTCGTCCGGGGCCGCCGCGGCCTCGCGGGAAGCCGGCGGCCGCCGGCCGGCTGCCTGCCGCGCTTTTTCATGCCTCGCGGCAAGCTCGGCATTGGCGGGAAATTCGTTGAGTCCGGTGCCGGCGACGCGCTCGGCGGTGTCGAAATTGCCGCTCTGAATCAGCCCGTCGATGCGCTGGCACAAGGCCTGGACCGTCTCCGTATGCGTGCCGGCAGCGGCGTGCGGCTTGATCTCCAGCACGTCCGATACCGGCTGCAAGCGGAAGCCCGCGGCCGCCGCGCCATCGCGCAGCTCCGCAGCCATGTCGCCGCACGAAGGATAGCGCTTGTCCGGATCTTTTTCGAGCGCCCGGCGAACCGCCTCCGCCACGAACTCCGGAATTCCGGCAACGAATTGGCCGACTGGCGGCGGAGCGGCTTCCACCTGGGCGCGCAACAGCTCGTACTCGCTCTCGTTGACGAACGGCAACCGGCCGCAGAGCATCTCGAACAGCAGTACGCCCACCGAATAGAGATCACTGCGCTGGTCCATTTCGCGATTCAAAATGCGTTCCGGCGGCATGTACTCCAGGGTGCCGATGACCACGCGCTCGCGCGTCAGGCGAGCCGCTCCCAACGCGTGGGCGATGCCGAAATCCATCACTTTGACCGTGCCTTCGCGGTCGATGACGATATTCTCGGGCTTGATATCGCGGTGCAGCACGCCGCGGCGGTGGGCGTAATCCAGGGCCTCCAAAATCTGCAGCGCTACCGGCACGGCGCTCTGCCACGGCATGGGCATGAAATTCCGCAGCACGGCGCCATCGATGAACTCCATCACGATGCACAGGCTGTCGCCATCCTGCAGCAGGGTGTAGAGCTGGGCGATGTTGGGGTGGTTGAGCTTGGCCTGCAACCGCGCCTCTTTGCGAAAACGCTCGAGCACGCTGGGACTGGAGGCATACTCGCTGCGCAGGCGCTTGATGGCCACCTCGCGCTCGAGCAGCACGTCCACGGCGCGGTACACCACACCCATTCCGCCGGCGCCCAATTCGGATATAACGCGATATTGGCCGATTTGCTGAGTCATGGCTGCAGATACTCCCGGGTGGGTCTGGGCCTCGACCGCAAGGCCGCGGCATCCACCGCCTCCAGCAGGATTACCGAGATGTTATCGTAGCCGCCATTTTCGTTGGCGGCGCGCACCAGGCGCTCGGTGGCGGCGCTCAAATCCCCCGAGCGGGCCAGCGCCAGCATTTTCTCGTCGGTCACCAAGTCGTGCAAGCCGTCCGAGCAAAGCAGGAAACGATCGCCTGCCTGAATAGGAAATGGCTCGTCCCAGCAGGAGACCTCGACTTGCGGACGGCTGCCGAGGGCGCGCGAGAGCACGTTGCGGTCGGCATGATTGCGCGCTTCCTCCGCGGTCAACAGGCCTTTGTGGACCATTTCGAAGACCATGGAGTGGTCTTCCGACATGCGGTAAATCTGGCCGCGGCGAATCAGGTAGAGGCGGCTGTCTCCCACGTACGCCAGCCAGCCGTGGCTGCTGGTGATGGCGAAGGCCAGCGCGGTAGTGCCCATGCCTCGCAGGTTGGGCTGGGCCTGGGCAGCCTGGTAGATCTCGCCGTTGACGGCCTCGAGCGAAGCACGCAGGGCAGCGGGAGCCGGGCCGTTGCTCTCGAAGTAAATCCTGGGGATTTTCTGGCAGGCGAGGGCGCTGGCCACCTCGCCGCCGTTGCATCCGCCCATGCCATCGGCCACCAGGGCGATTACGCCGTGAGTGGCCAGCGCGCGGTCATCGGCCGGGCGGGAGAAAATGGCGGCGTCCTGGTTATCGGCACGGACGCAGCCGGGGTTGGTGGCCACGGATGCGTGGATTTCGAGCACTACAGGCTTGCCCGACGGACGGGACCGGGGAACCACGGGAGCACGGCCGGACGCCACGCCGGGGTCGAACCAATTGCGAAATCGCTGAAACATTCCCATGACGACGGGAGGCCCGGAGACAGCTCCTATTGGCCACCTCGCGAAATTTCCTGCAGCGCCTGCTGCAGGCTAGGCTTGACCTCATCGGGCGCGAGCGATAGCGCTTTCTCGAACATGGTCCTGGCCTGGGACGGCTTGTTCTGGATCTTGGCAACAGAGCCGGCGATGCTATACGCTTCCCAGCGAGTGGGCTGGCTCTGCATCAATTGCTGGGCCACTTTCAGGGCGCCCTCGGGATTGCCATTCTGCAGCAGGCCGACACCCTGGCGGACGGCGGCGTCGTAATCGAGCTTCGGATTGGCATCGCCGGACGCGGCCACCACGGGAGTGGAGGACGGGATGTCGACGGGAGGCACGGGTAACGATTCCGGCGGCTGGCGGTTGGCCAGGTCGCGGACCGCCTCTTTGGTGACGGCCTCCTGCTCGGCCAGTTGCTGAGACAGGCGGCGGAGGCGTTCCTCATTGCGCTGGTCGGAAAGTTTCAACTGGTCGTTGAGCCGCACCACTTCTTCGCGCATGGCCTCGGCCAGTTCGGGAGTCTTCTTTACGTCCTGGCCCATCTGCTGCATGAGTTGCTGGCTTTGCTGCGCCTGCAGATTGGCGTCCACAGCGTTCTGGCGCTGGTAAATGTAAATGATGCCGCCCACCACCAGGATGGCCGTAAGCGCCGCGGCGCCCACCCACACGGCTTTATCCGACTCGTGCTTCACCTTGGTGAAAGTGTCGCCCAGCATGCGTTCGACGGTGCCACGGCCGATGGGACGCGGGGCCGTTTCTTCGCGCACGGGAGACAGCATCAAAGCGCCGGAGTGATCGAGCGGGCGGGTAATGGTGGCCGGCGGCGGGTCGAGTTCGAAGCGAAATTCGGGGCCGGCGGGACCCAGTTGAATCACGTCGCCGTGAGCCAGGCGCGCGGGGGCGTAAATACGCTGGCGATTCAGGAAGGTGCCGTTGCGGCTTTGCAGGTCGACTGCGGCGAACTCGTTGGGCGTTTCGGGATCGCGCACGATCTTCACGTGCTGGCGGCTCACCAGGTCTTCGCGGCTGGGGTCGAAAACCACCGCCGCTTCGGGATCGCGCCCCACCAGGATTTCGCTGGTTGCGGCGGCCGGAAACTCATCCACCTGGCCGGCTCGGGCGCCGCTGAGGTGGCGGATTATTATTCGCTCCATACCCATCGCTCCCTTACTCCCGGATGATCTTGGGCTCCACGGGTTTCAGTTCCATTTCCGGCTCTTTCTTTTTGGCGTGGCTCTTGGGCTCGGGCGTAGCTTGCGGCTCAGGCGGCGGCGGAGGAGCCGGTTGCGCGGCCGGCGCGCTGGACACCGGCGCCGCTACCGGCGCTATGGGGACCGGCTTGGGCGGCGCCTTCGGCAGCAGGAAGTAAAATATGGCCGCCAAAACCAGCGCGCAGAGGACGAACGTCACACCGAAATACTTGAGGCCTTCAGCCGAGAAATAGCGCGCGACCCCGGAGCGCTCCGGGCGCGCCGGAGCCGGCGCGGGGGACGGGACGGCAGCGAACTCCGCTGCGCTGGCCACCCGGGTGGGCGCCGGAGCGGTGCGGAGCAGAGCGCTGGCCAACGCCTCCACCATCTCACCGCAAGTGGAATAGCGCTCGGCCGGCCGCTTGGAGAGAGAGCGCTGCAATACGTTTTGGGCAGCGGCCGGGAGCTCGCGGATAGCGTCCCGCTCCAACCCCTGATAGGCAATGCGAAACATCACTCCTAACGGTTTCCCGGAAAAGGGTAGTTCCCCGGTGAGCATGGCATGCGCCAGCGCCGCCAGGGAAAACTGGTCGCTGCGCCCATCCATGGGCCGATCGCGGATGCATTCGGGCGATAGAAAGTGGACCGCCCGCAGCAGTTGTTCCGGAGATGCATTGCGGCCCACGGCCGCGGGCGTACCGAGATCCAGGACCTTAACTTCGTTGCGGTTGTTCAACAGGATGCTGGAGGGATGCAGGCTGCCGTGAAGGGAGCCGTGGGCATGGGCGTAATCGAGCACGCTGGCCAATTGCCGGAGCACCCCCAACACGTCCGCGGGCTCCATCTTCCGGCCCTTGTGGATCAGGCTGTCGAGCGGTGTTCCCTCGAAAGGCTCGAGCACCAGGAACCCTTCGCCGTGGTTCTGTTCGTAACTCAAAACGTTCATCAATCCGGGATGCCTGAGCCCGAGCGTAAGTTCCCTGGCGCCGTGATCCGTGGTCCGGGGAACACGGATGGCGACAGGCTTTCGCTCCACCGGGTCGAAGGCGTCGTAGACAGAAGCGAGCGCCGTATCGACCAGTTGGCGGGAGATTTCGTATCGCCCGATCTGGGTTATCGTCTCACCCATAGGACACTAGTGCTAATGAAGCGGCCGGATAGCTGAGGGGACCGCTCCCTCACGGTCGCGGCTCCGTAATCGGTGTCCTGCGCGTTCCGAGCCGCGCGCGTAAGCAAGCGGTCGCCCACCTAGCGCATCCGTACGGTCCAGGTTTTGCCATCGTGCACGCCGCCGTCTTCTACCTTCACCTGTTGTAGGACCCTTCCAGAATACACGTATTTTACCTGGCCAGTCCTATTTCCTTCGGTGTAGGTCTCACCAAGGATCATGGTTCCAGAATAACTTATAGTCCGTTGGTAGTAGGGAGTGGACGAATCCTTACGAAAAGCCCGAATCTCGGTAAGCCGGTCGCCCGACCAGGTAAAGCGGAGCAGGTTGTCGGCATTCCACTCGCGGGCGCTGCTCATCCGGCCCTGCCCATCGTAGGTCAGGCTGAAATAGTGCAGGCCATCCCAAATGAAGGGATTGAAGAATGAATTGCCGGCGACGGTGGTACTGAGGGGACCTTCGAGAATGGCGAGAACCGCGGGGTTGAACTGCGGAGAATCCTGAAGCAGGATGCGCGGCAGCCCGTGCTCGTCCACCAGGTGCGGGGGATTGGGCGCTCGACGCGCCACGTGCAGGTCGGGCAGAGTACCGGGAGCGTCCAATTTGCCGGTGGACACTGCCAGCACCTGCGGATCGGAGCCCGCGTACGCGAAGAAGAAATTGCCTTGCGAATCGCCCGGCCCGCCGAGCGCATGGTAGTTTTGCGAACCCTTCTCATCGTCGAAGGCGGTAGTGATGCTGGTGAGGCGGTTGCGGTCCCACTGGAAGCTCATTTTCAGCTTATAGCCGGCGATGGTATCGATGGGCAGTTGAAAGGCGCCGCCAACGGGACAGTAGTAGATGCCGTCGGCCAGGGGCCGGCCGGAGAACCAGTTGGGTGTGCCCGCGAGTCGGGCGGGCGGAAGGGCGTCGAGCAGGGCGCGTGCGCGGTAGGCGCGGTCGCGGGCCTCTAGATCGCCGCGGAGGGAATTGGATCGCACCAGATAGCGGTCCAGCCGCTCTTTAGCGGCGGGCCGATCGCGGAACAGAGCGGCGACGGCGCCGCCGTAATAGAGGAAATCGTCATCGTCGGGATCGAGCGCCAGCGCCCTGGCGGTAACGGCGCGCATTTTGGAGTACTCGCCGTCGTGCTGCAGCGCGCGGAGCTGCTCCCGGAAATCGGCGCGCTTCTTTTCCAGGCCGGAGAGGATGTCTTTGCGCGCGGTGCTTCCCAATTCGCGCGCGGCGGAGTCGGCCACGGTACGGTCATAGGCGTCGAGCAGGGGCAGGGCTTCGGCGTCGCGGTCGCGGGCGGCGAGCAGTCTGGCCCGCAGGAGGAGGATTTCGGGGGCGTCCTTATTTTCGGCCATCGCTTCCTTCAGGGAAGCGTCGGCCTTGGCGAAATCCTTGTCCTGGATGGCGCGCTCGGCATCGTGCAGGCTGAACTTCAACTGCAGCTCCTGCGGCGACCCGGCGGGCAGAACGTTCGGCTTGGCACTCGCTGCGTCGGCCTGTGCCGCGGCTTCGCGTGCGGTCTCGAGCAGCTTGGCGGTCTCGCGATTATCGGGATCGCGGCGGGTGGCGAGAGTCAACTCGTGGAGAGCGTCGGCGTACAAGTGGCGGTCGGCCAGCAGGGCTCCGCGATGGGCATGCAGGCGGGCGCTTTCCTCCAGCGCCGTCTGGCGCAGGTCCATCATGCCGGGAAACGACCACTGGTATGGCTCGAACGGCAGATAGGCGTCGAGCAGGAGGTCCCATTCGCCGCTGGCGGCGAGGGAGCGCAGCGTGAGCCTCGTGGATTCCACGGTTTGGATGCGCTTCGCGACCGCGGCTTCCAACTGGCCCAGCGCGCCATCGCCGGGAAAGGCGCGTTGCGCCAGGTCGGCGTAGCGGCGGGTGAGCAATAGATCGGAGTAGGGTCCGCGGTTTTCAAACGCGGCCATGCCCGCGGCGAGGCGGTCCTGCAACTGGGAGCGGAATTCGGATTTCAAGGGGGAATCGGGGAACGAGGCTGCGAAGCCTTCCATGGCGGCTAGTTGCTCGTCGAGATTGAGGAATACGGAGCTGCGGCTGATGAGCGCGAGCGCCAGGCGGTCGGGCTCGGCGCCGGGGATGAATACGAAGAACTGCTCGGGCGCGATGAGCTCGCCGATTTTGGCCTTTTTGGACTGGAACGTTTGGATGGCCAGGCGTCCTTGCGCGGTAGCGGCGTCCACGGGAGTCTTGGGCGCGAAGTCGTCGGGCAGGATGACGTCGGAGGGTTTGCCGGAATCGTCCAGGAGGACCAGGCGGTGGTTGGCGTCGGTGCGGATGGCGCCGGCCTGGCTGAGTTCCAAGCGGGGAAAGTGCCTGGCGTCGTCGGGGGTGATGCGCTCGGTGGCGATAGGCATGAGGCGGACGCGGTGGCTGCCCTCGATCTGGAATTCCTCGACACCCTGAAAGCGGATTTTGCCATCGGGGGACTTTTGGCCGACCAGTCCGGCCTGGCAGAAGGCGCAAGGCGAAAAGACGATCGTCAGTAGCGCTAGCGATTTGATTGTGAAGGACATTACGTTACGATCGACGATTCCCGCGGCCCCGCCGGCCCTGGGGTTGAGTATAACGTCTTTGTGGGGCGGCTTGGTAAGGTGTCGCGGATTGTCAATGAGGATTGTTCACCGCGGGGGCGAGGGACGGCGAAGGCGCAAGCAAAACGAGGTTCACCGCGGAGGCACAGAGACGCGGAGAAAAACAAAGCAAAGTCAAAACCGGAGAGCGCCGAGGGGGCGGAGGTAACCGGCGTTGCCCCAAACGCGCGCAAAGCCTGAAATTGAGGCCTGCCGGATGAGTTAGATCACGGGGCGTCACGCGACTTAGCAGCGTGTTGAGCGACGGGGCGTTGCGCCGTAAAAGGGCGATTTTGAGGATTTTTGCGAATGAACTTGATCGCATTACTACTTTCAAGCCGCGACCTACAAATTGACCATGGCATAAATGGAGCATGCGGGAGATCGCGATTTCCAAGTTGAAGGCCACGTGCCTGGCTGTACTGGAAGAAGTGCGAAAAACCGGCACACCCGGGCGGGGGCAACAAAGACGCGCTAGAATCCCGCCGGGCGCTCACCCGTGACTTGGAACGCCCGTTCCAGCGCGATGCCCGCGCGGCCGACCGTCCCCTCGTCGAACAGGCGCCCGAGCAGTGTCACGCCGTGCGGCACACGGCGCGGCGGCGAGAATTTGGGCAGCGGGTGCGTGGGGTCCGGCGCCCAATCGCTGCGCGCCTCCGGCACCTCCACGAAGCCGGCGCGCAGGGTGAGCGAAGGGTGTCCGGTGAAGTTGCTGATGGTCAGCATCTCGTCGCGCAGCGAAGGAACCAGCAGCAGGTCGACATCCGCAAGAATACGGGCCATCTCCAGCGCCACTTTGCGCCGCATGCGGTCGGCCTGCACGAAATCCACGGCCGAGAGGAAACGGGCCTGGCGAAAAAGATTGGGCCACGCATCGGGCACCTGCGCCTTCAGTTGAGCCAGGCCGCCGCTCAGCGTGAGTTCCTCGAAAGACGCGGCGGCTTCCGCGAAGAGGATCAACTGCAGCGAGTCGTAGGGCCAGTCGGGTAGCGAGACCTCGACGGGAACCATGCCCACCTTCTTGCATGCCTCAAGCGCGGCGCGGTCCACATCGGTCGCCGGGGCTTCCTTCATCCACGCGGGGAAGTAACCCACGCGGAGTCCCGCGACAGGCGCCGTAGAATCGAAATCGAGATGGCTCGGCACGCTCGCGAGGTCGCCCGGATCGGGACCGGAAATGGCTTGGAGCACCAGGAGCCCGTCTTCCACGCCGCGCGTCATAGGCCCGAGCTTGTCGAGCGACCAGCACAGCGTCATGGCTCCCGTGCGGGGCACGCGGCCGTAAGTGGGGCGCAATCCCGTAACGCCGCAGCGCATACTCGGGCTGACGATGCTGCCGCCGGTCTCGCTGCCGATCGAGAATCCCACTAGGCCGGCGGCCGTGGCGGCGCCCGGCCCGGCGCTCGACCCCGACGCGCCCTCTTCGAGCAGCCACGGATTCATGGTTTGGCCGCCGAACCAAATATCGTTGAGCGCCAACGCTCCCAGGCTCAGCTTGGCCACCAGCACGGCGCCGGCCGCGTGCAGGCGCTTCACCACCGCGCCGTCCGCGATGGGCACGCGATTGCGGTAGGGCTCGGCGCCCCAGGTGGTGGGGATGCCGGCGGTATCCAGTAGGTCTTTGACGCCCCACGGAATGCCGTGCAGCGGGCCGCGATACTTGCCGGCGGCGATCTCCGCGTCGGCGGTCTTAGCTTGCAGGAGCGCCAGATCGCGGGTCAGCGTGATGACGCATCGCAGCTTGGGGTCGAAGCGCTGCAGGCGGTTGAGGTACAGGTTGGTGAGGCGTTCGGAGGTGAGCTTGCGGGTCTCGATCCACCGCGCAAGCTGCGTGAGCGGAGCGAAGGCGATGTCGGCGTCGTTCGCCGGCAGCGGGCCGGGATCGATTTTGGTGCGAACGAAGCGGTCGCGATCGGGGCCCGGCTTGTTCTGGGGAAAGACCAGATTGGGCAATACCGGGTCCCAACGCGTGGCCGGCGCCATTGACGCTTCGATCGACAACTTCTTCGGCCCGGTGCGCCGTTCGTAAAGCGAGGCCATGGTTCTACGCCAACTGTCCGCGGCCATTTGCCGATCGGCCGGGGCCATCTCCACCTGCACGAGCTTCTCGGCTTCCGCAAACGTGGCGGTAGAGACTGGCGGCCCGGCTTCGGGTGCGGTGCCGAAGGCCGGTGGCGCGCCCGCGGGCGCCTCGGAGACTTTCGGTTCGCTCTTCTGGCACGCCACGGCCGCGGCAATCAGTCCCGCTGAAGCGCCGCCCAGAAACTGCCTGCGCGATTCCGCCATGTGGACCCTACTTCACGGTGAAACTCACCGACGCGTCGACGTTCTCCCACGCCAGTTCGAGTTTGCCTTTGTTCCCGCCCGAACTGGAAAGCGCGTACTTCAGTTGTTCCACCATCGCCACCGGTTTGCTCATGGTCATCGGGATGCGGCCCAGGTCCTGCTTGGCGTCGTACTCCGTGCCGTGTTGGCCGGTCTGCTTGTTCACAATGAGCTCCCATTTGGCCGGGTTGGCGATATTGACATAAAGCGTGTAGTCGCCCTTGGGGACGGACAGCCCGCCGAGGTCGAGGTCGGCATCGGTATGAAAAGCGGTGGCATCGTTGGCGCCCGCGCGCCACACGGGGTAGGTCGGGTCCTGGGAGATGCGGCCGTCTTTGCCGAAGAGTTTGCCGACGCGCCCATTTACCGCGGGCGACGAATATTTAATGGCGATCTTCTTGCCGCCGATAGTGGCGGATTCGGTGAGTCCGGCCTTGGTTTCGGCGAAGGCGAAAGTGACAGCGGCGATGAGGAGCGGGGCGTAAATCAACGAAGATTTCATGTGTGGTCCTTTCCTCAAGAGGATAGCGCACCAGCCGCGTGGCTTTATTTCGCGCCCGCGCTGCACTGGTCATCCGCCGGCATGTTCAGCCCGACCACAATCGCGTCGAACGGTCCGCCGCCGAATCCCGATTGCACGTGCCAGCCCTTCTGCGGGAGCGCCTTCGAGGCAGAAATGTCGGACGCGTACACTTTGCCGTTTCCGACTGCGATCCCTTCCAGGACGTCGCGGCCATTTCCACCCACGTAGGTGCCGTAGCAGAGCTTCGAACCGTCCGGCGAAAACGCGGCCAGGAATCCGTCCATGTCGCCGCCGCCATACGACGGCTGAAACGCGTTGCGCGTGGGCAAGTCGGCTGCAGCGGTCATGCCGTCGATCCAGACGCGGCCGTGTTCGTCGACCGCCATGCTACCGTTGTCGTAGAACTGCGGGCTTTCCGTCGATCCGCCATAGTGTGTCGACCAGATGATTCGTCCGCCATCGCGATCGAGTTTGGTCACGAAGGCGTCATAATTGCCGCGGCGCTGCCGCTGATACGCTCCCGGAGTTGTCACGAAGTTCCCCGAACCAGTGGTGCCGAAAACGATCGGATTGCCCGCGGAATCGAGCGCAACAGCGCCTGCGCCGTCCAATTTCGAGCCGCCGAGATAAGTGGAAAACAGCAGGCTCCAATCGGAGACGCGCCATTTCGTGAGGAACGCGTCGGTCTCGCCGCCATAATGCGGCTGGAGGGCGTTCTTCACCGGAAAATCGCCGGAAGACGTGTAGCCGGCCGCGAAGAGATTGCCGTCGTGATCGAGCGCGAGGCCGGTGATCTGCTCCCGGCCTTTCCCCCCGATCTTCACGGTCTGCAGACTTTTGGGATCGCCCGGCCGCAAGCGCGCGATAAATCCATCCGATGCCCCGCCGGGACCGAACTGGCCGGCGTGCACACCGGGAAAGTCGTCCGACCAGGTAGCTCCACCCACATAGACCGTGCCATCGTCAGCTAGAGCCAGCGTAGTAGCTTCGTCGTTTTTCGAGCCGCCGAGAAAAGTCGAATAGACGATTTTCCCAGCGGCATCCAGCTTCAACACCACGGCATCGCGCCGCGGTCCGCCGAACTTGCGCTGGACCGCGTCCGGAGTAGTGGGGAAATCGGCCGATTGCGTCTGCCCCAGGACGTATACCGATCCGTCGTTCGCTACCTCGAGATCGCCGGCGGCGTCCCAATCGCTTCCGCCGGTGCGCGTGGCCCATACGATGCGGCCGGTACGCGCGTCGATCTTCACTACGACCGCGTCCATGGAGGCGTTCGATGTGGGCGCCGCTTTGGCGGGCAGGTGCGGGAAATCCGGCGAGTCGGAGTGGCACCCCAGGTAGATGTCGCCCGCGCGATCGAGCGCGATGCCGTCGCAATCGTCCGTGCCGGAGCCGCCCAGATAGCCCATCAGGAGCGGCTCCGGCGCGGGGGTGCAAGCGAGTGCCGCCAGAGCCGCGCAGATTGCGAGCAAGCGCTTCATGTCCTATACTCCGGTTTCACTCCGGCGAGCGAGGTGGTCGCCAGCATTCCGCCAAGCCCCATGGTCTCCACCGCGGAGGACGGCACGATCACCATCGCACCCTTCTCCTTGATGGCCTCGTAGAGCATGTTCATGGCGCGCAGATGCAGCGCTACCGGGTTGTCCTGGTAGGTGAGCGCGGCCTTGCCGAACATTTCGGCGATCTCGGTTTCCGCCAGCCCCAGAATGGTGCGCGCGCGCCGCTCGCGCTCCGCCTGCGCCTCGCGCGACATGGCGTCCTGCAGTGCCTGCGGGATCTGCACGTCGCGAATCTCCACGGATTGCACGGTGATGCCCCACGGCGTGGTCTTTTCGTCCAGAATGCGCTGCAGTTCGCGGCCCAGCATCTCGCGCTCGGCCACCATCTGGTGCAACTCATGGCGCCCGATCGATTCGCGCAGCGCCGTCTGCGCGCTGAGCGTGATCGCCTGGGTGAAGTCCTGCACTTCGAGAATCGACTTCTCCGCGTTCCACACCAGCCAGAACACGATGGCGTCCACGTTCACGGGCACGGTGTCGCGCGTCAGCGTGGATTCGGCCGATACGTTGGCCACGCGCACGCGCTGGTCCACATAGCGGCTGAGCCGGTCGACAATGGGGACCATGTAGAACAGCCCCGGGCCGCGCAGTCCGATGAAGCGGCCGAAACGCAGCACCGCGACCTTCTCCCACTGGTCCGCAATGCGGATGGAGAAGAGGAAGTAGAGCCCCACCAGCGCGCCCACTGCGAGCGCCGTCCGGCTTCCCGTGAGGGCCATCGCGCCGCCGCCCGCGGCCAGCGAAAGCACAAACAACGATACTCCGACACTGCTCAACCGCATCTGATTTTGATCCGGCCACATAGTTTTATCTCCTCGTTTTCTCGGAACCGTTCTGCCGCTCGCGCAATTGTTCCAGCAGGTCGTCGACGGTGAAGCCCGCCGCGCCGGCCCGCGCCACAAATTCGCCCACCAGTTGGGTTAGCTGCCGTTGGCGTTCCACCTCGTCGCGCTTCACTTTCTGGTGGCTGATGAAGGTGCCGGTGCCCTGCTGGGTCTCCAGCACGCCGCGAATTTCCAGCTCGCGGTAGGCCCGCACCACCGTGTTGGGGTTGATCGAAAGATCCACCGCCACTTGCCGTACGGTGGGGAGTTGATGGCCGCCGGCCAGAGTTCCGGACGCCATTCCTCCCATTACCTGGTCGATGATTTGCCGGTAGACCGGTACGCCGCTCTGGGAATCCAACCGGAACTCGAAATCTTTCCGCGATGGGGATCGGTTAGTGCTCATCTAAAATCATAGTGTACTAGTTGACTGATACAAGTCAAACCTTTTTTTGGGCGGCCGGGCCATCTATTCCGGTGAAATTGACCTACTGTTCTCCTAAAAGCCTCGAGACTGGCGGGAGGTTCGCGGGGGGATGGCGCTCCTCATCGGCCGCACACCAGGCTATCGACGCTGCGGAGCCTTCGGTTCCATCGAGGAAGCAGCGATTCAAACGTGACTTGAGCCGTGACTTTGCCGTTTGCCATGCCGTGGAAGACCCTCGGACCAACGCGATCATTCCGCTTGCTGTACAGTTCTTGCCGCAAACAGGTTCGAGTTGACGTTCCGTCAGTTCAAACCCCGGGTTGACTAAAATCCCATCGCGGACCGCGTCGGTCCACTTTCCGAAATCGCCGTCTCAAGTTAGCCGCTGGCGCGGCGGACGCTTCGCGTGGGCACAGCTAGAGGCCGCTTGCGTGTAGAGAAGACTTCTTGCTCTGGGGCTGGCGTCGGGTGTAGGATCGTCTTCGTGATCCGTAGATCACCGCACCACGCGCCGCGAAAACCCCACCCTGAATGGTACGAAGGTACCAAAATGCCATTCAATTCCCATACATGCCGCGTCCGCCGCAAGCACCAGCGGCTCCCTTGAAACGGCTCTATCGAAAACGCCACTTCAGCGACAACCCGGCCATTTTGCGTCGGGGCGTTTCCGATAGAGTTCTAACGTTTTACCAACCGTCATCGGAAATAACGCCGTTCCGAGTTGAGCAACGGAATAGTGGGATGCGAAAACGGGTATTCTGAATTGGAAAGCCCAACATCGGACCTGATGGCGTATGTGAGGCCCGAAAGGCCTATTTACAACGGCCCTAGTCCGTCACAGACTACCCATAGCGATCCTCCGATTCGAGAATCAATACGATTTGTCACACCCGGATGAGCTCGGAAATGGGTACGGTATGGGAACTCTGCGACGGTCTAGAATCGGATGACAGCATCGGAAATGGCGGCATCAGGGGCGGGCGGGGCCGCCGTGCGCGCTGCGGCTCTGACGAGGTGCACGGCAGTCGGCGAATCGAGTTTGGAGTGGCGAAATGACAAAGGGGAGCGCCGTCGCAGCGCTGGCATGGACCTCACTTGCCTGGCACAGGCATTTACGGTCGCTATCTTGGTCTCGACCTCATTCGCCTGGGCGCAGCGGCCGTCCGAACTGGACGTGACGGCGCTCGTCGAAAGAGCGCGCCAAAAAGCTCTAGCTTACGCGCAGTCACTGCCCGATTTCGTGGCCACCGAAATCATCCGGCGATATACCTGCCGGCAGGGCCGCGGGTTCGAGACCCGGCCTGCCGATTCGCTCACCGTCCAGCTCCGCGATTTTCAACATAAGGAAGAGCACAAACTGATGCTCTTCAACGGTGAGCCGACTAGCGTCCCCTTCGAGAGCCTGGAAGGACTTGTGGGAAGCGGGGAATTCGGAAGCACCATCAGCGCCATCTTCCAGCCTGAATCGCGGACTAATTTTCGTTGGCTGAAGTGGAAGACCGTGCGGGATCGCCGGGCTGCTGTGTTTGCGTACGTGGTGGACGCCGCGCATTCCCGCTATGTTTTGAGTTCAAAAATCGAGGGCCGAACCGCGACCGCCACGGTCAGTTACAGCGGCACTGTCGAGTGCGACGCCGAGAACGGCGAGGTGCTGCACCTCGAATATGCCGCGGACCACATCCCTAAAGAGCTGCACCTGGGCTACGCCGCCACCTCCGTCGATTACGCCTTTGCCGACATCGGCGGCCGGGACTATCTGTTGCCCTCCCGTTCCGAGACGGAACTGCATGGCTCGGATCAGTGGGTGAAGAACGTCATCGAGTTCCGCGAATATCGCAAATTCTCCGCCGATTCGTCGGTCGATTTCGGCCCTGTGAAGTAACCTCGCGCAATCCCCTATGTTCTTGGCACAAAAAGGAGTCAGCTTGGCCGATCGGGAGCCACATCGGGATCACGGACAAGAACTAGGCATCCGGAAAGTACCGCGGCGGGTTCTCCGCGGCTGTCACCGCTTGCATCCTTGAATGAGCGCACGCAGGAGCTCTGGCCACGGCTTGCTCCGCCGGACTGCCCTACAGGTCGAGCCGGTTCTGTTTTCGGTGCGCGGCCCGGCGCTATTGAGCCTCTTCACTTCTTCAGCCGGCGCCATGCCGAATCGACCCGCGATTTGACTGACGCACAACTCCGCGAGCTTTTCTCGAAACACAAGCTGACGACTAGGTGGTAAAACCGAACTCCAGTTCGCGCCTCAGTGTCAAGAAAACGGCTCGTGGACGAAACACGGTCTGTCCGGAAATTGCCGGGGATGGGGCGGAGGAAGACGTCGTAGTAGTTCCCCGCGACGGTATTCGCCGGCCCTTCGGGACCTTACATTGTTGGCGGTACTTATCGGCATCTACAATCTGACAACCGGCGAGTCTTCCGGTCCGGCTACCGGGCCCGAACCTCCACTGACCCGTATTGGCCGGTGACCACGTCCAACACCACAACCCTCATGCCGACTGCCTCCTCGGACGGTGTCCATTGCCGGCGAAAAGGAATACCGGATGTGCTGGTTTCCTCCCACTTGGCGGCCGGCACGCTCACGTTCAACTTGGTCGTGTAGGCGGGCAAGGCGCGCCCGTCCGCCGTCAGTTCGCCCACGGCAACCTGCAGGTCGGCCTTGAGATCGTCTCCCTCCCGGCGGAAGTGGATCCCCTCTACGCCCACCGTCAATTCCAACACTCGTTCGCCGGCTGGGGCCGCCCGATAGCTGGCCTTTAATGGAATTACCGAGGAACCGAGCGGGTTTGTCAACGCCGACCGCCAGTCTTCCTCGGTCCACGCCACAGGTTGAGCGGCGGCGGTGTCAGTTCGGTATCCTTCCCGATGGCGAACCGTCACTCCCGGCTGCTTCACCTGAACTCTAAGCTTGCGCCACTGCCCTTCGGGCGCTTCCGGCGCATAGAAGCCCAGCCTGTAACTGCCACGCAGGTCGGCCGCGGCCTGCTGGAAGCCCGACGTCAGATCGTTGGTGTTGAAGAGATAGCGCCCTCCGGTTACCGATGCCATGAGACCCATGGCCGTGTGCGGATCGTTGTTGAGCCCTTCGGCCTGCCTCAATCTGTCGAAGGACCCGGCGCTCGGGCCCGGTTCGGATTTACCGTTAAAAGGTCCCGACGGCATGCCCCGGGAATCCACAATATAGAGAACCACTCCGTCCTGCGCCAGACGCCGTGCAGTTTCTCGTATCTTGTCCTCGAAATTGCCCCCAATGGTATTCGCCGGACCCATGGCGTCGATGGAAACCATCGAAAAGCCGGCGCCGATCCAAACCAGATTCTTCCGTCCAGGCATGCCTGCCAGATGGTGGCCGAGGGCTTCCAGGGCGCCCAGGCTTTGCTCCATGCGGCTCCGTCGCGCCGCAGAGTTGCGTTCCAATTCCGCCGCGAGCTCGCGCTCCATGCTTGCCTTGATCATGCCTTCCTGAGGCGTTCCCGCGAACATGTTGACGAATGCTTGCGCTTCCTGCATGGACTGCTGGAGGTCGGTGACCGTCGCCGGCGGCAATCCGAGCACGGCCTTCGCCAACTGCACGCGCAACGCCGCCGCGTCGTCCGTAAAATCATGGAGGACCCACATGTGTTGCGGGCCCATATAGAAGATGGCCATGCGGACTTGAGGGGCGAGGGCGTTCAAGTAGCGCATCACTTGCGCGCGTACCACCATGTTCTGTTCCGGCGGGGTGTTCAGGGCGTCCAGCACGAGCGCAGTCACATTGGGCGATTCGCTGCCCGAGACCACGCGATTATTGAAAACCAGCGGCCCGGTGTGCCGTTCGGAGCTGGAAGGAGCGGGGGTCTGGGGTGCGGGCGCTGGTTCCGTCGCCCCGTCGTAGTGAAAAAAGGCAATCGACTGTACTTTATTTTCGTCCCAGACGGTGAAGTCCTCCCGCGTGAGGCCGGTCATGGGGTTGCCTTTCTTGTCGAGCACCGTAACCTCGACTTCCACAAGTTTGCTGCCGGCCCGAAACACGGGCGCGCCCTGCTGGCCGCAGATAATGCCGGCGGTCAGCACCCCGCAAACCAGCGCCGCCGATCGCGAACGGGCCATCTCAATCGAATTCTAACTCCATCTCACTCGCCGGGCGCAAATGCCATTCCATTGGTCGACGACGATCTCCGATGTGGATGCTGCGATCAAACCTCAGCCTGCCTTTGCCGTGGCAATCAAGGGCTTGACCAGTGATTCCCATGCTGGGGAAGCGGACTATAGGTTATCGGTAAAAGAGGCTGGTTCCCAACCCTGCTTCCGCAACTGTAATCCGCGCCTCAATAAGTTCATTTTCGGACATCCCATCGCGATTCCGAACAGGCCCCACTGTGCCCGTACTATGCCGCGGACACAATCGTTTTGTTAAATCTCCTGAAGTCACGTTGCTTGGAGAGGTTGGAGGGTTTGGAAGGTTAAGTGCATGCCTTTACCAATCAGCTTTTTTTCTTGCGAGGAGGTTCCTTGGTAACTTTTTTCTCCGATCTGAAGTTTGCCGTGCGGCAATTGCGCAAGTCGCCGGGATTTACCGCGACGGCGGTAGCCATGCTGGCGTTCGGCATCGGCGCAACCACGGCGATCTTTTCCATCGTGGAAGGTGTGCTGATGCGGCCATTACCCTTCCCCGATTCCGCGCGGCTGGTAGTGCTGGCGGACCGGCTGATAGGCGCAAATCTCGACGGCAACGGTGACGCTGGAACCACCGCACCGGACATCCGTGCCTATACCCGCGATACCCGCTCTTTCGACAGCCTTGGCGGCTATGGCTTCGCGGCGTATGAGCTGTCGGGTATCGGAGAACCGGCGCAGATAAATGCCTCCCGCTTGACCAGTGGAGTCCTGCCGGCCCTCGCCGTCGCTCCTCTGCTCGGCCGCGTCTTCACCGCTCAGGAAGAGGAACAGGACCAGCACTTGGCGATCTTGAGCTATGCCACCTGGCAACACCGCTTTCAGGGAAGTCCACAAATCCTGGGCTCCAAGATTCTGCTCGACCGGAAACCTTACGTGGTGATCGGCGTGATGCCTAACGGCTTTGAGTTTCCCCTTGTGCCGGGCCATCTGAACCGCAGCGAGCTGTGGGTGCCGATGCACTTCACCCAAATGGATCTGACGCAGGGCGCCGCTTCCTGGAACTACGGAATGGTTGGGCGCTTGAAGGCCGGCGTCACGGCAGCCCAGGCGCAGGCCGACGCCGAGCGCGTCGCGCAGGAAATCATGCGCGGCTATCCGCCATTCATGGCGAGCCTGCACATCTCCTCGGTTGTACGTCCGCTGCAAGAGGCAACTATCAAGCAGGCGCGCCCGTTGGTGCGAACGCTCTTTCTGGCTGTGGCCGTGGTGCTGTCGATCGCGTGCGCCAACCTGGCCGGGCTGCTGTTGGTGCGCGCTATCCGCCAGCAACGCGAAAGGGCCCTTCGCCAGGCCCTGGGTGCGCCCGCGTCAGCGCTTTTGCGGCCGGCATTTTTCGAGAGCCTCATGCTCAGCGTGAGCGGAGGCTTGCTGGGAATCGCGCTGGCTGCCGTTGCTCTGCGCGTGGGCAAGAGCCTCTTGCCGGAAAGCTTGCCGCGCATCGGCGAAATCGGCCTGAACTGGAAAGTGATCGGATTTGCTTTGCTGCTGGCGGCCGTAACCGGACTGCTCTGCGGACTGGCTCCCGCATTTGCGGCGCTCCGCACCAACGTGAGCGAGACGCTGAAAGAGGGCGGCCGCAGCGGTGCAGCCGGCGGAAGACACGCCCGCCTGCGTTCCGTTCTGGTAGTCGCCGAAATCGCCATCGCCTTGGTGCTGGTTACCGCTTCTGGGCTGCTGCTGCGCAGCTTCGAGAAGATGCGCTCTATCGATCTCGGCTTCCGTCCCCAAAACGTCACCTCGGCCGCGTATTCGCTGCCCCACCAGCAATACGCAACTCAAGCCGCCGTGGATGGCTTCAACAAGGAGCTGCTGCTGCGTCTGCGGCAAATTCCGGGCGCGGCCGCTTCGGGACTCACCAGCTTTCTGCCGGCATCGGGGTCGAACTCCAACGAGACTTTCGTTGTGGAAGGGTATGTTCCGCCAAAAGGAGCAGGCATGAATTTGGCAACTCCTGTCCAGGTTATCGGGGACTATTTCCGCACCATGGACATTCCCTTGGTGCGAGGCCGCTTTTTTACCGATTCGGACAATGCCAGCGCCCAATTGGCCGCCATCGTGAACCGCAAGTTCTCGCAACACTACTGGCCCGGCCAGGATCCCGTGGGTAAGCGATTCCGCATCGGTACGCCGGAGATGGACACCCCGTGGCTCACGGTTGTGGGAGAGATCGCCGATGTGAAGCTCAGCTCGCCCGATGCCGATACCAAAGAACAGTTCTACCAGCCCGTGGATCAAGCGGAAAAGTCCATCGGCTCACTTGCCGATCCCGGGGATTTGAACGGTAACGGCGGCTACATCGTCTTCCGCGGCGCGCTTCCCGCGGAGAAGATGGAGAACGTTTTGCGCGCGACGGTTCGCTCCATCGACCGGCAGCTTCCGCTGACACAAGTCGAGACCATGGAGCAGGCTATCTCGGACAGCGAAGCGCCGCGGCGATTCAACACCACCGTAATCACCGCCTTCGCCGCCGCCGCCGTGCTGCTGGCGGTTCTGGGTATTTATAGCGTCATCGCATTTTCGGTCGCCTCACGCGTGCAGGAGATGGCCATCCGCATGGCCCTCGGCTCGCAGCGTTTCGGAATCATACGGCTGGTTCTCGTCTCCGGAGCAAAGCTTGCATGCATCGGTTGCGCTATTGGCGTACTGGGCGCGATCGCGGCTTCCGGTCTGCTGAGCTCGTTTCTATTTGGCGTGAGCCCTACGGATCCGGTGGTGCTCACACTGGCGGCCATCGCCGTGCTTCTCCTGACTGTGACCGCCTCGGCTCTTCCGGCGGGGCGCGCGGCTTCCGTCGACCCGATGCGGGCGTTGCGCAGCGAGTGAACATCACCGGCCTACTTGACGCTGACTGGCGCCAGCCTGCGGGACCGAGTTGAAATGTACGGCGTACTGACGTACACTGTTGTTGAAAACCTCCGTGAACGCGCATACCCACAGCCGGACAGCCCGGATCGAGGCGCGGATCGCACCCGGCGCGCTCGCGATTGTCCGGCGCGCCGCCGAGATTCAAGGCCGCTCGGTGAGCGACTTCATGGTCGCGGCCGCGCAGGAGGCAGCCCGGAAGACGGTCGCCGAACTCGAAGTGATTCACCTTTCGCGTGAGGCTCAGCAGCAATTCGCGGCGCTCCTGCTGAAACCCCCGCCGCCGGCCGGAGCTCTCCTTCGCGCCCTGAAACGTCATCGCTCTCTGATCGTGCGGGAGTGACGTTGCAGGGTCTGTATCGCGTTGAGCCTCTTTCGAGCGCGCACGACCGTTCGCAGTTCTTCAGCGGATCCGATCCTCTAGACCGATACTTTCGCGAACACGCGTCGCAAGATATCAAGCGGCGCGTCGCCACGTGTTTCGTCGCCGTAAATGTGGAAAGCCACGAGATCGCTGGCTTCTACACTCTGGCTGCGGCCGGCGTTGCTCTGGTTGATTTAGCGCCCGATATCTCCAGGAAACTGCCACGTTACCCGATTGTGCCGGCCGCGTTGTTGGCGCGTTTGGCACTGGATCGAGGCCAGCAGGGCAAAGGGCTTGGCGGCGTCCTCCCGGGCGATGCCGTGCTCCGTGCAGCCCGCGCCGATCTGGGTGTTTTTGCTCTACTCGTTGACGCCAAGGATGACGCAGCCCGGCGTTTTTGCGAGCACCGCGGATTTGCATTATTACCGGGGGACGGACGCCGCCTATGCCTTCCCATCACCACGGCCCTTCGCCGGCTTGGCAAGTAGACTCGCGAGCCCTGCGCGGTCGGATATACTGGCAGCAATCACGCCTATGCAAAAGATGCTGTTTACCGCTTTCGCGGCCGCGTCCCTGGCCGCCGCCCAATCCACCGGCCTCACCGACATCCACCAACTCACTCACGGCGGGCAGAACGCCGAGGCCTATTGGTCCCCCGATGGCAAGCGCCTCATCTTTCAGACCACGCGCCCGCCATACGGCTGTGACCAGATCTTCATCATGAACGCCGACGGAAGCGACCAGCACCTGGTCTCCACCGGCAAGGGCGTCACCACCTGCGCCTACTTCCTGGGCGACAACAAGCACATCATCTACGCCTCTACGCACCTGGCCGGCGATGCTTGCCCCGCTCCGGCCGACCGCAGCCGCGGGTACGTCTGGGCAGTTTACGCCGGCTTCGACATTTTCCTCGCCACTGACGACGGCAAGATCGAAAAGCGCCTCACCGACACCCCCGGTTATAACGCCGAAGGCACGGTCAACTGGAAAACCGGAACCATCGTGTACACTTCGCTGGCATCGCACGATCTGGACCTGTGGACCATGCGCACCGACGGATCGGGCAAGAAGCAAATCACCACCAAAACAGGTTACGACGGCGGAGCGACGTTCTCGCGCGATGGGAGTCACCTGGTGTGGCGCGCCAATTATCCGCAGACCGTGGAATCGATGGCCACCTACAAGTCGCTGCTGGCCGACAACTTGACCACGCCCATGAAAATGGAGATCGTGGTGGCCAATGGCGACGGCAGCGACGCCCGCACCATCACCAATTTCGGCTGCGCCAGTTTTGCCCCCACCTTTACGCCCGACGGAAAGCAGATCCTTTTTTCCTCCAACAAGCATGAATGCGACAGCCGGCATTTCGAGCTGTATAAAATCAACCTGGACGGCAGCGGACTTGAACAAGTGACGCATTTCGGAGGGTTTACATCGTTTCCGGAGTTTTCCCCGGACGGCAAGACGCTGGTTTTCTGCTCCGACCGCGATGCCAAGGAGCGGTATGAATTCAACATCTTCACCGCCAAGTGGGTCGGAAACTGACCGGCAGGCGAAGCTCTAGCGAAACGGCCGTGAAAAGAACGCAACCCCTGTAACCATACGGCACATGGCGTACGCCTTGAGTTTTACTATGACCAAAAAGCTGCTTTTTGTAATGACGATTCTGTTTGTCGTGGCGTTCGTCGCACTCGCGGCCGACGTTTCCGGCAAATGGACCTACCAACAACCCGGTTTCAATGGTGGCGACCCCATAGCGGTCACCATCACCCTGAAGGCCGACGGCGCTACCCTGACCGGCAGCGTACCCGGCATGGGCCGCGGCGGCAATGCACCACCTATTGAAATCACCAACGGGAAAGTTGACGGCGACAAGATTTATTTCGAAGTGTCCCGCCAAGGTCGCGGCGGCAATACGACCGTCACCAAGTATGAAGGCACTGTGAGCGGCGATGAATTGAAGCTGAAGATCACGCGGCCCGCACGCGGCGGCGGCGATCCCATGGTGAACGAAGTCGTCGCCAAGCGAGAAAAGAGCTAAACGAGAAAAGAAGTCAGTGTCCGGAATATCCGGCTCCGACGGGTAGTGTAGCGAGCGGCCGTTCCCCAGCGCCATTCAGGGGAAACGGTCGCTTGTTTTTTTGTCCTCAAAACGCCCGCCGATACTGTACCGGCGGCTGGACCGCGTCCCCTAATGCTTTGGCGGCGTGCAGCGGGAAGTAGGGGTCGCGCAGGAATTCGCGCGCCAGCAGCACCAGGTCGGCCTGTTCAGTACGCACGATCTCATCGGCTTGCTGCGGCGTGGTAATCAGCCCGACCGCCGCGGTTCGGACGCCGGCCTCGCGCCGGATGCGCGCGGCGAACGGCACCTGATAGCCCGGCCCGAGCGGAATCTTCTGCTGCGGCGCCAAACCGCCGGACGAGCAGTCGATCAAATCCACCCCCAAGCCGCACAGGCGCCGCGACAGCTCCACCGATTGGTCGATATCCCAACCGCCATCCACCCAATCGCTGGCCGAAATGCGGACAAACAGCGGCAATCGGTCGGGCCACACGGCGCGCACCGCCTGCGTGGTCTCCAGGGCGAAGCGAATGCGGTTTTCGAAGGGTCCGCCGTATTCGTCGGTGCGGCGGTTGCTCAGGGGCGACAGAAATTCGTGCATGAGGTAGCCGTGCGCGAAGTGCAGCTCCACCACCTGGAAACCGGCTTCGAGGGCGCGCCGGGCGGCCGAGGCGAATGACCCCGCGAGGCCCGCGATTTCGGCGCGGGTCAGTTCGGCGGGAAACGGATAACCCGGCTGAAACGCCAGTGGACTGGGCGCTACGGGCTGCCAGCCGCCGGCCTCCAAGGGGACTGCGCCCTGCCCGTTCCACGGACGATACGTGCTGGCCTTCCGGCCCGCGTGGGCCAATTGGATGCCCGCCACCGCACCCTGCTGCCGCAGAAAAGCGGTAATGCGCGCCAGGAACGGTATGTGTTCGTCCTTCCAGATGCCATGGTCCTGCGGGGAAATGCGGCCGCGAGCTTCCACTGCCGAGGCCTCCATGATCACCAACCCGGCGCCACCGGCCGCGCGGCTTCCCAGGTGGACCAAATGCCAGTCGTTAGCGAATCCGTCCTCGCTCGAGTATTGGCACATGGGCGACACCGCTATGCGGTTGCGGAAGGCTGTTTCTCGAATCGTAAGAGGAGTAAAGAGAGCCGACATTTCTCCAGTATCGCAGGGCTGCCGGACGTGGCGGGCTGAAGAGGAACTTCCAAAATTCGTTGGTGCGACCGCTCGCTCAGGGTGCCTCTGGGTCCCGCTCGGTAACTGCTTTCCCTTCCGTGTACGCCTTCCGAGCCGCGCGCGTCAGCAAGCGGTTCCCCGGAGTTTTGCAAGTTCCTCTGAAGCCCGTCCCGCCTTAAGGCTGGTACCGCGTGAGCCGCATGGGACGCGCGTCGGGCTCAAAGAGCAAGGGTGTGCGCGTGGGGTAGTAGGCGAGCAGTTTGGCGTTCTCTTCCGGTCCCAGGTCGCGGGCCCACACCACGCGCGCGCCGTCGATATCGGCGGCGTTCCAAACCCATTCCTCCTGAAAGATGTGCTGCGGCGCGTAGCGCACGATTATAAGCACGTCGCCGGGCGCCTGGTCCAATTGGTGTTTGACCGCGATACGCCGGGCCGGATTGCCGTGATTAATGTCGTCCCAGGTCTCGTAGGGCCGCATGGCCTGCGAAATTTCGCCCGTGTCGAACACGTGCAGGCCGTACCAGAAGAGAAAATGAGCCATGCACACGAAAAAGACCAGGCGCGCCGCCTCCGCTCCGGCCGGACGTCCGCCGATGGTTAGCCGGGCGAGCCATTCGAGGCCGGTGACGCTCATCAGCACGAACAAGCAGGTGACGGCGGCGACGTAGTGAACCTGAAATGCCGGAAAGAAATTCGTGCCCAGCGCGAACAGCGCTAAGGCGATGGCTACCCAGGCGAAGCGGTACTGGCGCAGGCACGGCAAGAAGGCCGCCAGCGCCAGGTAGAGCGGCGGCAGGAAATAAAAGCGATAGTAGCGAACACGATATTCCAGGCGTTCGAGGTACGTGCGCAGGCTCTCGCCGCCGGACGGCCGGAAGGAAGTCTGCATCCGGTAGTCCATCTCCTGCTGCGGCGTCAATTCAACGTGCGGCGCAGGATTCGCCTGTACGGTCAACGAAGTCGGTACGCCGTATTGATATTGGCTGAGGGAATACGGCAGGGTAGTCCAACTCCCGGTGACCTGGCGGTTCTGGACGAGCGTGAGCGTGACGGCCGGCGCTATTGCCAGCACGGCCACGGCGGCGATTCGCCCGAGCCTGTGCGCCGCGCCCGCCGTCCGCAAGGCCGGAAGGAAGAATAACACGGCCGCCATACCCAGGAACAGCGTTTCATAGGGCCGCGTAAGCAGATGGATTGCGAGGCCCAACCCCAACAGCAGGGCATCGCGGCGGCGGCTGCCGGTTCGCAATCGTGGCAGGGCGCCGAATACCAGGCAACCCGCCGCGGCGGCCACGGCGCCGCCCCAATAGCCGTTCATCCACTGGCACAGCGGACCGAATTCCATCACCGCCAGCAGACCGCCGGCCAGGGCCCAGCCCGGCGTAGTCCAGCCTCGCAGCATCCAATAACACAGCGCGCAAAAGGCCGCGGTGGCGAGAATCACTCCGGCCCAGGGGGTGCCAAAAAACATCCACCCGAGCGCCATCGCCAGCCCCTGCCCGAGCGGGTAAATGGAACTGTAGGTGGGCTCCTGCAGGACGAAGAACGTCTCGAAGAACCGATGCAGCGGGTGCATCGGGTTGGCCAGGCGGAAGTGCCGCAGCGTGTCGGCCACCAGCAGGTGGCTGAACTCGTCGTAGACGTCCGGCGAAGGCGCGGGATGGTGGGGCAGAAGAGCCAGCCGCAGCGCCACCGGCAATGCAGCCAGCAACGCCATCGACCAGACGGTCCGCTCCGCCAGCCGGTTGGCGCGCGCTGCGATCGGTTGCCACCGGACCAGCGCGGCCAGCAGCAGGGCGGCCAGCAGCAATTCCAGATAGTCGCCCGCGCCGAACCCGAGGGGATTTTCGATGGGCAGAAAGGAGCGAAAGAAATCTAACATGCCGGTCAGCTCGCGTAGACCGACACGCGCGTAATCGTGCGATAACCCATTCGCTCATAGAGGTGCAGGCCCGCGGGCGTGGATTGCAGGATGCTGCGCTCGATGCCGTGTTCCCTCTGCGCCTCGCCCATGGCGTACCGCATGACCGCTTCTCCGTAACCCATCCGCTGGTGGTCCGGCATGGTGGCCACGTTGTACACGCCGATGGCCCCGCCGCCCATCACGATGGCTGCCGTGGATACCGGGGCTTGGTTGCGGTAGCCCACGTACGCGGCGAACTGGTCCCAGACCAGGTGGTTATCGAAGACCTCGCGAAACCAGTTGATGGGCACGTGGAAGCAGACCGACCCGATACCGCAAAAGGCCGCGCGCGTGGCCGCATCGCCCACCCGGCGCACGGTCAGGGCGGGCAATGGCTTCACCGGCGGAGCAATGCGATCGGCCACCATACCGGGCAGGTCGACCGCATGCCGCAGCCCCTGGCGCTCAAACATCTGCCGCGATTTGCGGCGCGTGCGGCCGTCGATCCAGTCGTCGCACACCCAATAGGCCCACTCCAGGCCACGCACGTTGAAGTGCGACGTGGAGAGTAGAATGCGCTGCTCGAGTTCCGCCTCCGTGAGCACCGGAGCCGAAAGGAACGCCGCGTTGAACATCTGGAAGGTAACACCGGCGGCGGCAATACTCACGCCCGGCAATTCGCGGATCTCGCCGCCGCCACGGCCGGCTGCAACCACACGAAACGACTCGCGCAGGTTATCCGCAACGTTCTCAAAGGTCACTGGATTTTAGTATAAAGGGCCGCGACTATTTCTTGGGTGCGGGCGGGTTTTTGGGCAAGGGCTGCGCCGTTTTGGGAGCTTCGCCTTTGGGGGATTCGCCCTTTTGGGACGCGCCGGGCGCTGTCTCGGCGCCGGAACCTCCGGCCTTCGGCTGCAGATACTGCACGATCACCGAAATCCGGCGATTGGAAGCGTGTTGCGGATCTTCCGGATGGCGCAACTCGCGGTCGGCGTAGCCGCGCACCTGGTTCACCTGCTCCGGCCTGAGGCCATTGGCTTCCATCAGCTTACGCGCCGAATTGGCGCGGTCGGTGGAGAGTTCCCAGTTGGAATAACCGTTTTCGCTGGCGAAGGGCTTGGAATCCGTATGGCCCTCGATCAACATGGTGTTCGGCATTTTGCCTAATTCTTCCGCCAGCCGCGCCAGGAGTGCGGCGCCGGTTTCGGTCGGCACGGCTTTGCCCGATTCGAAGAACATCCCGGCCTCGGTCTCTAACAGTTCGATGCGCAGACCGTCCGCCGTAATGGTGATTTCCACATGGTCCTGCAGGCTCTTGAAGTTGGGTGTCTGCGCCAGGGCTTGCTGAATTTTCTCGCGGAGCTTGACCATGTCATCCTTGGGTATCTCGATGGCGTGGCCCAAGCCCGCCGCGGCCAGACCGGTCAGTTTGCCAGGGCCGGTGGGGTTGTTGAAGTAGGCGCTCACCGCCTCTTTGACTTTTTCGTCGGCGCTGGTAAGCCATAGCACGATGAACAGCGCCATCATGGCGGTCACGAAATCGGCGTAGGCTACTTTCCAGGCGCCGCCGTGGTGCCCGCCATGTCCGGAGACCTTCTTCCGGATCACGATAATGGGTCTTACCTTGGCAGGTACGGGCGGTGCTTCCTCTTCAACCGGCATGGCTAAGCTGCCGGCTTTCCGCCGCCGCGGCAGGTTCCTTCGACTTCCTGAAATGTCGGACGGACCGTGCTCGGAATCGAGCGGCGCGCCAGCTCCACCGCCATTATGGGGCTTAATCCTTTAATGAAGCCAATCGCGGCCATGCGCAGGAATCCGAAATAGTTGGCCTCGGCGTCGTTCTGTTTGCCCATGGCTTGCGCCAAAGGACCGAACACGCCATAGCACAACAGGATTCCCAGGAACGTGCCCACCAGAGCCGCCGCCACATGTTCGCCGATCTGCTCCTTGGGGCCGCCCAACGATCCCATGGTGATGACAATTCCCAACACCGCGGCCACAATCCCCAACCCCGGCAGGGAATCTGCCATGGTGGTGAGCGCCGACATGGGCTCCGCGGACTCGCGATGATGGACCTCCAGATCCACTTCCATCATCTGGTCGATCTCCATGGGATCTACTCCGCCCGATACCGCCATGCGCAGCGTGTCGCATAGAAAATTCAGCGCGTGGTGCGATTTCAAGAACTTGGGGTATTTCGTAAACACCGGACTCTTGCCGGGATTATCGACCTCTTCCTCCAACTTGGCTGTGCCGCTCTTGCGCGCTACGTTGTACAACTCGTAGATCATTTTCAAGCTTTCCAGATAATACGCCTTGGTAAACGGACTCCCGGATATGATTCCCGTCAAGCCTTTGACAATGCGCATCAGCGTGGGTATGGGATTCGCCACAACGACCGTCCCGATCGCCGAGCCCAGAATAATAAGTAATTCCGCCGGCTGAACGAGTACCAGAAATTTTCCATGCTCCATCAGGTAGCCACCGGCGATGGCACCCAAAACGACGACGATTCCTATGAGTGAGATCATGCTGTTTCACTTGCGAGGCACGACAAGTGTCATATCGGCATCCCCTCTGGAGAGCTTTAGGCGTGAGTACCCTGTGGGGCGGGTTTCGGCCCGCCAGGCGGACTCAGAAGTCCGCCCCACCACCAAAAACGAAGGTGAACGTCACATCTCCGTCGAACGATTCCGCCGGTATCGCAGCATCTCGATGAGGAATGCGTCACGCCGCGCGCGCACTTCGCCGTCGCTCTTCACGGACCAATCGTAGAAGCCCTTGCCGATGGACGCGCCTAAATCGCCGCGCCGCACCAACTCTCGAAAATATTCCGGCGCGCGCGGTTCGTTATAGAGGCCGCGCGCCACGTATTCCACCACCGCCAACCACAGGTTCAGGCCGGTCCTGGTGTTCCAGGATGCCGGACGCCGGCATGCGCAGCCCGAATCCGTTGCGCGCCACCGTGTTGATGCCGTCCGCGCCGGCGATTCCCTCCCCGACAATCTTGGCCGCCTCACACGATTCCCGGCCCCATCATTCCGGTCCCGATTACCGCCGCCTCCCGACATCCGCCATGCCCGACCGTTCTATTCCACCGCGCCCCTTGCCATTCCCCTTACTTGCCTGAAACAATAAGCCTTGGTAAAAAACGATGCGCATACGCGTACTGGGTATCGTGCTGGCGGGAGGTAAGGGCACGCGCCTCTTCCCGCTCACAAAGGAACGGGCCAAACCGGCCGTCCCGTTTGGCGGGAAGTACCGGATCATCGATTTCGTGTTGAGTAATTTCATCAACTCCGGAATCTACTCCGTGTACGTACTGACGCAGTTCCGCAGCCAATCGCTGCTCCAGCATCTGGCGGAGGGATGGCAGGCCGGGAGTCTGCTCAAATCGCAATTCGTGATTCCCGTGCCCGCCCAGATGCGTTCCCCTGACGAAACCTGGTACCAGGGAACGGCCGATGCCATTTACCAGAACATCAACCTGGTGGAACAGTCGGACCCCGACGTGGTGGCGATCTTCGGCGGCGATCATATTTACCGTATGAACATCACCAGCATGATCGAATATCACATCGCCAAGAAGGCCGAGGTGAGCGTGGCGGCAATTCCCGCGCCGCGCGATATGGCGAGCGAATTCGGCGTCATAGAGGCCACCGAAGATGGGCGCATCCAGGCCTTCCACGAGAAGAATCCCAACGCGCCCTCGATGCCGGGAGACCCCAGCCGCGTCTTCGCCTCCATGGGTAATTACGTCTTCTCCACGCGCACCCTGCTCAAACTGCTGCATGACGATGCCGCCGAGGAAAACAGCCGGCACGATTTCGGGCACAACATTCTGCCCAAACTGGCCGGCAAGCCTGAAATCTACGCCTACGATTTTCAGACCAACCGCATTCCCGGCGAACCGCCCGACGCTGAACCTTACTGGCGCGACGTGGGCACCATCGACGCCTATTACGACGCCAACATGGATCTTCGCGCCGTGAAGCCGGCGCTCAACCTCTTTAACCGCGCCTGGCCGCTGCGCAGTTCCAGCTATCCCGACCCGCCTGCCAAATTCACTTTCGACGAGGAAAATCGCCGCGGCCAGGCCATCGACAGCATCGTCTCCGGCGGATGCATCCTCTCCGGCGGCGTCGTGCGCAATTCCATTTTGGGACGTAACGTTCGGGTGCATACTGGCGCGCTGGTGGAGGATTCGATCATTATGGATAGCTGCGACATTGGGCGCCGCGCGAAAGTCCGCCGCGCCATCCTCGACAAGAACGTCCATATACCGCCAGATACCACCATCGGCTACGACCGGGAGGCCGACGCGGCACGCTATTTCGTGACCGAGAGCGGCATCGTGGTAATCCCTGGAGAACGGTCTCCGGTGGAAATCAGCGGCCTGGTGGTTTAAGACCCGCTGATGGAACACCAGGTTCTCGAGTGGATTACGCAGTACGGCTACCTTGCCATCTTTCTCCTCTTGGTGTGCGGCATCGTCGGCCTTCCGGTGCCCGATGAAACGCTGCTCGCCTTCACCGGTTTCCTGGTCTACAAGGGCAACTTCTCTTTGCCGCTGGCATTCGGCGCGGCGCTCGCCGGCAGCTTGAGCGGCATCACCATCAGCTACACCCTGGGACGCACTCTCGGCATGAAGGCGATCCACCGCTACGGGCGCTATATCCGCGTCACGGAAGAACATGTCAACAAGGCCCACGCCTGGTTTGCGCGCGTGGGCGACTGGGGGCTCACCTTCGGATACTTCGTTCCCGGCTTCCGCCACCTGAGCGCCTTCGCCGCCGGCATGAGCGCCGTGGAGCCGCCGCAGTTCGCGCTTTTCGCCTATAGCGGCGGGTGCCTGTGGGTGGGCGCCTTTCTCGGACTGGGATACTTCCTCGGGGACCGCTGGCAGGCGGTGGAAAAGAACATCGAACACTATTTCGCCGTCGCGGCCATCGGACTGGTCATCCTGGCTGCGGCGTACGTTCTCTGGCGGATTCTGCGGGCGCGCCGCTCGCGGGCGCAAGGTAAGTAATCGCCAGCGCGGTACCCACCACTACCGCGCAACCCAGCACGTTGTACCAGAGCCACGAAATGTTGGTAAAGAAGAACGCCCAGAAGATGGCCGCTTCGCCCGCCAGCATCCCCACGAAAGTGGCCGTTCCCCGCACCTTGCGGAATCCGAACGCCAGCACGAAGCAGCCCAGCAGCGAACCGTAAAACAGCGAGCCGACCACGTTGACGGCTACGATCAGCGGCCCCAGCCGCTTGCCCCATCCGGCGAACACCACCGCGTAGACTCCCCAAAACAGCGTAGCCATGCGTGACGCCACCAAGTAATGATGGTCGCTTGCGCCGCGCCGCACGTGGCGGCGGTATAAGTCCACGATGGTCACCGTGGCCAGCGAATTGATCTCGCCGGAGCTGGCCGACATGGTGGCCGCAAAGATCACCGCGATCACCAGCCCCACAATGCCCACCGGCAGATACTTCGTCACGAAGGAAAGGAAGATGTAGTTGGTGTCGCTGAAGCCCTTTTCGCCGCCGCTGCGCTCCACCAACGTTGCCGCCTCGGCGCGGGCCAGGTCGATCTGCTGCTGCGCCGCACGGTATTGCGCCACCTCTCGCTCCACGGACGCGGTATCGCCCTGGTGGTGCGCGTCCACCATGGCCAGGGTCGCCTGGCGCCGGTGGTCGAAGGCCTGCCGATAGCTTTCGGCTACCGCGGTGAACTCGCCGCGTCCTTCGATTCGGGCCAGTTCGGCGTGCTGGAACAGGAGCGGCGGCTGGACGAAGAGATAAAACACGAAGACCATGGCCCCAATGAACAGAATGAAGAACTGCATGGGAATTTTGGCGACGGCATTAAAAAGCAGGCTCAGGCGGCTCTGCGAGATGGAGCGGCCGGTGAGGTAGCGCTGCACCTGCGACTGGTCGCACCCGAAGTAGGAAAGGAACAGGAATGTGCCGCCGAAAAGTCCGCTCCACACGTTAAACCGGTCGTTCCAATTAAATGTGGTGGTGACCGCATTCAACCTGCCGGCCGCTCCCGCCAGAAAAACAGCGTCGCCGAACGACACCGTTTGCGGCAACAGCACGATCACGGTAATCAGCGACACCAACAGTCCCAGAAAGATGATGCACATCTGCTGCACGTCCGACCACGTCACCGCCTTGATGCCGCCCAGCACGGTATAAGTCACCACCGTGGCGCCCATCAGGAACGTGGTGATGTGCTCCGGCCATCCCAGGATCACCGAAAGAACCAGGGCCGGCGCATAGATCGTGAGTCCCGCGGAAAGGCCGCGCTGGCATAGAAAAATGAGGCTCGCGAGTGCGCGCGTCTTGCCGTCGAAGCGCTTCTCCAGGTACTCGTACGCGGTATAGACCTTGGCGCGATGGAACAGCGGTACGGCCGTGGCGCAAATGATCACCATGGCGATGGGCAGTCCGAAATAGAACTGTACGAACCGCATGCCATCCACATAGGATTGGCCGGTGGTGGAGATGAAGGTGATGGCGCTGGCCTGCGTGGCCATGATGGACAGGGCCATGGCGTACCACGGCATGGTGCGGCCGGCCAGCAGATAGCGGTCCACCGTGTCGCTGCCGCGGCTGCGATAGAGCCCGTACGCCACGATGGACACCAGGGAGGTGACGAGAACGATCCAGTCGAGAGGCCTCATCGATACGCCCGCGTAAAGAGGTAAAAACCGGCGATGATGGCCCCCAGATAGATCAGGACGGCGGCATACACGCGCCCCCAGGTGCGCAAGAAGGGCGGTGGCTCATCGGGGTCCGGGGGAACGGGTGGCATGAGTACATGGTACAAAATTCAAGCTATCGGCTATCGCGGGTCAGCCCTCAGCAGCTATACTGATGAGTGTCGATCAACGTTAATCACTCCAACCGGCGCATCGTCCACCGTCTTCCCATCACCAAAGCCCGCGTGAATCTCGGCCAAGTGGTGAAGCGCGTGCATGTCAACAAGGAGTATTTCATCCTCGAAAAGGACGGCATACCCGTCGCAGGCATCCTTGATGCCGACGAGTTGGAGGATTACCTGGAGCTCCGGGATCCGAAAGCGCGGCGCGCCATCGAAGCCAGCAACGCCGACATTGCGGCCGGGCGGACAAGGCCAGCCGAGAATCTTCTCCGGGCGTCGAGCAGAACAAAGGCCAAAACCACCAGGCGCTGAAGCATATCGATGAAGCCCGCCGGATTCGCGGCCGTCGCCACAGCCCGATTTGAACGCGATTACCACAGCCTTTTGAAAGGTCATCCCGAGTTGCCGGGGCATTTCGCCGCCGTCTTGGCGGCCTTGAAGCACGGCCCCTACAATCGCACTCGCCGCCATCAGATCAAAAAGTTGGAAGGCGTCGCGCCAGGCGACGGCCAATACCGCATCCGCGACGGGCGCTTTCGATTCCGCTTCGATATTGAAGGGATCAATGTGTTCTTGCAGCTCGCGACGTGAAGACACCTACTGAGGCCAAAGCCCTCCGTAAAAAGCGACAGGCGCGCGCGACGGCTGACAGCCGATCGCTGCCTTAGAGTACACTGCAAATTGTGGAAATAACGCGGAGTTTCTGGCGGGACCGGCCGGTGCTGGTGACCGGTGCCACTGGCCTGGTGGGTGCGTGGCTCACGCGCCGCCTGCGGGAGGCCGGCGCGGACGTGATCTGCCTGGTGCGCGACTGGGTGCCGCAATGCGAACTGGTGCGCGCGGGCTTGATCGAGCGGGTCGTAGTGGTCCGCGGGGACCTCCGCGACCGCGACTGCCTGGAACGCGCCATCGGGGAGTACGAGACCGATACGGTCATACACCTGGCGGCGCAGACCATCGTGGGGATCGCCAACCGCAACCCGATTTCGACGTTCGAAAGCAACATACAGGGCACTTGGAACCTGCTCGAAGCCTGCCGGCGGTCGGCGGGAGTGCGGTCGGTGGTGATCGCCTCGTCGGACAAGGCGTACGGCCATCAGGACAAGCTGCCTTATGGCGAAGATACGCCGCTCGAAGGGCGGCACCCTTACGACGTCAGCAAAAGCTGCGCCGACCTGATCGCGCAGACCTACGCGGCCAGTTTCTCGCTGCCGGTGGCGGTGACTCGCTGCGGCAATTTTTATGGCGGCGGCGACCTGAACTGGAATCGCATCGTTCCCGGTACTATCCGCTCGGTGCTGCGCGGCGAGCGGCCGGTGATTCGCTCCGACGGCCAGTATATCCGCGATTATTTCTATGTGGAGGACGGCGCCGCGGCTTATATGTTACTGGCCGAGCAAGTGCACTTGCGTCCGGAACTTACGGGTCTGGCCTTTAACTTCTCCAATGAGACGGAAGTTACGGTACTCGACCTGGTGAACCGCATTCTTCACGCCATGGATTCGAAGCTGGAGCCGCTGGTGCTCAACCAGGCGTCCAACGAGATCCGCCGGCAATATTTGAGCGCGGAGCGGGCGCGGCAAATGCTGGCGTGGTCGCCGCTGTTTACGCTGGATACCGGAATCGGCCGCACGATTTCCTGGTACCGCGACTTTCTGGGTGGCGCCTCATGAGCCTGCGCGAGGAGATTCTGCGGCTGGTGGAGCAATACTGCGCGGAAACTTACGCGGCGCAGCCGTTTCTGGAAGGCGAGAGCCGCGTGCCCGTAGCCGGCCGGGTATTCGACGGCGCCGAGATGCGCCTGTTAGTCGATTCCGCGCTCGATTTCTGGCTGACCGCGGGCCGGTTTGCCGACCGCTTCGAGCACGAATTCGCGCGCTGGATGGGCATCCGCGAGTGCGTACTGGTGAATTCGGGATCGTCGGCCAATTTGCTGGCGGTCTCGGCACTTACCTCCCTTAAGCTCGGCGAGCGAAGGCTTATTCCCGGAGATGAAGCGATTACCGTGGCCGCGGGATTTCCTACAACCGTCAATCCAATCTTTCAGAACCGCCTGGTGCCCGTATTTATCGACGTCACCGTGCCCACTTACAACGCCGATGTTACTCAACTGGAAGCGGCGCTTTCGCCGCGCACTCGGGCGATCATGCTGGCCCACACCCTGGGCAACCCGTTCGACCTGGATGCCGTAAGCGCCTTCGCGAAGAAGCACGGGCTGTGGCTGATCGAGGATTGCTGCGACGCTGTCGGCTCCACGTATCGAGGGCGCAAAGTGGGGACCTTCGGGGATCTCGCGACCACCAGCTTTTATCCGGCGCATCACATTACGATGGGCGAAGGCGGATCGGTGCTGACCGATCAGCCGTTGCTGCGGACGCTGGTGGAGTCATTCCGGGACTGGGGCCGCGATTGCTGGTGCGCACCCGGCAAAGACAATACCTGCGGGAAACGCTTCGACTGGCAGTTAGGCGACTTGCCGCATGGTTACGACCATAAGTACACTTACTCACACATCGGATACAACTTAAAGCTCACCGATATGCAGGCGGCGGTGGGCGTGGCCCAGTTACAGAAGCTCGACGGCTTCATCGATGCGCGGCGGCGTAATGCGCGCGCGCTCTACGAGGGACTGCGCGAGATGGAAGAATTCTTCGTGCTGCCGGAAGCCACTCCGGGGTCGGACCCGAGCTGGTTCGGATTTCCGATCGGGGTTCGCAAAGAGGCTCCGTTCACGCGCAATCAGGTGGTGGCCCATCTGGAAGCGCGCAAGATCGCGACGCGGCTTCTGTTCGGCGGCAATCTGACGCGCCAGCCGGCATACCAGGGCGCACCGCACCGCGTGGTGGGCGATCTCGCCAACAGCGATTTCGTGATGGATCGGGTCTTCTGGATCGGCGTGTACCCGGGGATTACGGCGTCCATGGTGGAGTACACTTTGGACGCGTTCCGGTCGCTTCGTGCGCGGTGAGGACTTGCCACCACGCACAGGGAATTCACAGCGCCCTATCGTGGCGCCCGGCGGACACCGCCAGCGAGGGCGACCCAGACTGCGCCCGTTCGCGCTTCACCTGAGTCGACCGCATCGCTGCGGCAACGAAATCCCGAAGACGATCTCGTCGATCATCTTGATGATTGTCGAGATCGTGTTGCTGGAGGCTAGCCTACGTCCGCACCCGTTCCGGTTCGAAGGTGATTCGCAGGCGCGAACCGGTGGCCTCCGCGTAACGCTCCAACGTGCGGGTGGAAGGCTTGCTTCCTCCACCTTCCAGGCGGGCGATCACAGCCTGGGTGGTTTTCATGCGGCGTGCCACCTGCTCCTGGGTCAGACCGGCGCGGGTGCGCGCCTCGATTAGGGCAGCCACGAGGGAGAACTCCTCTTCCAGCGCTTCATACTCGCGCCGATACTTGGGGTCCTTCATCCAGTGGTTGTGCAAATCGTCGACACGAATTCGGCTCATGAGTTTACCTCCCTGGCTCGTTCCAGCGCCAGATCGATCTCCCGACGCGGCGTCTTCCGGGTCCGCTTGACGAACACCCGGACCACCACTACCCGGCGGTTTGTCGCCGTGACGTAGATGGCGCGAGAAATCCCGTCTCTGCCCTTCATCCGCATCTCCCACAATGGGCCAGGTGCTTTACATGAGGCTCGCGCATCGCTTCGAGACCATGGACCTGGATCAGTTCGGCAATCCGGCGAAAGCGCGCTCGCATGTCGGAAGGGAGAGCCTCGAGTTCATCGCGAACGCGAGCGTCGAGCAGTTCTACGATCCACGACATCCGTCTCTAGTATTGCATTTTTGCAATACCTGGGGGAACGACGAGGGCAAGACAAAGCATGCCGCGCCTCCTGTTATCATCACGCTTGGGAGTTTGAAATTGCCGCTCAGTATCGAACCGCTCGTCTCGGAGTCCCTGTTAGCCTCCGAGGATCTTAAGAATCTCGAAGACATCGGGTACATGACCTGCATGACGCTCGTCATGCTCGGCAACTATGCCCAGACCGGCCACTTCGGCGGGCCGCTGGCCTATACGCCGTACAACGTCGCGGTGCACCTGGCGGGACCGGACTTGGGCGGACTGCGCTACGATTACCGGCGCCCGAAGCATCCCTACGGCGACAAATTCATGATGGCCGCGGGGCACAGCGTTCCCACATGCTACGCCCTGTGGATGATCCTCGGGCAGGCGCTGGCCCGCAAGTTCGAACTTACGTGCGACCGCCGCTATTACGTGGATCCGCACATCGCCATGCTGCCCGTTGACGCGCTGGGCTTCCGCCGCGGCGCGGGGGCGCTGGCCACGCTTTTGCAAGATGCCGGCCTCGCCGATCACCCCCTCTTTGCGCAGGCGAAACTGCGTGGCATTCGCGCACTCTCGGGCCATTCGGAAGCCACCGACCTCACCAACGACGTGAATGGCGGACCTTCGGGAGTCGGCATCGCGTCGGCCGCGGGCAAGGCCGCGTTCTGGGATTATGCCGGCGCGGCGAGCCTCAATTCCCCCAAGATTTTCGCTCTCGAGGGCGAGTTCGCGCTCACCGAAGGCCACGCCCAGGAGTTCAAGACGCAGGCCCTGGCATTGCAGGTGGGCAAGCGCCTGCGCGTGCTGCTCTCCGACAACAACGCGGGCATCGACGACAGTTTGCAGGGCGGCGTGATCCAGGCGCGCTATGAGGCCTACCGGCTGGCTGACCAGTGGACCTCGTATGGCTGGAACGTGCTTCAGACGCCGCACGGCAACGACTACCCTTCGATCGTCGCGGCGCTCAAGAAGATGGACGATTGGGACCCCGCGGACCGCCGTCCTGTGGTGCTCATCGGCAAGACCACCAAGGGCTATTGGCCGGACGCCGTCGACGGCAAAATCCCCGGCTTCGGCGACCAGTTGGTGGGCTACAAGAGCCATCCCTACGCGATGAAGATGAACTCCGATTATTTCGTCGCGCTGGCCCAGACCTTCGAGAAGCACTACGGCGTGGAGTTCGCCGGAATCCGGCAGGGCGCGGTGAGCGATCCGCGGGAGCGGCTGATCCAGTTCAAAACCAATATCGACGTGGTGATGTCGCTGCTCGACCGCAACGGCTTGGGCGACTGGCTGGCGGACCGGCTGGTGGCTATCGGCGACACCGTCAAGGACGGCCTGCCGCTGCGCATCGACACGCACCGCGACCCGTTCCTCGACGACCGCCTGCGCGTGGCCGAGCTTCCCGTGGAGCCGCAGAAGGTGACCGCGCGCAATCCCGTTTCGGGCGCCGAGAAGCGCGTCGACATCACGCTCTTCCGCAAGCCGGGCGAGATGGCCGGACCGCGCCGCGCAGTCTCGGAAATCATCAAGTGGATGAACTACGTCACCGGCAACCGCTTCTTCACCGTGGCGGCCGACCTGTCCGAATCCATCAATGTGGAGCACGGCAGCCTGTGGGGCCATTACTCGCCCGACGGAAATCCGCAGGGCACCCGCCTCAAGGCGCCGATTCAGGAGGCCGGCAACGTCTCCACCGCCATCGGGCTGATCAGCCAGAGCGCCTCCCTGGACCCCGAGAAGTTCGCGGGCGTGTGGGCGCTGAGCGGCACGTACGGCGCCTTCACGCCGTTGATGTACACGCCGGCGCGCGTCTGGAGCCAGCAGAATCAGGACAGCCGTTTCCGCGTGGGCGTGCTGCACATTCTTTCGGCGCACTCCGGGCCGGAGACGGCGGCCGACGCGCGCACGCACTTCGGCATTTTCGCGCCGCAAGTGTGGAAGCTGTTCCCGCGCGGCCAGGCCATCAACCTCAACTTCTGGGATTATAACGACGTGGCTCCCGGGTACTTCGCCGCTGCCGAAATCGCCGCGCGCGATCCCAAAGTGGGGCTCATCACGCTCGAAGTGGCGCGCCCCGATTTCCCGGTGGCCGACCGCTCGGGCTTCGCCGATAGCGACCTGAAGGCAGCCGCCAAGGGCTTCTATGTGATCCGCGATTTCGCGCCGGGGCCACGCCACGGCTACGTGATGGTGCAGGGATCGAGCTCCACGGTCAATCTGGTGAAGGAATTGCCGCACCTGGAACAGGCCGGCATCAACGTCAAGGTGATCGCGGCCGTCAGCGAAGACCTCTTCGACCGCCAGCCGGAGGCGTATCGCCGCTCGGTGCTTCCACCCGCGGCTTATTACGACCTGATGGTGGTGTCGACCGGCACGCGGCGCATGTTGCCGGTGCGCAACGTGGGTCCACTGACCGACGAGTACTCGCTCACGTCGGACTGGGATAATCGGTGGCGCACCGGCGGGCTCGAGCCCGAGGTGATCGCCGAAGCGCATCTCGATCCGAAGTCGATTTTCGCAGGAATCGAGCGGTTCGCGCGCGAGCGCGAGCAACGTATGGCGAGCCAGCGCGAATTACTGGGGTAGGCGCAGCAGCAGCGGCGGGTTCGCGCCCTCCACCACCTGTATCGGCGGGAAGTCGCCTTCGTGAGACCGCAGAAAATCCGCGTCGCTGAGGATCTCATCGGCCCCTGATACAACGAAAATCCGATATTCGCCGGATTCCTGGAAATTTGCGGTGAAGGCGCCATCCTTGGCGGTATTAGCCGTATGAGCACATCTTGTCCGCGGACGACTGAAACAGAATCGTAGCGCCGCTAGCGGGAGTTTACTGCGAAGGGTTCCACCCAAACAACGCCGAAATCGACAAATGCAGCCCAGCCAGCAGCATAGCCTGTGGAATAATTTGCCGGATGTGTATTACCCCATTTTGGGTAGGTAATACGACATAAGTCGCGGCAAGTGTCTGAAGACAAAGGGCCGGCATTCGTACTCTTGGACCCTTCGCAGTAAACTCCCGCTAGCCGGGCTGCCGGCGGCATCCAGCAGTCTTCCGGTAAGCTTCGCTACCGGCGAGGCCACCGAGATTTTGAGCGCGCCCGGCGGCGCGGTCCCCATGTCGAACGATTGCTCACTCACGTCTCGCGCGCCAAGCTGCGCGCCCACAAACCACCGATCGGCCGGCGGGACGCCATCCACCGGGGCGTTGCGGACGTCCAGCAAATACCTGCCGGGCAGGAGCCCTTTGACAACGAACGAACCATCGGCATTCGACACCACCGATTTGGGCTCCCGTGGATCGCGCCGAAGCGTGACCTCCATCGGCCCGGGCTTGGTCCGGCCCAGAAAGACGATGGCGCCCGACAAGTCCTGCTCTTCGGCAGTGCGAATTTCCAGGCGAACGTCGCGCATGTCGGCAGTTCCCACCTGCAACGTCATGTCGCCCACTAATTCGCCGGCCTTGGGCCCCACGAAATCCGACCAGGTACGCAGCGTGTAGTTGCCGGGCGGAACGTGGGCAATGGTAAAAGAATCGCCCTGCTGGGCAACGGGGATGGAATAGTCGAAATACTCGACCGACCGGAGATATAGCGAAACGTGCCCGGCGCCGGTCCGCGCCAGACGGCCGGCGATGGTGACGCCCTCCTGCGGCGTCAGGCGGAAATCGCGCCCGCCGCGTTCCTCGCCGGCTCGCACATCGACCGGTTCGGCCCGGTCAGGGTCCACCGCGTCGGGATACAGTCGTGCGGAGTAACGCGGGTCCCATTCGGCCAGTTTGCCGGGCGTCACGCTCAGATAGTAGCGGCCGGCAGGCAACTCGAAGATGCGGTATTCGCCGAGTTCGTTGGTCTCGGTATCCCCTCTCCATGGCCGAAGCTGGCGTTGGCCGTTGACTGGCGTGTACTGCATCGCCGACACCCTGGCGCCGCGTACCGGGAGACCGTTCTCGTCGAAAACGTGACCGGAAATCGCTGCCTGGGGCACCAGCAGGACGCGAACCTCGGGCGGAGCCTGCCCCGGCTCGAGCGCGATGGTCTGATTGCGGTATAGATAGCCGTTATGGTGTACCGTCAGGTAGATCTTGTCGTGAGACTCCAGGCGAAAATGGCCCGCGGAATCGGTAACGGGCATTGGGTTGCCGGTGAGGTTCTGGCTGACCGAAATGTACGCTCCGGAAACCGGCGCGCCGGTGACGGAGTCGATAACGCGCCCGTCGATGAAGGTCTGCGCCATGAGGCTGGCGGCCAGAAAGGGAAGCGGAAGCAGGAATTTCATTGGGCCCCTCCGCTGGCGCAGTTGATGGCAACGCGCAACTCCTGTGGGGTAGGTGTGGGATAGTCGAAGCCGCTCCTGGTGATATCGCGATCGCCCAGAAAGACCGTCGCCGAACCGGGACCGGCGGCGCCGATCACCAGCGAACCCGGAATAAACGTGCTGAAGGCAAATGCGCCGTCCGGTCCGGCGAGCGCCGAATAGTCCTGTATGCCACCGATGCTGGAGCTTGTCAGCAGGACACGCACCGGGGCGGCGTCGCAACCGTCGGCGAACGTCACCCTGCCGGTGACCTCGGGCAGCGGCTGGAGCTGCAGATCCAGGTCTGAAATGTCGCGGCCGCCAATCTCCACCTGACGGCGCGTTCCGAAAAGGACTTTCGATTTTCTCCCCATTCCGTCGGTGCTCACTTGCTGCGTTTCGGCTACCACGGTGTAGGTGCCGGGAAGCAGATCGCTGGCCTCGAAGCGGTCCGCCGTGACGGGGGAACTGGTGACGTCCGAGTTCCCGAGGGAGCCGTTGCGCGAGACCAGATGGACATGCGTAAAAATCTGCATACCCGGAGGGGGCGGATCGTACGCGGGGACCGCGACCCTTCCACTGACGCGGACCCCCGTCTGGCGCATCACCTGGATGTCGGCGCGCACCTGCTGGCCGGCCGCAAGTGAAATGGGCTTGGCGGATGCCACATCCAGCGCATGGGGATAGTAAGTGGATCGCCAGGTGCGCTCCCAAAATACCGCATGCTGGCTGAGCACGGCGACATAGTAGACACCGGGCGCCAGGAGACTGCTGCGATATTGGCCATGATCGTCAATCAGCATTCCGGACACGGGGAACAGCGCATTGTTGCCATCGGGAAGCAGGGGCCCACGGGGCGAGCGGGGGTCGATGGGGCGTGGGTCGAATATCCGGCCTATAAACGCGCCAGTCGATGCCGGAAGGCCATTGGGATCAGTGACCGCGCCGTAAACGATGGCGCCCTGGGTGAGCGGAACCTTCAGGGAGGATTGCGCGGCTGCGATGGGAATCGGGCTGGAAGGCAGGTAGCCGGGGTGTTCCACGAATAAGGTATGGCTGGCGCCGGAAATATTTTCGAAGTGGAAGTGGCCCTGGGCATCCGCGGCGTTGTACCGCGGGTCGGACTTGCCGCCGGTTAGTTTCACTCTAGCGGAGGCGACGGGAGCGCCGGTAACGGAATCGACCACGTCGCCATCGAGCGTGCCGCCCGGCGCCTGCGCACGAAGCAGCACCGCCGGGAGGAGCAGGAGGAACGAACAAACGCGCATTTCAGGTCCCCTCTGCTGAGAAGGTTACCACGAAGGACAACGTTATTCCTGGACACAAAAAAGCGGGCCGGCATTTACCCGGCCCGCTCCCGCTGACACTTAAAGGTCAGTTACCTTCTGCCGCCGCCGTGGCCGCCGCCACCACCGACGTGACCGCCGCCACCGAAGCTATGCGACACGCTGCCGCCACCGTAGCTGTGACCCCCGCCGCTGGGGGCGGAGTAATGCTGCGCCGGAGCGGAGTAATGTTGCGCGGAAGGCGCACTGTAGCGCTGTCCGCCGGTGGAATAGGAACGCTGTCCGCCGGTGGAATAGGAGCGCTGTCCACCGGTCGAATAGGAGCGCTGCGCCGGAGCCTGATACGTCTGCCGGCCAGCCTGGAAGTGCTGATAGCCGGACGCGCCTTGCGTGCCGTAACTACGCGCGCCCGACTGGGCCGTTGCGCCACCGCGGTAAGAGCTGCCGACACTCCCAGCGCCGCCGCGGTAGGAACTGCCTGCGGCGCCGAAGCTATGGTAGTTACCGGTCCGGGCGGAAGCGATACGCGAAGCTTGTGAAGCCGCACCGTAGCGGTTGTTCAGCGCCGCGGTGGAATAGCCCGCTCCCATGCGGTGAGCCGGATCGTGCGCCCAAGCCGTGGTCCCGCGGAACCCGGCGCCAAATCGTCCGCCATAGACCCCGCCGAAGCCATAGCCATAGTGGTGGAAGAAGCCGGCGTTGATAAACAACCCGCCGCCGAACCAGTTCGGGCCCCAGCCCCAACCCCAGCCGCCCCAACCCCAGCCCCACCATCCGCCGAAGTACAAGCCGATGTTAATGGGGGGATACCAACCGAATCCGTAGTAGGGGTAATACAGCGGAGGATACGCACCCCAGAGCGGAGGACCCCAAACATATGCGGGGTCGTAAACCGGCACGTAGATCACCTGCGGGTCGGCCGGCTGAATTTCAATCGCCTGCTGGCCGTTCTGGGTCTGCGTAGTCACCGTTTCTTCCTGATTGGATTGCAACCGTCCGTTAGCTTGGGCACGGGCACGCAGGCGCTGCACCGCGGCCATCACATCGGCCGGCTGCGCCAGAAAGGCGTTGCCCAAGTCGGTGCTCCACTGGATATCCTGGTTGAGCTTCGCCAGCACGTCCGGCATGGCCACCAGGGCTTGTATGCTGGCATCCCAATTCTGCTGCCGCGCGGCGTCGGTTAATTGCTGGCCGTGCAGATTGCCGTTGGCTTGCAGCCACTGCTGCGCTTCCACCAGTTCCACAGGGTAGGTGCAGGCGGCCAGTACTTGGCCGAGCAGCGGGTCAGGATACAACGCGATCGGCGCTACCAGGTTTTCCAGTTGCTGCGGGGCCAGAGTCTGCGATTGGGCCCGCGCCGGGGGTGGTGCGGCGGGCGTCTGCGCCAGCGCGACCGAGCCCATGCCGGCCATCAGTAAAACACAGCTTATCGATAAAACCTGACGGAATCCGAATCTCTTCGAGTGGCGTTCCATTTTGCCACCTCCTCCTCTTGTTCCACCCTTATAGATGCTTCAAGTTGCGAACAGGTTATCTACTCATTTCAGCCACCCGCTGGTGGTTTTCAACCACCAAAAACAAAGGCCGGAACCCCTTTCAGAGCCCCGGCCGTCTTTTTCTGTATTTTATCGCACGTTTTAGACGTGCGGATCGATCATTTTCTGGACATCGGGCTTGCCGATGGCGCCCACGCGCTGCTCCACCACCTGGCCACCCTTGAACAAAAGGAGCGTGGGGATGCTGCGGACGTGGTAGCGCATGGTGATTGCACTGTTGGCTCCGACGTCCAACTTGCCAACCTTCATCTTTCCTTCATATTCGCAAGCCACCACATCGATCGTCGGCGCCAATTGCCGGCAAGGCGGACACCCTCCCCCCCAGAAATCAACCAGAACCGGCACCTGGGAACGAAGCACCTCCCTGTCGAATCCCGAGTCGGTAAACGCGAGTGTGCACTGCCCAACCATTTTCGTTAGACGTGCGGGTCGAGCATCTTCTTGACATCGGACTTGCCGATGGCGCCCACGCGCTGCTCCACCACCTGGCCGCCCTTGAACAAGAGCAGCGTGGGGATGCCGCGCACGTTGTAGCGCATGGCCGTGTTGCCATTGGCATCCACGTCCACCTTGCCGACCTTCACTTTGCCGGCATATTCGGAAGCCACCACGTCGATGGTGGGCCCCATCTGTCGGCAGGGGCCGCACCATTCGGCCCAAAAATCGACCAGAACCGGCACTTCAGACCGGAGCACCTCCTGGTCAAAGGCTGCATCGGTAAAGGTTAATGTATTCTGACCTGCCATTTCGTCTCCTAGTGTAATTAGAATCGCACTACGGCAAAAAGATTCAATCGCGGCTCAGGAGCCGCCGGTAAAGGGCCGAATATAGCTTGGCCGACGCCTTCCAGGAGAAATCCTTTTGCATCCCCCGGCGCATTATTTCCTGCCAGACAACTCCGTCCGAAAAGGCATCGATCGCCGCCCGGACCGCGCCCAGGAGCGCCTCCCCGGAGTACTCCCGAAACTTGAATCCTGTGCCATCCTCGATAGTATCATCGAGCCCGCCGGTGGCGCGAACCACCGGGACCGTGCCGTAACGCAGGCTGTAGATCTGGCTGAGTCCGCAGGGCTCGTAGCGGCTGGGCATCACGAACATGTCGGCGCCGGCTTCGACGCGGTGCGCCAGCCCGTCGTCGAAGCCTATCCGCACGGCGATCCGGCCGGGATGCGCATTGGCCAACTGGCGGAAAAAGGCCTCGTATTCCGGTTCGCCCGAACCGAGCGCCACCAGGTAAACGTTATCCCCCGCCATCTGGCCGGCCGCTTCGGCCAGGATATCGGTACCCTTTTGGCGGGTGAAGCGGGAGACGATGCCGATCAATGGGCGGTCCATGGCGGCCGGCGGCAGCCCGAACTCCTCGATCAGGTGCTGCTTGCAGAGGCGTTTGCCGGCCAGGTCGCCAGCCGAATAGCGCGCCGGCAAGTAGGTGTCGATTTCCGGGCTCCATTGCCGGTAGTCCACGCCGTTGAGGATCCCGGTCAGCACATCCGCGCGCGCGCGCAACGCGCCATCCAGGCCGAAACCGTACTCGGGCGTCTGGATTTCGCGGGCGTAAGTGGGGCTGACGGTGCTCAGTGCGTCGGCGAAGGAAATGCCGCCTTTGATGTAACTGATCTGCCCGAAGAACTCGAGGCCGTCAGGGCGGTAAACGCCGGGGTCAAGCGCGGCTTCGGCCAGGGCAGCCTTGGGGAAAAGTCCCTGGTAACCCAGATTGTGGATGGTGAAGAGCGTCTTCACGCCGAAATATGTGGGGTCGGTGGAGAAACTGCTGCGCAGGAGCGCCGGCACCAGGCCGGACTGCCAGTCATGGCAATGGAAGATCTCGGTGCGGAAAAGGACGCGGGCCACGGTAAGGGCGGCGCGGGCGAAGACCGCGAAGCGGATGTGGTTGTCCGGATAGTCCAAGCCGGATTCGCCGTAGAGGCCTTTGCGGTCGAACAGCGGAGGGCAATCCACCAGGTAGTACGGGAAGTCCGCCGGGGCCTGGTAGATAGCGATGTCGTACCGGGCGCGCCCCAGATAAATGGCGATGCCGTCGTACACGCGGCGGGCGCTTTTCAGGTCGATCGAGCCGTAGCGCGGGACGACCACGGCGACCTCGTCGCCGGCTTCCTTGAGCGCGGCCGGCAGCGCGCCGACCACATCCGCGAGCCCGCCGGTTTTGGCCAGCGGCGCCGCCTCCGAAGATACCATCAGGACTCGGGCCACACGGGAATTGTAGCAGGGGCTGGGCCGAAGTACCGGCTTCGCCGACGGTAGCGCTTCGCGATATGGGAGAAGAGGCGGACCTTTCGGGTCCGGCAAAGTCTTGACATGCCCTCGCGGGGATGCCGAAAGACAGAATGGCGCTGGCGAGTGGGCGGCGGGGTGGCGGGTCTGGCTGCGCGGTGGGTTCGTTTTGGGTTCGTTGGGGGGGGCTCGGAACTGGGTTAGGGAGAGGGAAATGGGTTTATTTTCTGTTGGTTGAGGGGCCGGGACGGGTTTCGTGGTGGGTCCGTTCGTTTTTTTGTTTCGATCTGGGCGCCGTGGTTGGAGGCGAGAGCCTGGCATTCGGAGACGTTTGTAGCACGCGAACTTGGGGGCTGGGCTGGATGGAAAGCGTAAGAGGCTGGGAAGAAAGGAGATGTTTTTTATGGGTCCTCGATACCACCATCTCACACCAGCCGGACCACACGATCTGCGCCGGTTATGCTTCAGAAGTTCTGCAAAATAGATCCGACATAAATCAGGTAATACAAAAAGGGGTCATGCTGTTCCGGAGGCCAAAGAACGAAGCTCCGTGGCAGGGGAGCGGAGGAACAAACGTGACCCAGAAGAGGGATATGTGCTTGTAGCTAAGCTAAGCTAGAGAGTTACCGGCTCCATGAGCCGTATGACCTTCTTTTGGATGGCGTATTGCACCAGTTGCGCCTTATTGTGGATGTCCAGTTTGCGCATCAGGTTGAACTTGTGAGCTTCCACGGTCTTCACGCTCAGGTCGAACCCCGTGGCGATTTCCTTCACGGACTTGCCTTCCGCCAGCATCTTGAGAATCTCGCGCTCGCGCTTGGTCAGTGTGCCGAAGCGCGGCTGTCGCACTCCGCTGTTCCCCTGTCCGCGAAAACCGTCCACCAGACGGGTTAGCAAACGAGGGCTCAGGTAGCTGCCTCCCCGATGGACTTCGCGGATGGCAGTCACCAACTGGTCCGCGGGGCTGTCTTTCAGGATGTAGCCGCTGGCGCCGATCTCCATGCACTCGGCCAGGTAGTCTTCGTCGTCATACATCGACAGAAACACGACCTTTGTTTCCGGACGCTCCTTCCGGATCTGGCGCGTAGCCTCGAAGCTGCTCATGCCCGGCATTCCGATGTCCATCAGGACAACGTCGGGACGAAGCTGCTGGGCCGCAGCCACCGACTCGAAAGCGCTGCCCGCGTCGCCCACGACTTCCAGGTCCGGCTCCGCCGAAAGCAGCGTTCGGATACCCTGCCGGAACAAAGTATGATCGTCAGTTAACAATACGCGAATTTTGGCCATGATGTGTCCCCGCGGCAGAGTCTTGCGGCAACTGGAGCACCACCGTGACGCCCTTACCGGGCACACTGCGAATGGCCAGGGTTCCGTCGAGCAGCGCAGCGCGCTCCCGCATACCTGCCAATCCGAATGACATCGGCTTGCTCAAAGCCGCTTCTTTAGCGAAGCCGGCCCCGTTGTCCGAAACGCTCAACCTGATACTTCTATCGGTGGATTGCAGCAGAAGGTTTACACGAGTCGCCTGGGAATGTTTGGCGATATTCTGTAGCGACTCCTGCGCGACGCGGTAGATCACTTCTTGAGATTGCCGGGGAAGAGCTTCCCAAGTACCCGAGACGCGCACGCGAACGGCAGCCGGATGCATTTTCCCAAACCGCGCAGCCAGTTGGCGGATAGCGGCCTCCAGGCCGAGCCGCTCCAGCATCGCGGGGCTTAGGGCAGCCACGATGCGCCGCAATTCCTCCACGGTGTGTTCCACAATGCCGCGCGCCTCGGCTAGGCGCGGCCTCATTTCCGGGCCGGCGCCGCGCTCCATCATCTCCAATTGCAGCCGCAGCAGCACCAGCGACTGGGCGGCCTCATCGTGCAACTCGCGGCCGATTCGGCGGCGCTCCTCTTCCTCGGCCCGGCGGGCCTCCGCCTCCAGACGGCGGATTTCGGCCTCCAGACGCGCCTTTTCAATGGCCTTCTGGCAGCGCTCCGCAAAGGCATTCAAGAGTGTCATTTCCCGGGGCAGCCACGGATAGCGCACGCCAAAACCGAACTGCAGCAGGGCCGCCGGCCGCATGGGAAAAGACCAGTAGGAGGCGCAATGGCCGCGCATTTCGAGATCCGCGATGAGCTTTTCGCGCGCCTGGCCGCGCTCGATGTATAAGGGCCGCGACAGTTGGCCGCCCGGCGGGCGATTCAGCAGGAGCAACCGGCCGGTGGAAGCACGAAACGTGCGCGTGAGGATCCCGACGAATCGCCGCAAGAGATCGTCCAGGCCAGTCGATTCGACTTCCGCCCGATACAGGCCGAAAAAGGCCTGCGCTTCGGCTTCGCGCACCTGGTAGAAGGCTTTATTGAGGGCCAAAACGGTGGCCAGATGGAGTTGTTCGCGTACCGGCTCGAACTGGCCGGGCAACACCGCATCGAGTATTGGGCCGAACGCCTTGAGCGTCTCCCTAACCTCACCCGGCTCGGCGTTGAATTTGGCCAGACGGCGGCCATTGTATTCCACCTGCTCCAGAAATTTGTCGAGGGAAGGCAAACGGGAGGCCGCAGCAGGCGTAATCGCAAGAAACGCTCGGGCCTGTGCGGGACCGTAGCCGCGCTTTCGCAGAAGCGCGCGAAAACGGCGATCCAGGCGGTCCGCGTAGGGGGCAATCGCAGAAGTCATCCGCGCGACGTAGCGTCGGGCCGCGGCGGTAAGCAGTGGATCGGTCATCCATCTTACTATCGACGAGGGAAGCGCCTAACTTTAGCCCGGCGAACCGACGTACTGTACTTCCTCCTCCAGTTCGACGCCGAAGCGCTCGGAGACCCGCCCTTTGAGCTCGCGAATCAGCGCGCAAAGGTCAGAGGCCGTCCCCGCGCCGGCATTATAGATGAGGTTGGCGTGGTAATCCGCCACATGAATATCGCCGCGCACCATGCCCTTGGCGCCCACCTGCTCCAGAAACCAGGCGGCCGGCACCTTGCCCTCGCGGATCGACGAGCCGGGCACTTGCGCCGCGGCGTCCGCGGGGAGTTCCTTCAGCAGCAGATTCTTGAAAATGCTGCCGGCGCACTTCATGGTCACCGGAAATTTCTCGTTGCGGACCTTCAGAATGGAGTCGGCTGTCTCCCGCAGGGTCTGCACGTCGCCCGCGTCCAGCCGCAGCTCCGCCGAAAAGATGACCCACTCCTTATGGCGCTTGAAAATGGACTCGCGATATTGAAACTGGCACTCCACATTCGAGAAAACGCGTACCGTCTGCCCGTCGTAGAAGCGCACCTTCAGCACGCGCTCCGAGAGGGAGTGCCCGTACGCGCCCGCGTTTCCGTAAACCGCCGCCCCCACCGATCCGGGAATACCGGCCAGCGTCTCCACACCCGCAAGTCCGCGTGCGATGGCGAAATCGACGAGATCCTGCATTACCGCGCCCGCCTCCGCGTGCACGCGGCCGTTCGATTCGAGCAGGCGGCCGCCGCGATAGCGCAGCACGACGCCGCGAAAGCCGGCGTCGGAGACGATCAGGTTGGTGCCGCCGCCGATCACCACGATTTCCATTCCGCTCGCACGGGCCGCCGAAAGTGCCGCGACGAAGGCCTCTGCACTTCCGGTCTCGGCGTAGAGGTCGGCTGGTCCGCCAATGCCGAATCGCGTGTAGCGGGAGAGCGGAGTGCCGGTGAAAACGGTTAGATTAGGAATTTCGGCGAGGCGCAGGCGCGTCTCTTCCGGTGTGGGCATTACTTCAATTCTACCCCGGCGCCTTAACCTGTTGATTCCACGTTGAATCAGCAGTGCTTATGGTGGCCACTTGGTACCTGTGGAGCGCGTATCCTCCACTTATTGTCCATTCGGCAAAGGGACGGCCGTCATGCGCCCCGATGATGCCGCATTTCGAGGTACATGATACCGGCCTTGCGATGCTCGCCGACGCATACATGCTTTAGGGCCCCGCCGGCTCGCGCTGCGCGTCTCGATTGTCCAAGTGGCCGGCGCCGGACTCGCTTATGGTGGGCGACGAAGGCGCCGCCCCCGAATATTCCGGTTCGGGCCCGAACCTTGGCGGGTAAGGAAGATTCCGATGAAAAAGAGTTGAATTATGGACTCCATTTGCGAGAGATTTCGGAGATCCAGCTATGAAACAATGATTCGCATGGGGAACTTTGTCGAAGAAACAGGGTTACCGTAAACTGCTAGAACTTGGGAAATGGCCAAGCTGCCCAAGGGGGAGCAGCGCATCCAGGGCGATGTTAGATCCATGGCTACCCGCGAGGAAGCCGAAGGCGGGGAAATTCCGTCAATTGACGGGGCTGCGGCACATGCGGCGAAGCCATCACAGAGAGGCGTTTGGTCGATGAGAGTAATGAAGGCACCCAATCGGGCATCAGGGAAAACCCTGATAGCGGCCTCGCCTGAAGCGGCGGTTGATGCGGTATCCTAAAAGTAGTGAAGTGTACATCGGGCCAGCGATGCACTCTCCAAAACGGGCTTGATAAGCTCAAAACAGCAACGCGAGAACGGAAGACAGCGAAACCGGTTCTGCATGCTAGCCATCAGATAGTAGTAGTGGACAGCGCACATTTGCATGCTGGCATGATAGAATCGTCACCTTAAAGGAACGAAGTCCACTGGAGAGGGACTTGGACATGGCTTCCTATTTGAACAGAATGAACAAGCGTCGCAGGGCTAGTACGCCCGCCGGCCTGAGCGGCAATATTATGGTTTCATCCACGGCCGACGCAGTGCTTGACGGCGTGGGTACGCTGCTCGAAATCTTTCCTGATCCCCGTCCACGCACAATCCGTGCATTCTACTGCTACCGTTATCCTCGCGCCAAGTCCGTAAAGGAAGCGATTTTGGCCGATTGGGCTGCAATCGGACAGGACATGTGGAAGGCCATTGAGGCGCATGCACCCGAAAAATCCACCGAAGAAGCTGCCACAAGGCTCAAGACCCTTACCGCCCGATAGCGTCTACGAGGCTGGCGGGCCGGGCGCCCCGCGCGAGGGGTCGGAGATGCAGGTCTCGGCGTATAGCCAGAAATTCAGTGGACCACTCCCCCCACCGGAAATTCTAAGGGAATATGACGCGATTGTTCCCGGCGCCGCAAAAGACATCATCGAGAGCTTCATCAAGGAAGGCGAACACCGTCGCGCGCTGCAAACCAGAGAAACGACGATGTGCGAGCAGTGGGCGCGGGCGGACGTTGGACTCCAAAAGGTCGGGCAGATTCTGGGCTTCGTCATCGCCATAAGCGGTGTTGTCGGCGGCTTGTACGTTGCTGCGACCGGCGCCCCTGCTGCCGGAACTGTCGTAAGCAGTGCTTCTTTGGCAGCAATTGTGATAGCGTTCCTCCGTCAGCGCAACACGAAGAACATCAACTTCGATGACGACAAGGCGGACACAAAGCCTAACGCCAAGAAAGAATAGCTCCAGAGGGCCATAGGCCCTTCGTCAATCAAAAAGTCCCATGGCTCAGAAGGCTGCCGAGTTGAGGCCCCGTAGTAATTGATGCACGCGGAACACCCGGAGCGGCATGACCTCATCACGACCGAGGGGCGAGATGCAGAAGTGTGGGAAGCGGCTCTTGGCCCTCCAGGAGAAGGGATTCACCGTGAAGATAGCGGCGTGAAATCCCGAAGCCGCCGCAAAAACATCTTCAGTTCTTGCCGTACGTAGTTCTCATCGTCAAGCCTTCCCTTTTCGATGATTTCGTAGTTCACGTTCATGGCCTCCAAATCAAGTATCACGTTCTTCCGAATGGACTTCAATTCGATCTGGCCCTCCCCGGTGTCGCGCATCTGGGTATTCCAGGTGTGGTCCATTTTAGAAATCTCGTGCAGGATCGGAAGGCAATTTCCGCCAAGCTCAATAGGATAATTGATGCACTGCATTGTAGCGCGTTCGGGGCGTCGGCTTACTGCTGCCTCTCCCGTTTCGTGATCTTGGTCTTGAGTTCCTTTCCGTCGGGTTTACGCGCGCATCATGGAGTGTTCGCAGCCTAACCGGCGGCCGGCGGGCGCCTAAATCGACACAGCAGCGGCGAGGGAGATGCAGGCGGCCAAGAGACCCTGTCCAACCTGCTTCGCGGAGGTACAATTGGGAGCCGGAGGTACCAAATCAAGTGTCACACCGTTCGGCCTTCTGCCTCCTTGCAACGTGCGTCTTCTTGTCGGGATGCGCGAGTATGGGGACGATCAGCAGGGCAACCCTGGGCTCTTCTCCCGCACAAGCTCCGCAGGTTCCTGTCCAGGCGCCATCGGTGGCGGCCACCAAGCTCATGATCTTCGGTGGCGAGGGCCACAAGACTTATCTTGGCTGCCTCGACTGCTCCGAATATGCCTCGGATTCGGTTTTCAACACGTATGGGGAACATGGCAGCAGCTATGCCGTCGATAGCATCGCGAACCACTATGGCCAATTCGGGTCTGCCTATGCCGCTTACAGCGCGTGCAATCCGTACAGCAGCGATCCTCCGGTTGTGGTTGATGGATCTGGCCGCTTCTACGGGCGCCTGACGTTGAATGTCTACACGGCCGAGCGGTTTAACAACGAGCGCATCAATGCTTGGCTGCCGCGGTCTGCCATTGACCCGGTCCGAGGTCGCGATGGGAGGTTATTGCTCCGGCCTGGGTCGGTTCCGTCGGCCTCGAATCACGACGGCGTGGGCACACTTTGGGTACACCGCACCCATCCGAAAGTGTTCCTTGATCGGGGTGAGTGCCCGGTATAATTACCGGCTCAGTGGCGCCGTGGGTCTCGCTCTCTGATACGTCGTGGCTTTGGCAGATTCTCAGACGGTTCGGTCGGCCGGAAGTGCCGTTTCATTTGCTGCGCGATCTTACCTGGAGTGTGCGCCTTTGGATCACGCATTTTCTCTTTCTCTCCCGCGAAAGCACGAAGTTCTTTCTCCTTACTGTGATGTATATCAATACAATAGACAATTGCTTCTTCGATGGGAGGTGCGAAACTTTCCATGTTCCGTTGTCCCAACAAGGATTTTCGTCATACAACTTGACTCGAAGAACAAATCCCCTCCAGCGGGCCTGTCAACACCGCGTTATTATGACCACTGCCGGGTAGTTCCCAGCGCTCGGCGGGCTGCAGCCGGGGCCTATCCCCTCGGCTCACTCGCGCAGCCCGGATAGGAGTCTATGATCTCACCGACACCACCACTCGACAAAGAGAAGTTTCTGTCCGCCTACAACATCGCTAACAAGCAATTCGAAAGAGCCAGCTCGACTGGGCCACCCTCACCGCTATCTACGCGGACTACGTCCCGCGACAACAGGAACTCCAAACCGCCGGGAACACAATCGCAGCAGCCCTCCGCCCGTTACCTGTGGTCCATTCCGTGAAGCTACGAACAAAGGACCCTGGGAAATTGATCGCGGAAATCATCCGTGCCGCCGCCGATCACCACGATTTCCATGCCGTTCGCACGCGCCGCCGAAAGTGCCGCGACGAAGGCCTCTGCACTTCCGGTCTCGGCGTAGAGGTCGGCTGGTCCGCCAATGCCGAATCGCGTGTAGCGGGAGAGCGGAGTGCCGGTGAAAACGGTTAGATTAGGAATTTCGGCGAGGCGCAGGCGCGTCTCTTCCGGTGTGGGCATTACTCCAATTATAGGGGAGGTATTTCATGAGCTCGCGATTTCCCGGCTTTCCGCCGGAAGCCCTGCAGTTCTTCCGCGCCCTGGCGCGCCATAATAACCGCGATTGGTTTCAGCCGCGCAAAGCCATGTTCGAAGAGCAGGTCAAGCAGCCCATGCGGGAGTTGGTGGAAGCGCTGAATGGCGCCATGAAAAGTTTCGCGCCCGAGTATGCCACCGACCCCGGCAAGGCGATCTATCGGATCTACCGCGACACGCGCTTCAGTAATGACAAAACGCCGTACAAGGACCACATCGCCGCCAGTTTCTTCCGCAGCGGCACCGGTCCACACAAGTACGGCGGCTATTACGTGCACGTTTCGCACAAGGAGGTTGCGGTGGGCGGCGGGGTATACATGCCGGAGCCCGACGTGCTGCTTGCGATCCGCCAGCACATCGCCGCGAACCACCGGAAACTGCGGAAGATTCTGGCGGCGCCGGCGGTGCGGCGTTCATTGGGGGAATTGCAGGGCGATCAACTGGCGCGTGTGCCCAAAGGCTTTCTGGCGACGCACCCCGCGGCCGACCTCTTGCGCTTCAAAAGCTTCATCCTTTACGTAAATCTCGAACCAGAGCTGGCCACCACCCCGAAATTCTTCGGCGAAGTCCTCACCCGTTTCCGCGCCATGAAGCCGTTCCTGGATTTCCTGACGGCGCCATCGGCCGGGAAGCGCGAAAAAATCGATCCCCGCGATTTATTCGTGTGATTTGGCGGGCTGAAGACCACCCCACCGGGAGTACAGCGCTGTCAGAGGGTGGGGCGGGCTTCAATGCGCCCCAGCACACCTGTTTCAAACAGCGCCCGTTCCGCGATACGCCGCCGCGCGAGCCCCGGCAGCACTTGCCCGTTCGCGCGATCGATATCGAGCAGTTCGTCCGCCGCCCCGGCGTAATCGCCTTGGTTGATTTTCGCCACCAGGCGAGGCGCAATCGATGGCAGCCGCGGCGCCCCGCCCCGCAGATTGAAGCACAACGAAACCAGCGCGTCGTGCTGCCCTTGCGTCAGTGGCGCACGAATCACCGTCGCGAGACCCCGGTCCACCAGTGCGATGTCGCGGCGCAGAAACTCCTCCGCGAGACCTTCGGTGATCCGTAGCCCCTCCCGCACGCCCTCGGTGTGGCCCCAACCGATGGTCCACACGCCCGAAGGGCACAGGTAGGCATCGAGCCGCAACGACTCGAACTGCTTGATCAGGTCAGTGGCTGCTGGACTGGACGTCATTAGCGATTTGCACCTTATCGAAATTTGCTAACACGAGATGCGCGAACCGATAGAACCATCCGTAGAAACGTGACCCGGACGGCGCCGGCTCCGCAGGGCGCGCGCCGCCGCCGACAAGACCAGCGCGCCGGCGCTCCCCATGAGAAGATTCAGTACATTTTGATGCATGGCGATTGCTTTTCTACTTGGCCTTCGGCAGGTTCTTCAAATTGATCAATATGCCTGCCTCGGCGATCGGGTTCCAGCCGATTCCGGTGACGTAAAGCATCCTCACCGGGACAATGAAGCTGAACACCGGCGTAATTTGATAGATTACGGTCGCCACAAAGGAAGACGAGAAATTGACGTTGATCCCCGATGTCGCCGACTGCGAGAAGCTCGGCCCCACGTCGGCCCCCAGAAGGAAGCTTGCGTGCCCCGTGTCCACGACGTCTTTGTGGAACCCCTGGCGCAACGAGGAAGAGATCGCATAAAACTTCTTGCCGGTGGCCGGATCGGTTGCCAATTCCGGCAGGATGTCGGCCGTCGTCGTGCCATAGATTCCCGCCGAACCCACTACCGGGTAGATTGCCGAGATGCCCATCGTGAACCGCGGGCTGCCAAGCTGGTTGAACTCCCCGAAGGCCGATACCGCGGTCGGCAACGGGATCGCGGGAAAGTTGACAGGCGTAGTTGCAGTCTGCCCGAACGCCGCGGCGGCGAACAGGGCGGAAACGATGAAGTTCTTCATGCTACTCTCCTAAAACCTGCTTCCAATCGATGCTTGCGGCGGCCGTTTTTCCGAGCGCGACCAGCTCCGGAATGGCGGACAGGTCGTCCATGGCGATGTCCGAAGGCAATTGCCAATCGAACTTCTGCTTGACGCCCGGCCATTGGCGCTCGACGGCGCGGTCTACCCAATCCTCGGAGGTGTCGACCAGCGTATCGGTGGCCCACGACACCACATCGATCAGGCCCTCGGGTGGCGCATTGGCGCCCGGATAGAAACCCGTGCCGAGAGACAACAGGCGGGTTTGCGCGGGTATGAATGTGTCGTACTCGAACATCTCCACGCAAGCCTGGTAGGAGGGATTGGCCAAGCCGCCTGTTCCTCCATCGAAGAACGCCAGCGCCTTCCCATCCACGGTGAGCGGCCAGTGATCGAAATACGTCGGGGCGCAGGCCGATGCCATCGCCGCGTCGATCAGCTTCACCGTTCCGGTAGTCCGCGCATTCCGCACCTCGTCGCGGACGAAGTACCAATCGTGGCCGTTCATGGCAGCCGCAGGGAGGCAGATTCCGATCGGGCAATCGTTCATGGTCCACGCCGCCGCGCTCCCGAAAACGCTGCTCAGCACGCCCTGCAGCCGGTTGGGATCGTACATGAACCCCTCGGCCACCCGCTTGGCGTCGGCAATCAATCCGGTAGGCGTGAAGACGTCCTTCGACCGCGTGGTATAGACCGTAAGCAATTCGCCGGCGGGAACTCCCGCGGCAACTCCGGACGCCAGCAGCGCTCCCGTGCTGGTCCCCACAACGTAGGAAAACAGGTTGCGCGTGAGCTTGCCGGTTTGCCGTTCCAGCGCCACCAGGACGCTGCAAGGGATAATCCCGCGGATTCCGCCGCCGTTGATAGAAAGAGAATTCTTCATGAAGATCTTCTTAGGCCTCGTTATGGGGCCGCGGCAGGAATTCCGTCCCGCTGCGCGGCGTCAGCCGATCAAGCGATATCGAGGCGAAGTCTTGTCCGCTTAATGCGAAACGAGAAACTGCAATCCCTTCACGGTTAGGCTGGTTACCGGGTTCATATCGCGGTAGATCACCACGCCGTTCAGGCCGTAGCCCAGCAGCCGGTCGTACCATTTCGGTTTCGTCAACCGGTTGAGATTGGTGGCCACACCCGAAAACTCCGAGGTTGCGACGTTTACATTGGCAGCAATGGTGTTGCCCTGCGCGATGAAACTCGGCACCGCGCCCCGAATATCGCGCATGGTTTGCGCCGTCTCGCCGGCCGTCACCTTCGATGCCGCCACCAGACCCAGCAACTGCGGGTGCAGGTCGGCCACCGTGCGGCCGGCATCGTGCAGCGTACCCTGGGCCGCGTCCAGCACCGGTTTCAGGTCGCGCCGCAACCCTTCGGCCGTATCCAGCGCGGCATCGGCTCTCGCCAGCGTATCGCCCACGCGCCTGTCCGCAGTCTGGCGGATCTCGGCCGCTTCCGCCATCACGTCCTTCCGCAACGCCGCCGCCTGCCGCTCGCTTCGCGCCAGTACGTCTTTCCGCGCGGCCCGAACTTCGTCCACCAACGCGGTGCGCGTGGCGCTTACTTCTCCCGGCAGGGCGGACACCGCCGCGGTCGTGGCACGCACCAACTCGATGGCGTACAGTACCAACCCCGTCAATGCGGCCAACAGAGCGCAGACACATATTTGCAAAATAATTTTCATGGAAAGCCGAGAGCCACGACCCGTCCGGGGCACCGCCTGCCGCCGGACGAGTCTCGTGGCGCATCGGAAGCTGCCCGCCCAAGCAAGCTTCCTATGCCCCGGAGAGTAGCATGCGCGGCCCACTCCACCGCGCACGAACAAACCGCAGGCCCGAGGGGCTGAAGAGGGCATAAACCCCTTTTTTTTCAGGGCCTCGCACTAAACTCCGGAAAATCAAAAAAGTTTGAAGATTCTTGTGACTGCAGTTTCGGCGTCTCCGTACCTGCAGCCGCAAGGCCCTTCGCCTACCGCTGCGCGAGCGGTAGAATTGACATAGCGTGAATCACTTGTGGGGGCACATCCGAGACGCTCTGAGACGGCGGATCCGCTACAAGATCACGCGCGGTGGAGCGCTGTTCATCCTCGCAATCGTGCTGGTTGGCCTGGCTGCCATTGCTTCCGCCAATAACCTGCTCTTTCTGATTCTGGCGGCAATGTTAGCCACGCTGCTGGTCTCGGGCTTCGTCAGCCGCCTCTGCCTGGCGGCCCTCCAACTCGATTTCCTGGTGCCGGAGCATATCCCGGCCGGACGCTCCGTTCCCGGCAAGCTGTACGTGCGCAATCAGAAATGGCTGATGCCCTCGTTCTCCATCCGAGTGGAGGGAATCCGCCAACCCAACAGCCCCACGCTCAAATCGGGAATCTATTTCCCGCTGATCGCCGGCGGCGCCACGCTCGAGGAAACCGTCGAAGTACGCTTTCCCAAACGCGGCGCCTATCGCCAGAACAGCTTCGTTTTCCTCACTTCTTTCCCCTTCGGCTTCCTGGAGAAATCGGCGCGCGTCACCCTGCGGCGGGAGATGATCGTCTACCCCTCGATCGATCCCTGGCCCGGCTTCGACGATCTGTTGGCCGGCATCGCCGGTGAGATAGAAACCCACTATCGCGGCCTGGGGCGCGATTTCTACCGCATCCGCCCCTATGAGGTGCTGGAAAGCGCTCGGCACCTGGATTGGAAGGCATCGGCCCACACCGGCGCCCTCCAGGTCCGCGAATTTGCCCGGGAACAGGAGCGCACCGTCGAAATGTTCCTCGACCGTGACGTCCCTCTGCACCTTGACGCCTGGTTCGAACACGCCGTGGATTGCTGCGCATTCCTGGCCTGGAGTCTCTCCAGCCAGGGTGCCGCCATTCATTTCCGCTCCAACGGCTACGAGTTGCGCCAACCGGAGGAAGGCGACATATATACGATTCTCAAATACCTGGCGTTGGTCTATCCTCTAAAGGCCAGCGGACCGGAAGCGCCGCTGGATGACACGAGTTACAAAATCGTCTTCACGCCATCGCCCCGGCAATTTGCCGAGGCAGGATGGTTGGATGCGCGCCTGCTGGACCCCCAGGTGCTCCCGCTGCCTGCCGGTGGGCGGGAACGGCAGGGCGCCGTTGCGGAGTAGTATGTGAAATAGGATGGAGGCATGAGATAGATGGCAACGAATCCGTACGCAAAGTTCTTGCTCGATCGCCAGCCGCGGGAAGTAATCACGGCTACCGCCGGACGTTTGCAAACCTTGCTGGCAGGTATCGGCCCGGAGCGTGCCGAGCGGGCCCCCTCGCCCGGAAAGTGGAACGCGCGGCAGATCCTCTGCCATCTCGCGGACTGTGAAATCGTCTTCGCTTTCCGCCTCCGCCAGGCGCTGGCGCAGGACTACCACGTGATCCAGCCGTTCGACCAGGACCGCTGGGCGGAGAGGTACGACTCTCGTGACGCAGTCACGGCACTGGCCGTGTTTACCAGCGTACGAAGCTGGAATGTGCACCTGATCGATACCATGTCGCCCGCCGACCTGGGGAAGAAGCTGACCCACCCGGAGCGCGGCGAGATGACCGTGAAGGTAGTGGTGGAGACCATGGCCGGTCACGACTTGAATCATCTGGCCCAGATCGAGGCAATCGCCGGATCCGTATGAAGGCGCGCGGCATCGCTATTCTGGCCGCCGGACCGATGTTGCTCGCGCCCCTGCTGTTCCCCGGGCAGGACGTCAACATCACGCCGCGGCCCAAACCCGCGCCGAAAGAAGCGGAGCAGCGCCCCGCCAATATCCGCGTCAATGCCAACCTGGTTCTGATTCCGGTAACCGTGAACGACCCGCTCAACCGGCCCGTTTCCGGACTGGAAAAAGAGAATTTCCGCGTCTACGACGATAAGGTGCTGCAGACCATTACCACGTTCGCCATGGACGACGAGCCCATCGCCGCGGGCCTGGTCTTCGACACCAGCGGCAGCATGGGCGAGAAGCTCAAGCGGTCGCGGATGGCGGCATCCGTTTTTTTCAAGATCGCCGACCCCGACGACGAGTTTTTTCTGGTGGAGTTCGATGACAAGCCCAGGCTGGTCGTGCCGCTGACGAAAGACACCGGCACCATCGAAAATGAGCTGACCTTTTCGCGCTCCCACGGCTCCACCGCCCTCTTGGATGCGATCTACATGGCCATCCAGGAGATGCATAGATCCAAGAAGAACAAGAAAACGCTTCTCATCATTTCAGATGGCGGCGACAACAACAGCCGTTACACCGTGAAAGAGGTCAAAGACTTGATTCAGGAAAGCGACGTCCTGATCTACGCCATTGGAGTTTTCGGAGGCGGCACGACTCCGGAGGAAGCCGGTGGGCCGGAACTTTTGTCGCACATCGCCGAGCAGACTGGCGGGCGGATGTTCTACGCCGACCCGGCGGATATGCCGGATGTGGCCAAGAAGATTGGAATCGAACTGCGCAACCGTTACATTCTGGGCTTCTCGCCCGAGAACCAGCCGCACGACGGGAAATACCATCACGTAGTCGTAAGAGTGCTGCCGCCGCACGGACTGCCGCGCCTGCAGGCTCATTGGCGCGTGGGCTATAACGCGCCCGATCGGTGAGACATCCGATTTCAGCTATCGGCGGCCGGCCAGCTACCCCCGTACCATAAACGCGATAGCTCTGCACCGACTCCTTCACAGTCGTGTATTGAGCAACGGCCCCGGAGCATACTCCGCATGCGGCTATGGCGGGTTGAAGCCCGCCCCACGAAGAGTGCAGAGCTGTCGGATGGTGGGGCGGGCTTCAGCCCGCCAGCCAGTGAGTGGTTCCATGGATAGCGCGGCAGGCGCGTCAGAGGCGCTGAAAGCCTGATTCTTACAGCCCTTTCTTGGCCAGGAACGCAATCAGGTCGATGACGCGGCAGGAATAACCCCACTCATTGTCGTACCAGGCGACCACTTTGAGCAGATCGCCGTCCAGGACCTTGGTCATCCCGGCATCGACAATCGAGCTGTTGGGGTTGTGCAGCATGTCAGTCGAGACCACCGGATCTTCGGTGTAGGCCAGAATGCCCTTCATCGGGCCTTCAGCAGCGGCCTTCAAGGCGGCATTGACGGCTTCGGCAGTGGTCGGCTTCGCCAGCACCGCGACTAGATCCACCACCGATACATCCGGCGTGGGAACGCGCATGGAGTAACCGTCCAGCTTGCCCTTCAACTGCGGCATCACCAGTCCGATCGCCTTGGCGGCGCCGGTCGTGGTGGGGATCATGTTGAGAGCAGCGGCGCGGGCCCGGCGGAGGTCCTTGTGGGGATAGTCCAACACCTTCTGATCGTTGGTGTAGCTGTGGATCGTGGTCATCGATCCCTTCACGATACCGAAGGTGTCGTGCAGCACCTTCACTACCGGGGCCAGACAGTTGGTGGTGCAGGAGGCGTTGGAAATAATGTTGTGCTTGGCGGGATCGTACGCGCCTTCGTTCACACCCAGCACGATGGTGACGTCTTCATTCTTCGCGGGGGCCGAAATGATGACCTTCTTCACCGAGCCGTGGAGATGCTTCACGGCCTCTTTCGCGTCGGTGAAGAAGCCGGTGGACTCCACCACGACTTCCGCGCCCAGCGAATTCCAGTCGATCTGCGCCGGGTCTTTAGTGGCGAAAACCTTGATCTTTTTGTCGCCGATCGCGATCGAATCGGCATCTGCTTTGACCGTTTCGGAGAGCGGTCCGAGCACGGAATCGTATTTCAAAAGGTGGGCCAGAGTCTTGGTGTCGGTAATGTCGTTCACCGCCACGAACTCCACGTCGTTCCTGTGCAAGCCTGCACGAACCACATTCCGGCCAATGCGGCCGAAGCCGTTGATACCTACTTTGACTGCCATGATTTTCTCCTGTAACAAATGAAATACTGGGAAGTCGGGCTTAATACAAAGGATATCAAGAGGTGCGTATCGTCGGCAAGCCGGATATCGAGGCCCGAAATCACTGCTCACCACGGGCACACGGAAGCACAGAGAAAGACCGGGAAAGGAAGCCGGCGTAAAAGACGGGGATGGAGCGTCGGCGGCTTCCCGATTTCGTCCCTTTGGCTTTTTCTCTGTGTCTCTGTGCCTCCTAACTAAGAAACAAAATTTATGATTGTTGGAAACAAAGGACTTGGCGTACCCAACGGCGGATGCAAAAAAACCGGCCGCCGCAGCCGAGTTTCTTCCCCTCCAAACCGGGCGTGCCCGGTCGTCTGCTCTGTGGTGAATCCTCCTACCGCTCGAACACCACCTTGCCCCCCACAATGGTGTAAACCACGTCGGTCGACAAAATCTCGTCTTCCGGAATGGTCATGATGTCGTGCGAAAGCACCGTGATATCGGCCAGCTTTCCCGCTTCGAGCGACCCCTTCAGATTCTCCTCGAACGCCGCGTACGCGTTGTTCCAGGTGTACGACTTCAGCGCTTCCTCGCGACTCATTCGCTGGCCGGGGTAGAACACCGTGCCGTCTTTCAGCTTGCGGCTCACGCTGGCGTAGAAGCACGCCAGAGGACTCACGTCTTCCACCGGCGCATCCGTCCCGTTGCCCACTATCGCGCCGCTCTTCATGAGCTTCTGCCACACGTAAGCGCCTTCCTCGGCCCGTTGCGGACCTAACCGCAGCACCACGTAAGGCCCATCCGACGTGCAATGGACGCCCTGCATGGCCGCGATGACGCCCATTTTTCCGAAGCGGGGAATATCCGCCGCATTCAGGTGCTGCGCATGCTCGATGCGCCAGCGCAGGTCCTTCTTGTCCGGATGCGCCTCGAATACCTGCTGGTAAATGTTCAACACTTCGCGGTTGGCGCGGTCGCCGATGGCGTGGATGCAGAACTGAAAGTCGTGCTGGATGGCCAACTCGCCAATCCGCTTGAGTTCGGGGATGTCTCCGATGTCCAGCCCCACGCTGTCCGGTTTGTCCGTGTAGGGTTCCAGCAGCCACGCACCGCGCGACCCCAGCGCGCCATCCATGTACCGCTTGATCGCCCGCACGGTGAGGTGATTGTCGCCCGCGCTGACGATGCGATACCGGTCTAGATTGGCGGCCAGTTGCTCGGTTGTGCTGGCCCCCAGCATCACCCACATCCGCAGCGGCAATTCATGCTTTTCGGCCATGCCCCGGAACGCATCCACCGTGGCGAATGGCGACCCCGCATCTTCGAACGACGTAATCCCTTTCGAGATGCATTCTTTGGCCGCCAGGTCGATGGATTTCCGCAGGTCAGCCGCGCGCTCGGCAGGTGTACGTTTGTCGAGCCACGCCGTGTGGGCACTGTTCGCGATTGCCTGCGCCGTCTCGCGCAGCAGGCCGGTGGGATCGCCCTGCTGGTCCTTGAGAATCTCGCCGCCCGCCGGATTGGGGGTGTCGCGCGTGAGCTTCGCCGCCTCCATTGCTTTGGCGTTGACGAACACCGCGTGCCCGCTGGCGTGCATCAGCAGCACCGGATTATCGGGCGAGACCTTGTCGAGCGAGGCGTGCAAGGGAAAACCCTCCACGTTCGGCTCCGGCGCCTTGTCCCATTTCGATTGGTGCCAGCCGCGGCCTACGATCCATTCGCCCGGCTTCACCTGTTTCGCGGCGCGCGCCACTTGCGCCACAATGTCGTCCCACGTCCGCGCCTCGCGCAGGTCCAATCCCTGCCGGTACTCGCCAATTCCCGTGAAATGGCCGTGCCCCTCGATAAAGCCGGGGATGGCGAGCTGGCCCTTTAGGTCAATCACCTTGGTATTCCGGCCGATCCACCGCTGCGCGTCGCCATTGCCGCCCACCGCGACAATCCGGTCCCCGCGCGCCGCCAGAAACTGCGCCGCCGGCGCCGCCGGATTCATGGTCACGATCTTACCGTTCGTCAGAACCAGGTCGGCGGGCTGGGCGTAGATCGCCGCGGGAATCGCGGCACAGGCAGCCAGTATCGCAATGCGCATGGAAACCAGGATATTACCCCAGGAGGGGCGAGTCCAACAGGGCCTTGCAAGCTGCGCTCGACTCGGAGATCCGGCATTACTTCCCAGCCTCTATTTGAGAGATCGCTATATGTCTTATTTCGTACTTATCATCAGTACCGAGTGTTTGTCGTTTTTTCTTGTTTAAAAAGACAATTGTTGTATACTACGGCAAGTCACATCGGGACCCCGGAATTCTTGAAAGGGAGGTGCAACTAACCATGCGACAACTGCCGCACCCGAGAAAGTCGCAACGGACTCTTCTGGCCAGGCTTGGCCATTCGTTCAACCTTGCGATCTTGTGAACCCTCTAGCAGATAGGTCAGCTCGGTAGAATCACGGCCGCCACTCGCTGGCGGTGAGTCTACTCCGGAATATGTTGTGGTGAGAAAATCGCTGAGGAGCGCAGGGAGCACAGCCCCTAAGTGTACCTAAACGTACATTGAGAATGTGAATCTTAGCTAAAGAGGAGAATTACGAATGAGTGACACAAAACCCAGGGCATCCATTGCGGTGCCCAATGACTTCTTATTCGGAGAAGTTCGCCCAGATCATAAGGTGGTCAGCACGCCTGCACCGCCGCCGCCCCTTGGTCCTCTCGCCGCATTTGTCGGAGATTGGGTCGGTAACGGTTTCAACACCATCTTCCGGCCCGATAACACGGCGACGCCAACCCCTCTGCCCGTTCCAGTCGTCCCCACTCCCGACAATATTCTGGAACTCAACCTCACGTCCGAGAGCCTCTCGTTCTCACCGAGCCTCGGCTCTGTCCCGAACCGGGGGACCACACCGCAGGGGGACATCTTCCTCAACGGAGTGCCTTATCTGCAGACCGTCAATGACATTACGATCCATGGCGAAAGTGTCGGTATCCACGTCGAGCCAGGAATCTGGATTCATGTGCCGGCGACGAATGTACCGCCGCTAGGGGAAACCGTCACGCGCATGGCGTCGATTCCGCACGGGACCACAATTGAGGCTCAAGGCATCTTTGACACCAAGCCCGGGCCTCCGACCATAGCCCCGGTTAACATCACGCCATTCGTTACAGGATCGAACCCGCCAAATCTCATCCCCTTCCCGAGCCAGACCGCTGCCACTCCCGGCACGGCAAGAATTCCGCAAGATCTGACCAGCTTCATCGCCGCCGGCACGATCACCCAAGCTATGTTGACCGATCCAAACACGGTGATCCGCAATCACATCAGCAAACAAAAGATCACCAGTACCACCACCATGGTCATTTCTACGGCCCCGCCCCCGCCGCCGGCACTCTTCGGGGGCGGAGTCGACAATATCGCTTTTTTGCTGGGCCAAGCGGCGGCTACCAAGCCGAACGCCCAGACGTTGCAGATGACCGCAGTTTTCTGGATCGAAACCGTCGAAGAGGTCATTCTGGTGCCGCCCGGCACGGTAGGCACGCCCTTCGCGGTCAAAGCCAAGCCGAGCGTTCCCGGTCAGCGCGTGCCGACATTCTCCGGCACACTGCCGTTCGACCTGGATATGCCGCGCCAGCTTACAGTTCATTTCACGCAGATTCAGTACACCCAGACGGTCTTGCTGAACTTCAACGGCCTCACTTGGCCGCATGTCTCGGTGAACACGCTGGTGCCAGCCGACGACATCGTTGTTCCTCCTTCCGCCTTCTAATGAGCCACTCCGCTGTTTCGGGCGGCGGTCGTCCCTAGCGGGCTGAGGCGAAGTCGCAGCTTCGCCTCAGCAAGGCCGATTCCCATGCCCTTCAGATCGATTCGCCTGGGTATTGGGGCTGAAACACCTTTGCGCGCCGCCAGCCGGATTCATGCCGCGCAGCCTCGCATTCAATGACGCCGCCGGCGTCGGCGACGTCTACCTGCCGGCAGTCTGATGCGGGGTGTTTCCAACGTTCCCTCCTTGGAATACTTACCGTGGATCAAGCTCCGGCCCCATGTCACACTTGCCGCCGCCAACGCTGCGCTCGAGCCCATCGTGCTTCAGTTTGCGAAAGAGCATCCGGAGCGCGATCATGCAGATGCCGCTTGGCTACGATCCCGCAAAGGTCATGAAGCTCGGCATCGGGTTGCACATCCACGACTCAGGCGAGTGGCTCCTTTCATGGAAGGGCGCCTCGCGCTCAACACGAAGATCGACATACCGCCGCTGACTATCAAGGTGCGTGAAAAACTGGAAACGGACGGGCACTTTGAAGTGTTGGGGGCCAGGTTTCTGCACGCCACGGTTCAAAATCTGATTGACGAGTTGAGCCATCGAGCGGAGGGGTTGCCCCGGAATCCGGACGGCGGCCAGGTAGTCTCAAATATGAGTGGGGCATTTCATCTGGAGAATGCGGTAATCCGTTTCCAGAAATTGTCGTTCGGGGTTCCCGGGGCGGACATCGATCTGGCTGGCGCCTACAATCTGGATAGCGATGCACTCGATTTCGAGGGCACCCTCAAACTGCAGGCAACGGTTTCCCGCATGGTTACCGGGTGGAAGAGATCAGTTCTGAGGCTGGCCGGCCGGTTCTTCGAAAAGGATGGCGCAGGTACATTTCTTCGCATTGGAATAGGTGGGACCTCCAAAGCTCCGAGGTTCGGTGTGAACCTCGCCGTGAGAGAATTGGAAGCGCCATTGCCAAAGCGGCAGGCCACTCTGGTCACCGCCGCGGCGCCCTTGACCGTTACGCACCGAGCGAAGGTGTCGCAGGTATGGCTAGCTAGCCACGGTGATGACCACATCACCGGCCGCAAGCCGAGATATCGGTACTGATCGAGCTCGCGGTTTCCACAGCGCCGTATCGGACTTTCCTTGCGGCGGTAGGAAACCGATTCTGACAACGCGGCTTACCAGGCCGTCACGCGTGGGGAGATTGCAAAATCCAAGCCGGTATTGCCCTAAGGCCCAATGTTGCCGGTCCTCCGCCGGGGCGTATCATATTGCTGGGATGGGGCAAAGCATCGCCGTGGTGGACGACGACCGGTCGGTTTGCAAAGGCTTCAGCCGGCTGCTGCGGTCGGCCGGCTACAGCACCAGGACTTTCTCTTCCGCCGAGGAATGCCTGCAAAGCCCCGATCTGGCCACCGTCGATTGTTTTCTGTTGGACATCCACCTGGGCAGCGTCAACGGGCTGGCGCTGGCGCGGACGTTGCGCCATACCGGGATCTCCGCCCCGATCATCTTCATGACCGCCGAAGATGAGAGCGGCGTCCGCCAAGTCCTCAGGGACGCCGGCTCTCCGCTGTGTCTGGCCAAGCCCATAGACTCAGCGACGCTGCTCGACGCTATCGCCGCCAGGCTCCCGAGGGTGTAAAATCGTATAACTCCGTGCTTCGTCGGCTGCTCGCATTGCTTGCCATGGCTCTGCCCGCCGCCGGAGTGTCTGCAGGCCGCAGCAGCGTGCTCGTTGTGCTTCCCGATCCCCCCGGCAGACCCGCTGCCACCGTGGTTCTGGATGGTATCCAGTCCACCCTGCGCGCCGCGGATTCCAGCATTGCCATTTCCGCGGATTACCTTCCGCTCAGAGCTGGCCGGGACTCCGGTTCCATCGACGCTCAGCTTTCCTGGTTCCGGGCCAAGTACGCCGGGGTGCACTTCGACGTCATTATCGTGCTGGAACCGCAGACGCTGCGGGCTTTCATGCCCCTCCGGGATGTGCTGTGGCCCGGCACGCCGGTGGTGTTCTGCGGAGTCGGCTCCCTCAGCTTCCAGGCGGTCCAGCAGGAGCCGGAGGTTACCGGCGCCATGGTATCCGACGAAGTGGATCAGGATCTTGACGTGATCCGGCGCATTCTGCCCGGCACCCGGAACATCGCCCTGATTTGCGGCGCTTCCGCCGCGGACCGCTACTACGGCAACCTCGTCACCTCCGAACTGGAAGAGGGCGCTCCCCGCATGCACGTTATCGCCCTCACCGGACTTGGTCTGGCCGAACTGAAGTCCAGGGTAGCGTCCTTGCCGCCGCAAACCGTCGTGCTGGTTTACATATACCTGTACGATCCGGCCGGCCGTCCCATGTTCGTGAGCGATCTGGTGTCCGCGCTGTCGTCCGTCAGTAACTCGCCTGTTATGGAGCTCACGGACTTCTCCATGGGATCAGGCGCCATCGGCGGCCACCTTGTGCAATTGTCGAAGGTCGGCGCTGAGGCCGCCCGCACTGCTCTGCGGATCCTGGCCGGTGAAAAGGCCTCCAACCTACCGGTCCGGCGAATCAACGCGGCATCCTACATATTCGACTGGCGTCAGCTCCGGCGCTGGAAAATTCCACTGTCGAGTTTGCCGCCCGCGAGCGAGGTGCGCTATCGTCCCTTTTCGCTTTGGGAGCATTACTGGTGGGTGATAGTGCTGGCTGCTCTCGGGGCCGCCCTGGAGTCGGTCCTTGTGGCCGTTTTGCTCTGGCAGCGGCGGCGCGCACGGATAATGGAAGGGGCGCGGATGCGGGCCGAGTTGGAAACCGCGGCCGCACGCGACCAAATCTCACATCTGAATCGCGTGGCATCCATGGGTGAACTTGCGGCTTCGCTGGCGCATGAGCTCAACCAGCCGTTGTCCGGCATTCTCAGCAACGCCCAGGCTGCCCAGCGGTTTTTTGGCCCAGCCCGAGCCCGATCTCGACGAGGTCCGTGAAGCTCTCGACGACATCCGCGATGACGATGCGCGCGCCGGCGAGATCATCGGCTGGATCCGGGGCATGCTGAAGAAGCAAAGCACCGCGGCGGAGACTGTGGATCTGAACGCCGCCGTCCGCGAAACCCTCGGCATGCTGTCGAGCGACGCCACGAGGCGCAAGGTGACACTGGACTTCGTTCCTTCGGCAGACTGTGGCGCCGTGCTGGCAGACACGGTCCAGCTTCGCCAGGTGATCGTGAACCTCGTGCTGAACGCCATGGAGGCCATGAACGGTCCCGGCCGCGTGGCTATCCGGACCATGCCTGGAGGACGTGACGGCGAAGCCGATATTCTGGTGGCCGACTCGGGTCCCGGTATCCCGCCGGAGTCGGCTGAGCGCATTTTCAAGCCCTTCTTCACCACGAAAAAAGACGGGCTCGGGATGGGGCTTGCGATCGTCTCCTCGATTTTGGTCTCCCACGGCGGGCGCATTTCCCTGGCCGGGGGCGCGATCGAGGGATTGCATGGCGCCACGTTCCGCGTCACCCTGCCTTCCGCCGAGATGGGAGCCGCGCGCGCGGCCAGCGCCCTATGACGTCCACGGTCTTTGTGATTGACGACGACGCCTCGGTGCGCCGCGGTCTCGCACGGTTGTTGAAGTCGGCGGGATACACCGTGGAGGTATTCGCGTCGGCTGATTCGTTTCTCGCCCGGCCTTCAGTCGCCAGTGACGGTTGCATATTGGTCGATCTGCGGATGCCGGGTAAGAGTGGTTTGGAGTTGCAGGAGGCCCTGATGGCCGCCGGCGCCGATCTGCCTCTCATTTTTATCAGTGGCGATGCTGACGTACCCTCCAGTGTTCGCGCGCTGAAGCGGGGTGTAGTGGATTTTCTCGTCAAGCCGTTCGACGATGCCACCATGCTTGCAGTCGTCGAGACAGCCCTTGCGCGTCACGCCGAAGAGCGTGCCGCCAGGGCACAACGGCAGTCTGCAAGCGGCCTGCTCGCCACCCTCACCGCCCGCGAACGCGAAGTCTGTCTGCTGGTGGCGCGCGGACTGCCGAACAAGCAAATCGCGTTCGAGCTGGGTACCGTCGAGAAGACCGTGAAGGTTCATCGCGCGCGCGCCATGGCTAAACTGCGCGCATCGTCGCTACCCGATCTGGTCCGCATCGTGGACCTCGCGCAATCCACGCTCCCATAAGCATGGGCGCCCATTGGACCAAGGTCCAATATCGCGGCCTGACCCGTTCCGGCTAGAGTTCTTCTCAGGCAGGCAGAGGACTCGCTTCACTTCCTGCCGTCATGCTGAGGGGACTGCTGCTGGTTTGTCACGCACTGGAGGTGTGTCCATGGCCGCAAGGGTTACTCGTGTCGCTTGTTTTGCCGCTGTCATCTCTTTTTTCCCGGAGGCGGTCACCGCCGCGACCCCGGCGCATATCGCGATAACCGGCGGCAACAATCAGGCCGCGAACATCGGCGTGCAGTTCGGCGTCGCGCTCCAGGTGAAGGTCACAGATTCCGCCAATGGTGCCGTCTCGGGCGCCGACGTAGTCTTCACTGTGAACACGGGAACATTGGGCGCCAGCGGAACGCTGACCAATAGCGGTGGAACGTCTTCGTCCTCCAGCGTGACCGCCAGCACGAACTCCAGCGGCGTCGCCAGCATCGTCGCCACCGCCAATTCGACCGCTGGCGGATGGACCGTGACGGCAAGCGTATCCGGCGTCAGCGCCACGCCGAGCTTCGCGCTCACCAACAACTCGCCTTTTGTGATCGCCTCCAACCTGCCCGGCAATGACGGCCTCGCTCTGGCCTTTGCCTCCAGTCAGGCGCTGGCGGTTGGGTTCCAGGTGACGACCTCGGTGCTGTTCTCCTCGGCAACGCTGCGGCTGAACGCCATCGAGAGCATGCCTTGTTTCCGATGTCGTGGTTGGCCTTTATCAGGACAACGGCAGCGGTGCACCCGGAACGCTGCTCGCGACACTATCGGGGCCGAGTGTTTGGGAGCCCAACAGCGACGCCTCGTTTCCGGCGACTCAGGATTACGGCTATCAGGCGTCGCCCGCGGTCACTCTCACCTCCGGACAGACATATTGGCTGGTGCTCAAATTATAGTCAATGAACCACCGCCTGAAGGCGGTGGCTCTCGTAACGGGCTGAAAGCCCTGTTCCGGCCAAAAGCCGGCAGAATGGTTCCCGTGGCCGGTGCGCGTGTACCCGGCCGTGAATATTTCATGTAACTTATTGATTTTGTTATCGCGGAGAGAGAGGGATTCGGAAGCTTGAGGGGCCAATGGAGCCTGCAAGTTGCCGAATCCTCATTGCCAGGACTGCCATGATTGCCGCCACTGCCATTGCGCCTTGCACGCTATTGCACGCTGGAGAACGCAAGATGCTACAGGTGCGCAGCCGATGAGGCAGTGGGTTCCTGCTCGATCGCATACCCGATCGAGCTGTAGCCTTTCAGTCGACGGTCGTGCATTCTAGCCAGCATCGGAACGTAGCCGTCGACATAATCGTACACTCGCACCACCTTCTTGCCATCGTGCAATCGGTGCAGGCGGCCGACATATTGCTGTAAGGTGCCTTTCCATGAAATTGGCATCGCCAGGAACAGCGTGTCCAGCCGAGCGTCGTCGAAGCCCTCACCGATGTAGCTTCCCGTCGCCAGGATTACGCGTGACTCGTTTTCGGACACGGAGGCGAGTTGCTCAGCAACCGAGCGGCGTCGCTTCTTTCCCATGCCGCCCTTGAGAATAAAGACATGCTTCGCGACGCCAGCCAGTTTGGCCGCGAAGTATTCAAGATGCTCCCTCCGGAGCGTGAGGAGCAGCGGGCAGCGTCCCGCTTGGATAGCCTGCACGATATCGGCGGCGATCATCTCGTTGCGTGCACCGTCGTTCACGAGCGCCGCGTAGATGTCCTGAAGGTGATTTCACTTAGCTCCGGGGCCATCCGAAATTCGGTATGCCGGGGCGTCACCTTGTGGTCAAAGGGAGTCGTCTCCGTCATCGTTCGAGCGCTCATGCTGAAGCGGATGGGACCGCACTGCATATAGATGATCGGGTGGTGGCCGTCCTTGCGAGTCGGAGTAGCGGTCAGACCAACCACATACTTCGCCTTTACCTGCCTCATCACCTGCTCGAAGGTGAACGCCGAAATGTGGTGGCATTCGTCGATGATCACCTGACCGTATTCGGCGACAAAATCCTTGACTTCTTCTTTTTGGTAGAGGCTTTGAATGACGGCGACATCGACGCGACCGGTGCGATCCGCCTTTCCTCCCCCGACGTGCCCGATCGACTTTGGCGGTAGGCCGAAAACATCGCCAGCCGCTCCTGCCATTGGTCGAGTAACTGGTGCCGGTGTACCAGAACCAGCGTGTTCACTTTTCGTTTCGCAATCAGCCATGCTGCCACGGCAGTCTTGCCGAAGGCGGTCGGGGCGCACAGAATGCCTTCATCGTGCTCGATGACCTTTGCGACAGCCTCCTCCTGGAATGGGCGAAGCCGACCTTGAAACTCTGCTTCGATGGAGATACCCGTAAACCGTTCGTCGCGAAGATTGGGCCGGATTTTGTGCGATTCGAGCAGGGCCAGAAGCTCGGACAGGCAACCGCGCTGCACCGCAACGTGCTGAGCAAACTCCCGCCCGCAGGCGATCACCCGCGGCTTGTCGTAGGTGGACAGGCGCATCGCCTGTGCTTTGCAGAACTCAGGATTCTGGAAGGCCGCCAGTCGCAGGATGCGATTGAGCATCGCCGGTGGCAGATCTTTCTTTTCGACGTAGACGAGGTTTGCCCGGACCACTTGCACGCTCGCCGGCAGCGGCCCTTCGATGGGACGCTCACGCCGCTTTCGCGAAGGCGGCAACGTCCACGGGTCCGGCTCGTCGGCGTCATCGCTGCTGCTCATGCGGACGCCAATCAGGTCGCCCTTCCGCTGGGCATCGGCGACGATTTCCTCTGCCTCGCTGGCGGCCATCCGTTTGATGGTCGCGAGAAATTCCCATTGGTTCGGGTAAGGATTGAATTCCGGGTCTATGAAGACACTGTTGTGGGCCTTGCGCGGTGCGAATTGAAGCGGCAAGGCGATCAGATTTCCCAGGCCACCCTTCGGCATGGTGTCCTGATTTGGAAAAAACCGGTCGTACGAATCAAGCCCCAGTTGATGGCGTCGTTCCATGGCCCGGGTGAGAATCATACACCCGAGTTTGCGCGCGATAATAGCTGGCAGCGGCCGTTCGAAGAAAATCCAAATGTGGCCGCCCTTCCCGGAGCGAGACCGTTCGAGGGCTGCCGGCACACTCATTTCCCGGCAGATCTCAAGAAAGGCGAGCGAATCGTATTCCCAGGTTTTCTTGTCAAAGTCAGCCGCCAGAAACCAGCACGTTTCGCCAGGCAGCAGTGGGTACACGCCAATGGTCTCGCGGCCCAGAAGGTGATTTTCAATCACGGCGTCCGTCAGCGGCAGGAATTTCCGGTTCATCAAATGGCCTTGGCGGGTCGCGCGGACCGGCTTCCGGGAGGCCCGAAGCTTCGAGGATTAGATTTCACGCCGAACCAACACAGATTCATCGGATTGCTCGCAACGCTATCGGAGTTCGGCTTTCATGCTCTGTTTGATGTGTTTCATCCGGCAACGGCGGTCTTTTCTGCTCACCTTCCAGACAGGCGCGTGGGATCGGTGACATGCCGCTTGAGTGAGCGTGACCGGCTCAGGGTAGCCAGTATTCGCTACCGGGACCAGACGCCGCCATTGCCTTCGTCCGCTTGCGAACCGTCCATGGTTCTTCGGGTGGAATCGGCTGGGGCACATCTTCGGGAACCGGTCGCGTCGTTTCGGTATCGAACTGCGATTGCAGTTCAGCGGCCTTGTTCAATCGGGCAGGATCTTTCTCACTGTTTGAAAATGTCTTGTACTGCATAGCCTTTCTCCTGTGCAGGCACTACCAACTCAGGCTTCCATCGAGGTCCCGGATCGGTCAAGCACCTGCAGGCTTGAACCGCGCCGGCCATTGCGCTGCGTCGTTATGAATACTCCAATGCACCCAAGCTAGGCTGAGGCTGCGGGTAACTTCCGTGGCATCAAACGGCTTGGCCAGAACATCGTAGGCACCGAGGTTCAGGGCTTCCGCCCAAAGGTGCTCGTCCGCCAGCCGGGATGTCACGATTATCAACGGAGAATGAAGCATGAGCATCGTTTGCGCCAATACGTCTTTCCATGTTTCTTGCCCCAGATCACGCTCGCAGAGCACCAACGCCGGCCGTTCTAATTCCAAAACAGCCATGGCCGATTTGAATCTCGATGCTCTGTAGATGCTCCATTTGGGTGGGCGCAAAAACTGCTCCAGGCTCTCCTGATCATCCAAGAATGGACTGACCAGGAGCACGGAGATAATGGCGCCGTCGGGTTCGACGGCGGGCGGCTTCCGGCCCAACAACTCAATCCCGTCAGGTGCGGAAACCACGTTCGTCGGTAGCGCAGCTAGTACTGTTTCCATATGAACTTGCGCCTAAGCAAAGGGTTGTGGCGAGCTTGCGGATTTCTTCTCGCCAGACCAACGGTTGGTGAGGCCGGACTCTGCCGGCGCCTCGGGTTCCGGTATCGTCCCGATCAGCTTCGACTGCGCGAGCGGCGAACGAATTCCGCGTCGTTGCACTGCCCCCGAACATCTCAGGAGTCGCGCACCCGAAATTCTGCATTGATTGTGTTCCGAATTGCGACGGCTGTCAAGTGAATGTTCGGCTCGGTTGTAACCCTCATGTGTGCAATCGGGTCCGAATCGAGCTACGGTTTCAATTTGGCCTCGGTCGGCCGGCGCCACAAACACCAAGCGAAGGGCGATTAGTGCTTGCCTGGGCATATGAAGTCGTCACCTTCTTTAGCCAGCACGCTTCAACGGACCGACAAGGTCGGCATCGGCATTGGTCCTGCCGGCGCACCTTCCGCTGATCTCCGAGGCTCGCCCGGCCCGGCGGGGTTCCTGTCCACCTTGTTCCAGTGCCACCAGACGGACCCCGGGATCGAGTGAGAGTACGCCGCGGGCAATCCGTTCAAAGGCTAATCTTGAGCTTTTTGTTGCACTTCTGGCGACCACGTTCATCGGTTCCTCTTCGTGCCCTTGGCATCGGCGGGGTTCCCCGTCTTCGCCGTTGCCGACTGCAACGTGCGCACAATGTACGAGTTGTACACCCCGCTAGCATGCAGACCACAACCGGCGGCCGCGAGTCGGCTCAGCAGAGCGCGTCCGGCATTGTCCACTTCCGAAACATCGCGCAGAATGACGTCAACCCGCTTCCCCAAAGATATCGCCTCATCGCAGCACGTCGCGGCGATGGGAACGTAAGCACCGGCGAGTCGTCCATCAATGGTGACCAGTGTGCTGGACCGGCCGTCGACTCTGTTGACTCGGATAATAGCTGATCACCTCCTGCCGGGTTGATTTAGCACTTTGCTGGCCAACTTACTCGCAAGACTGAGCGGATACGGCTCTTAATCCTCAGCTTCCTGACTGTACATGCAGTGAAGTCTCCGAGACATAGAATTGCGGGCGGCGTAGAGAGAGTCCTCGGCCCCGACGATCACGGTCTGCTCAAGCATTTTAGACTCCACACAATGCCAGGGCCCAGGATGCGACATTTAGCGGGGGATCCGCCGAAACTCGGCGATTGCTGAAGGCAGGTGACGAACTTCGGCGTTGGCCCTCGCCACAGGCCAGCTTCCAGGACAGATCGGACGGACCATCGAACTGCTCTTCATCTCACCCAGCGACAGCCATGACGCTGCGGTGGGAGGGGAACGGGAGCTGTATCGCCGTGTTACTGCGCGAAGCGAGAAGGACCTGGGTAGGCCCGGCAAGTAATGGCTAAGGCAGATACCCGCAAGTTCCCCTCGGAGATCGGAAACGCGGTCCGGCCACACCACGAATCGTTGATGCCCATGGAGTTGCGGCTGCCGGTATGAAAGTCCAGAAGAATTACCCCGGCGTCTTCGCCGCGCTTACTGTAGCAGCGTCGGGTACGCCGATCTCCTGTGGCCACCGATTTGCAGCCGCAGTGGCGGAATGTTGTCCCGAGAACTTCCGCTCACCGGTCTGGTTGTTCTGGCTGGCTCGCTGGCTTGCTCCTTGGAGCGAGAGCCTCAGTCTCTGGCTCATAAGCGGACCTCGCGGACGACGCCGGCCTGGCTAGGTTCCTGGAATTCGTGAGGCGACTACCGACACTGACGCACTCGGGCATAACGCGATCGATGAGACATCAGAATGAAAACCCGAACAAGGCCCAATCCACGCGAACTGACTGAGAGATCGAGTTTTATGCCGGTTTCTCTCAGCGTCACCAGAGCATTCTCGAAGGCAATGCTGGTAGCGTGCCCATTCCTTCTGGGTGTCGTCTTTGCTCAAGACTCAAAGCGTATTGACGCGGAATCCGGCAGGAGTGCACTTCGTGGGGTGGTCGCCCATTTGGATTTACAAGGACAGTCAACAGCGCTTGCCAGTGTACCCGTGAAATTGAGTAACGTCGCTCAGCGAGTACAACCCCTGTCGACCTTCACAGACCCAGATGGTCGGTTCCAATTCGAACAACTAAGCGCCGACGTCTACTTGTTAGAGGTGAACCTGCCGGGATTCAAGCCGTTCACTAGAAAGGTCGTTCTGCATGAGAGGGAGACGCGAGTTGAGAATATTGGCTTGGAACTGGAGACTGTTTCTGAGAGCGTAGAAGTTCAGGGCCAGGCATCCGAAGTCACGGCGCACAGCGCAGATCCGGATACCACGCTCACCAACCGTGAACTTCCTGCTTTGCCTATGGCCCAACAGACGGTGAGGGAAGCCTTGCCTCTGACTCCAGGGGTGGTCCGAACGATGGATGGAACTCTGAACATCAAAGGCGAGGAGGAGACCCGGGGGATGATGCTGGTGGACTCGGAACAAATGGTCGACCCAGTGACTGGCAGCTTTGCGATCAGAATTCCGCTTAATGCCGTTGACACGGTCAACGTCTTCGAAACCCCCTACAATGCCCAGTACGGGGGTTTTTCAGGAGGCCTCACCACCGTCGAAACCAAAGCACCTCCCGACAAATGGGAGTACTCACTGATGGATTTCGTCCCTGGCGTCCGGGGCAAGAGTGGACATATCGTCGGTGTCTCCTCCGAAACCCCCAGGCTGTACACAGGTGGTCCTCTTCGCAAGAACAAAGTGTACATTTCGGAAGCCTTTGACTACATCGTGAAAAACCAGCCGGTCCGCGGATTGGCATGGCCTCATAACGAAGACAAGACGAAAGGGTTTACTTCCCTTACTGCCCTGGAGGCCATTCTGTCCCCGAAACACCTGATGACGGCCAGCGTGGTCGCCTTCTCGATGCGCGATCAATTTGCGGACATCAACGCTTTGGTGCCGCAAAGCGCCTCATCCAACTCCGGCTCAAAGGGCGTTTCCGCCAGCCTTAGCGACAACTATCAGTCGGAGGCCGGAACGCTCGCGACGATGTTTCGCTATACGCGCTTCGACAGCAACGCCTATGGCCAAGGCAGCGAGGATATGCTGATCACTCCGGGGGGATGGGGGGGCAATTTCTTTAATTCGTGGACCAGAACGGCAAATCAGTTTGAAGGTTTGCCCACGTTTCAATTGACTCGTAAGAACTGGCACGGCAGTCACGATCTAAAGGTCGGCGTGGACGTTCTGCACCACTCGTATACTGGTTCGAACCGGTCGCGTCGCATCGACTTGCTCCGCGAGGATGGCTCACTCGCCGAACAGATTAATTTTCAAGGAGCGAACCGGTTGAATGGGGAGGATACGGAAGTTTCAGAGTTCGCCCAAGATCACTGGGTACTTGCCGGCCGCCTGGCTGTGGATTCCGGACTTCGCTTGTCGACTCAGTCCGACGGTCGCTCGGCCGCGTTAGCACCTCGTGCCGGGCTGACCTATTCGCTTGGTGAAGACCAGAAAACCGTGTTGCGCGCCGGGGGCGGTCTCTTCTATGACCGAGTCCCCCTGCTGGCCACTACGTTTGCGCAGAACCCCATGAGAGTGGTTAGTTTCTATGACCAGGCAGGTGCACTCATGGGCGCACCCGTAGTCTTTCAAAACGCGTATCTGGAGGCGCAAGGTGGCCAAATGGCAATAAGTGGCAGCCAGAACCCCGGAACCAGCGCCCGCAACGTCACGTGGAATGTTGGAGGCGACCGTCAGTTGCGGCCCAACATGACACTTCGGGTTGGCTATCTTCAGAGCCAAACGAGCGACCTCTTTGTGGTGAACCCGGAGACGATAGGGGAGAACTCGTTGCTCGCTTTAACCCACACGGGCAACTCACATTACCGCGAGTTCCAAGCGGGTGTCCGCTACCATCACGGGCAACGAGCCGAACTGACTGCCACGTACATTCATAGCAGCTCCAGGGGCGATCTGAACACCTTGTCCGATACCTATGTACCCTTCGAGCAGCCCATCATCCGCCCGGATGCCAACGACTATCTGGCTTCGGACATCCCCAACAGGCTGCTGAGTTCCGGTGTGTTTCATCTACCCTGGAATCTGACCGTCAGCCCGGTAGCCGATCTTCATACGGGATTCCGATACTCGGATGTCGATGTATTGCAAAACTACGTCGGCACGCCCAACAGCCAACGGTTTCCGACGTTCTTCTCCCTGAACCTGAAGGCATACAAGGATTTTCGGCTCCCCGCCTTCGTCGGCCGCATCAGAGATCATCGCTTGCGCATCGGTGTGTATACCTTGAATCTCACGAATCACTCGAACCCGCACGATGTGCTCAACAATATCGCGTCTCCCGACTTTGGACACTTTGTGGGGTTTCAACACAGGGTTAACGGCCTGCTCATTGATATTGTCAAGTGACCGGGCGAACTCTGCTGTTTCTGCGAGACATATGTCCAGAGTATTCCACTGCTAGTGTCACTTTTAGCACCTGCGTCATCTCATTCGTCCGTCGAAGGTTCGCCCCACGGTACGCGAACAAACAGAGGCAACCGACGCGCCCAAAACTCCGTCGAAGCTCCATACCTATCGAGGCCGCGGAAGTGCCTGGGCCGCATGTGCGATCGCGTGTGCTGAATGCCGGCAGAGAAGGGTGGCGGAAGCTGTAGCGCGTCGCGGCCATCGATCCGGGCTGAAGAGTCACAAGGCACGCCGTTTGAAGTGGCAGTCAGGCTGCAAGGTGAGTTGACATGGGAAGAAGGCCCGGGCCTTCTTCCTTAAGAGGACAATTTGAAGAAGCTTCCGTTCGCTGGGGAATCCGATGGATCGTGAACGCCATTCCGGGATGAAGCCGAACACGATTCCGGGATGATTCCGAACGGAGTTCCGGGCTGATGGTGAACGCGGTTCCGGCGCGATGCCGAACACTTTTCGC
>Ga0326728_10001118_pt1 | contig 97116 bp, 87 predicted proteins | sample MB3enrmetagenome_FD_207602 | JGI IMG/M metagenome (GOLD analysis project Ga0326728, IMG submission 207602) | Lab enriched peat soil microbial communities from McLean, Ithaca, NY, United States - MB31MN | ecosystem: Environmental > Terrestrial > Soil > Wetlands > Peat | place: USA: New York...
ACTCCATCGCGCAGATGATGGCGGGCTTGCCCTCGATCAGCCCTTCGCCGGTCAGCATCGCGTCCTTCATGCCGGTGACTTTCTCGGCCTGCTTCAGGCGATCGCGGTAGGGTTTGGTGTCTTTGAACTGGAGCGGATCGGTGGAGGCCAGCCGCGCGTCATGCTCGGTGTAACGGCCTTCGTCAAACAGCATCTCCAGCCGCGCGTGCGAGCCCAGCTTGAAATGATGCCCACACTTGGGGCAGCATTGCAGGTTGGCCTCCAGATCCTTTTTCCAAAGGATTTGCTTGCACTTGTCGCACTTCACCCAAAGACCCTCGGTTTGAACGTGCTTCTCCTTGGGCGTTTCCAGCGGCTGCTTTTCTTTGCGGAACCAAGTCATAAGAGAATTTCTTCATTGAGTCATTGAGTGATTTAGCCATTGAAAAACAATCGCCCGATCACTCAATCACTCAATATTCAATCCCTCTCTGCGCGACGATGCCTTTTTGATAGGGATGTTTGACCTCGCGCATTTCCGTGACCAGGTCGGCCATCTCCAGGAACATGGGGTGCGCGTTCCGCCCGGTCAAAATCACGTGCACCATTTCGGGTTTGCGCCTCAAGGTTTCCGCCACGGGCTCCGGCGCCAGCATTTTGTAACTGATGGCATAGTTGATTTCGTCGAGAATCACCATATCATACCGGCCGCTCAGGATTTCTCCGCTCGCAAATCTCCAGGCTTCTTCGGCCAGACGGACGTCTTCAGCGTCAGGTTTTTCGGCGCCGATTTTCACGAATCCGCGGCCCATGGGCATGATCTTGAGGCGCTCGTCGCCCAGCATCTTGGCCGCATCCAGCTCGCCATAATGCCACGAACCTTTGATGAATTGTACCATCAAGACCTTCAGGCCTTGCCCCACCGCCCGAAGTGCTGTTCCGAGCGCCGCGGTGGTTTTTCCCTTGCCGGGGCCCGTATGGACGATAATCAACCCTTTTCGATCTTCTGGCAAGAGAAGCTCCTATCAGGTGATCCGGTGATCGGGTGAACAAGAAAAACCCCCGCGTCGTACCCCGATCATTTTCCCCTGATGGTTTTCTGCGATGCAACAAAAATGGATCGAATGCTCAACCGATCACCCGATCATCGGATCACCCGATCCCTCTTATCGAGGGTACGGGTATCCGCGTAAAATCGTGAAGCCTCGATAAATCTGCTCGAGCAAAAGAGTGCGCGCCCAATCGCGCGTCAGCGTCATGCGCGAGAGGGCCAGCAGGACATCAGCCTCTTCCCGAAAAGCCCCGGAAAAGCCCTCCGGCCCACCGATCAAGAAGGCCAACTCCCGCGAGCCCCGCAAGGCTTCCTGGCCCAACCAATCGGCGAACTCTTGCGAGGTCCGCTCGCGCCCACGTTGGTCCAGCAGGACTTTCGTTGCCCCGCAAAGCTTTTCCAGAAGCGCACGCTCGGCGGAAGTCAACCCTGCTTTGCGGGCTTGGCTGGCTCCCCGCCGGGCCGGGAGCTCTTCCAGGCTCAAGCCGGTAAAATGCTCGATCCGGCCCGCCAGGTCCTGTTGAATCGCCCGCAGGTGCAAATCCTTGGTCTTGCCTTCCCAGAGAACTCGTATCCGCATCTTAAGACCAGGAGATCGGGTGATCCGGTGATCGGGTGATCGGGTGAACAACAGAACTACGAAAATCGAAACTCGCGACTAAATTCGTGCGATTTTCGAGTTTCGCTTGCCATTGCTTGTTCACCCAATCACCCGATCACCGGATCACCCGATCCTAAACTTGGTCCCCGTCTTTGATCGCACGTTTCGGCGCGTTCTTCCACAGGCGTTCCAGGTCATAGAACTCCCTGGCGCGCTCGACAAAAATGTGGACGATGAAATTCAGATAGTCCACCAGAATCCACTCCGCCTGGGAGTAGCCCTCCACGTGGGTGGGGGCGTACCCGGATTTCTTCAATCTTTCCAGGATGCCATCGCAAATCGCCTGGGTGTGTCGAGTGGAGGCCCCGCTGCAAATCAGAAAGTGGCTGGTGAACGAACAGATTCCGTCCATATCCAAGACGCGCATGTCCAAAGCCTTGCGATCCTGGGCGGCCTGGATCGCTTCGCGGAGTTGGGGTGTCATCGTGGCAAACGTTTCACGCTGGCGCTGGGAGCGTACAACATCTCCTTCAGAATGTATTCTTCCACAAGCTTGGGGACAAGGCCAGTGATGGGTTTTCGAGCCCGCACCGCCTGCCGGATGTCGCGGGAAGCGACGGGGGCGTCCACACCGTGCAAAATGTGGATGGCGCCGTGGCGTAAGCGCAGGGTCTCCGCCTTCTGGGGAAGGCGCCGCGCCGGCAGCAGGTCGCGCGGCGGAACCTGGCGGAGGGCGTCCACGTCGAAGCCCGGCCGCGACACGACAATGAATTCCACCGAATCGAGCAGGCGCCGGAACTCTCTCCAGTGGGGAAGGTCGAGGAAGGCGTCGGCGCCGACCAGAAAGAACAGCCGATCGTGCTGGCGCAGCTTGCGCCGCACCGCCCGCACCGTGTTGATGGAGTAGCGCGGCGACCCATCCACAGTGGGCGCCTCGATCGTGGAGGGGATAAAGCGCGGCTCGCTGGCGCAGGCCAATGCCACCATCGCGTAGCGCTGAGCATAGTCGGTCAGGTGGTCGTGAATTTTGTGGGGCGGATTGCCGGTGGGAATGAAAAGGACTCGATCCAAGCGAAAGCGGCGCTGCGCCGCCCGCGCCGCCGCTAGGTGCCCGGCATGGATGGGGTCAAACGTGCCACCGAAAATTGCGATGTTCACAGGCTTTGCGTGTCTCCTCCGGCTGGAATCAGGTGAGGGGGTGAACACGCAACTGCACGCGAAACTCGAAATTCGAAACTCGAGAATCGAGGTTCAGGTCTTCCGATTTTCGAATTTCGATTTTCGAATTTCTTTCCCTGGTTGTTCACCCGATCACCCGATCACCGGACCATCCGATCCAGGTAGTTGTTCCAGCTTAGCCCAAATGGCCTCTTTCAATTCCTCCAGCCCTTTCCCGGTCACAGAGGAAATCTCGTACAGCCGCAATCCGCGTTCCGCGCAGAATTCCCGCAGGCGAATCAGGCGATCGCCTCCGCCCGCAAGGTCAATGCGTGAGGCCACCAACAGCATGGGCTTGACAGCGACCACGGAGCTGAAACTTTCGAGCTCATTTAGAATGACCTCGTAATCCTCCAGCGGGTCGCGGCCGGAAACCTCCGATACATCGATCAGGTGGAGCAGCAAGCGCGTCCGCTCCACGTGCCGCAGGAAGCGTATGCCCAGGCCTTTGCCTTCGTGCGCCCCGGCGATGAGCCCCGGGATATCGGCCATGACGAAGGACCGCTCGCGGTCCAGTCCCACCACTCCCAAGCAAGGCTCGAGGGTCGTAAAGGGATAGTCGGCGATCCGCGGACGCGCCGCACTGAGCCGCGAAATCAGCGTGGATTTTCCCACGTTAGGGAAGCCGACCAAGCCGATGTCGGCGAGCAACTTCAGCTCGAGACGCAAATCGCGCACTTCGCCCGGCGTGCCCGGTTCGGCTTTGCGCGGAGCCTGGTGAGTCGATGTGGCAAAGCGCGCGTTGCCGCGGCCTCCGCGTCCGCCTTTGGCGGCAATCACCCGCAGGCCCGGCGCATCAAAATCCCAAAGCTTCTCTCCGCTGGTCAAATCGTAAACCACCGTGCCCACGGGGACCGTGACAACGTTATCTGCGCCGTCCTTGCCGTGCCGGTTGGAGCCTTCGCCATGGCCCCCACGCGTGGCGCGGAACTCGGGGTTATAACGAAACTTCAGCAAGGTGTTCAAGTGGGGATTACTTTCCAGAATGATGTCGCCCCCACGCCCGCCATCGCCACCACTGGGCCCGCCGCGCGGCACGAATTTCTCGCGCCGAAACGCCACGCAGCCGTTTCCCCCTCCGCCGGCGGCCACGTGAATTTTGGCTTCGTCAATGAACATGCAGGTGACAGGTGCCAGGTTTCAGGTGCCAGGGTTTAAGTGCGAGGTGTCGCGTGCGGGGGTCAGATCTCAGGCGCAACGCTTACGGCATCGCAGACGAAGGTCCAAAGCTGACGACTCTGGCACAGAGCTTCGCGCGGAGGGTCTGAAGCCTGACACCTGGCACCTGACACCTAACACCTGATGACTAGTTCGTCGAGGGGACCAGGATGCTGACGTATCGGCCGAGGCGGCCTTTGTCCTCAAAGCGCACGACACCGGAAACTTTGGCGAAGAGCGTGTCATCCTTGCCGAGGCCCACATTCTCACCGGCCTTCAAGCGCGTGCCCCGCTGGCGAACCAGAATTGACCCGCCGGATACCAACTGGCCGTCAAAACGCTTCACGCCCAGGCGCTGGGCGTTGGAATCGCGACCGTTGCGGGATGTTCCTTGACCCTTCTTATGTGCCATTTTACAAATCCTTTGGAGGAGCTAAAAGCGGGAAGTAGCGCTGAGCGTCACCTCAGCACATGCCGACCTGAAGGTCGACGCTACTGGCTCCAGACTCCTATGCCGTAACAATATCCTTGATCAGAACCTGGCTGAAGTGTTGGCGATGACCAATGGTGCGCCGGTACTGCTTCTTGCGTTTGTATTTCAACACGCGCACCTTGGGGGTGCGGTCGTGGGCGAGAAGGGTTCCCGTAACCTTGGCATTCTCCACCAGCGGGGCGCCCACGGTGAGTTTTTCCTTGCGCACCGCAAACACGTGGTTGAACTCCACCGTCGAGCCCGGATCGCCTACCACGCGCTCCACGCGAATGACGTCGCCGGGTGAGGCCTTATATTGCTTCCCGCCTGTCCGAAAGATAGCGTACATAGATTTCTTCTCTCCTGTTTCCCCAAAACAACCATTATACGAATCGGTAGAAGAAACTGTCAATCAAATGGCGGATCTTCTTGGCTACCCGCGCGCGATCACGCGGTGCAGGGCGACGCGCTCCTCAGGGGCGGCTTTCCGGTGGTGGGGCGTCGCTAATTTCCGTGTAATAGTCTTCCGACAATCTTCGGCCCTGGGGGCTCAGCATGCGGAAGTGCGCAAGCCCCATTTTTTGAAGCCAGAATTTCAGCGTGACCACCACCACTTGCAGCCCGTATTTGGCGCTGGTGTAGAAATTAAGTGATGATGCCTCGGGAAAGTAGCGAGCTGGGCAGGAAATCTCTCCGATGCGATATCCGAGGTAAATGGCTTGCGCCAAAACCTCAGCGTCGAAAATAAAGTCGTCGGAATTCTCTTCCAAGGGCAGTTTGCTGAGCACCTCCCGGGAAAAAGCGCGATACCCCGTGTGGTATTCCGAAATCTTATAGTCGAACAGCAGGTTCTGACCGAAGGTCAAGAGGCGATTCGAAACGTACTTGTACAGCGGCATCCCTCCGCGCAGAGCTCCCGTGCCCAGAATCCGCGATCCCAGGGCGAGGTCATATTCCCCATAGGCGATCATGCAGGCGAGGGCGGTGACCAGCCGGGGAGAATACTGATAATCCGCATGCAGCATCACGACGATGTCGGCGCCCCGGCGCAAGGCTTCGCGATAACAAGTTTTCTGGTTGCGGCCGTACCCCAGGTTGCGATGGTGGACGAAGGTGGTCAGGTGCAACTCTCGCGCCAACTGCACGGTGGTGTCGGAACTGGAGTCATCAACCACCAGGACTTCGTCCACAATCTCCCGCGGCAGCTCCGCGCACGTCTGCCGCAAAGTGCGAGCAGCGTTGTACGCCGGCATGACCACAAAGACCTTCTTTCCGTTCAGCACGGCACGTTCTCCCCAGGTCTCGGCAAGCTCTCCCCTCTTATTGTTTATCACCTTCGCAGATTCGTCCACTTATACAAAAATCATCCCCTCCTCCTTGAGCTGCTCAACAAAAGCTGGTGCTGGAAAAAGCCGACGGGATATATGCTATCAAGGGCCGTCGTCCACAGCCGAAATTCTTGGGCAACGGCCGGTTCTCCAGAAGCGCGCTCTGAGGAGATCATCACATGCAAATGCACGCGAACACTATTTTTATTACCGGCGGCACGTCGGGGATCGGCAAAGGTCTGGCCGAGGCGTTTTACAAACTGGGAAATCAGGTCATCATCAGTGGCCGGCGGGAGAAGCGCCTCCAGGAAATCTGCGCGGCGAATCCGGGCATGGGCTCCTTTGTGCTCGATGTGCGGGACCCCGGGGCGATTCGGACCGTCGCCCGCAAGGTGGTGGCGGAATTCCCTTCCCTTAACTGCGTGTTTAACAACGCCGGCGTGCAGAGGCGGCTGGAGTTTGCTCCGGGCACACCACTTGATGAGGAGGGATTGCGCGACGAGATCAACACTAACGTGCTGGGAGTTATTCGCGTCGCCGCCGAGTTCATTCCGCATTTGATCCGACAACCGAGCGCCGTGCTGGTCAACGTTTCCTCCGGGCTGGCGTTTGTCCCCCTGGCGCGCTTTCCCGTCTATTGCGCCGCCAAGGCCGCCGTTCATTCCTTCACCCTCTCCTTACGCCACCAGTTGAAAGGCTCGGGAGTGCAGGTGATTGAGTTGATTCCACCCTACGTCGCGACGGAGCTGGGCGGGCCCCGGAAGACCGTGGGGCCGGGTGGTCCCCAGCCTATGCCTCTCGAAGCCTTCATTGCGGAAACCCTGAAAGAGCTGGCGAGCGGCGGCGACGAGGTTGCCATCGGGGATGCCAGGAATCTGGTCGCCGCCACCCATTCCGAAGCCCTCAAAACCCTGTTCGCGAGAATGAACCGTTAGCCCGCCAGCAGCGCCGGGTACCCTTTGAACAAGTCAGGGAATTTTCCGCCCGAGGGGACGACACGTCTTCCGTGGACCGAATACGTCCGCGCGTTACCTCAGCCTTACCACGGTGGCGCCCCACCCTCCGGCCTCGGGAGGCGCATCGTTAAATGCGATGACGAAGGGCGTCCGAGCCAGCACGGCGCGCACAATCTGCCGTTGTACGCCGATGCCGCGGCCATGAATAATGCGCAGGGACTTGAACCCCAAACGGTTGGCTTCCTCGAGGTAGGCTTCCACGACGACGGCGACCTCCTTCGGTTGCACGGTGTGCAAGTCGAAGACGTCGGTAATGGGAATGCGGATGGGTTCCTGATCGTGTTCCATGGCTCGTCCGGTTGGAACGCTCAACTTCCGCGTTGGGTCCGTTGCCAATCAATTCTCCAGCGGCCGCCCGGCATCGGCACCCAGAAAAGTTGTTTGGCCGGAGTCCCGCGCGTATGGTGGTAAAGCGCCGCGGTGCGCTCATAAAAGCCGCGCGTGTGCCACGAGTTTCGGAACTTGAACCGCTGATAATCCAGGTGGTGGCAGAACTCATGGCAGAGGGTGCTCAAGAAAGTTCCGAAGGAAGTCACTTGCTTGCGGACCGCCGTGCGCATCCAAACGCGGATCTGCACGGTTTGCGGAGAATAATCTCCAAATAACTCCGAAGCCCAACCGCCCTCGCGGACGCGCACTGGGCGGGCGGCGAGGACGCTGACTTGCGGCCTCACGACGCCATAAAAATCCGCAGCGACGCTCAGGTAGCCGGCGCACACTCGACGCAGGCCCGCCACGGCCCCCTCCTCAAGGGCGGAAGCCAGGGAGGCCGCCTGCGCGCACAATCGATCGTCGGCAGGCACGGGAAGGCTGGTCAGCAAGTCGCTTTTCAGAAATTCCGTGCGCAACGCCGCGTTCCTGGGTGCACGTTCTGTAAGCATGCATTCATCATGACGCCAACCACGAGCGCCTGCAAGCCGTGTGAAACACTTCCAGGGGTTGTGGCAAATCCGGGTGAAGTATATAGTGAAATTTTGCGGAATTATCTGATGAAGACTTGGGTAAGCATCGTCTTGAGGGTCTCTCTCGTCCTGCTCGCGGTCTGCGGGGAAGTGTGCGCTATGAGCGGCGGCACAACCTCTTCCAAGCAGCCCAGTCCTCTCTCCCAAGCCGCCGACGAATTCAAGGTTCTCACGCGGGATCAAGGGATGCGCCCGGAGAGCCCGCCGAACGCGCAGGAGCGACACGGCCCTAAAATGCGCTGGCACGGGCGTCTTTATGAGAACTTCCGCAATAACGTTCTGGATGCGATTCCGCACGAAGTGAAACAGAACGGGGAGAGCGTATCCCCACTTCGCCGCAATCAATTTGGATTTAACATTTCCGGCCCCGTGCTTCTCCCCCATCTCATCACCAATCCCAACAACACTTTTTTCATGCTGTCGTATGAAGGTGTGCGGGAGCGAATCTTTCGTGCCAACCTGCTGACCATTCCCACCCTGCAACAACGGCTGGGTGACTATTCGCAAGTCGTGGACCCCTCCGGCGAGATCCTGCCCATTTACGATCCGGCACAGACGACTCCGAATCCTGCGTATGACCCGACGCAGGCGGTTTCAACCAGCAATCTTCAATATCTGCGGGCGCAGTTTCCTGGAAACGTCATCCCCACGTATCGTCTGTCGCCCCTGGCGCAACAAGCTCTGACGTTGTATCCCGCACCCAACACGGATATCGGGCCGTTCTTTCAGAATAACTACTTTGTTAACTCGCCGCAGATCGACGACGCCGATGGATTCATTGCCAGGGTGGATCACCCTTTTCGTGAGCGGCATCGCCTGACCTCCAACACTACGATTTCGAGTGGGTATCTGAGTCCGGCGAAGTATTTTCCCAATGACGCCAGCCCCACCTCGCCGGATCAGCACTTCTCCACAGTGCACTCGGAACTGGATTACGCGTTTACCACCAGCGCCAACACCGTGAACTCAGCCAGTTTGGCGGTGAACTCCGATGTTGTACAGTCGGGCAGCGGAGCGGCGACCCCTTTTCCTGTCTATTCGCTTAGCAACTATGTATCCATGGGCACGGCTTACCCGAACTCGCGGAACGCGCGCATCACCCTGAACCTTTCCGACGCGTGGTCGACGCGGAAAGGCAAGCATTCCATTCGTCTGAATGGCGAGGCCGATTTCTATCAAGTGAATTCGTTTAATCCGGCTTACCCTTCCGGGTATTTTCAATTTACCCCCGACATCACCAGTTTGCCGGGAATCATCGACACGGGGGATCCTTTTGCCAGCTTCCTCCTCGGCCTGACGGCCTCCGCGCAACAGACCATTACCACGGCGCCTTCCTATTTTCGTGATTCGTACCAGGGCTTCAGCGCTCGGGACCGGTACGCGTTGCGAAAGAATTTGCAACTGAATGCCGTTCTGACCTTCAGCCGCCGGACGCCGCGAGTGGAAAAATACAATCGTCAAAGCACCGTCGACCCAAACCTGATTGACCCTTCGAACGGTCTTCCCGGCGGGCTCGCCTTTGCCGGGGGCGACGGAATCTCGCGCGGCATGCGGCCGTTAAATTACGATATTGACCCCTCGTTCAGCGTCACCTGGAATCCGCGCGGCAGCAGCAAAACGGTGGTTAGCAGCTCCTACAGCCGCTCGCATAGCCAGATCCCCATTTTCAACGGGCAATGGGCCACCCAGGGTTTCAATGCGTTTGAGACGTTTATCTCTCCCAACATTCAGCTCAGCCCGGCGGTCACCCTGGATACGGGCATCCCCCCCCTCACCACGCCCCTGCCAGACCTGAGTCCCTCGGCGGCCGATAACACCACAGCGGACTATATGAACCTGAGCAAGGCGGAGCCCGTCTATCAATCCGCGGCCATTTCCATCGAGCGTGACATCCCTTTCTCTATTGCTATTTCGGCGGGGGCCAACCACAGTGTGGGCCGCGATCTGCTGGTGGGCGACGGTACCGTCAACCCTAATGCTATCAGCCCTGCCGAAATGAGTTATGGGGATAACCTTTACGACTATGCTTTCCGCTCGACGCTCCAGCCCTACCCTCAATACCCCGGCTTCGAACTTTACGGGCAGTACCAGGCGGGCCGCTACCAGCGGGACGCCGGCTACATCCGCATCGAGAAGCGCGCCTCGTTCGGGTTGACGTTCACGGCCTATTATGAATTTTCCAAACAGATGGATAATTATTCCGGCCCTTACGGGAACCAGGATCTCTTCAATCTGCGCAATGACTGGTCAGTGACGGCCTATAACACCCCTCAGTATGTGACGCTCAGTTACCTGTACGAGTTTCCGTTTGGCCCCAACCAGCCACTCCTGAATTTCACCGGTTTAACGGGTGCCCTCGTGCGGGGATGGTCGCTCAGTGGCAACGCTTACTGGAATGAAGGAACGCCGCTGGCGCCGCACCCCGAATTCAACAATACCGGCGACATCCTTCCTACGCTCAACGTCAACGTGGTGCCGGGGGTGAGCCCGCATGTCTCCAATCCCGGACCCGCGGAGTGGTTTAACCCCGCAGCCTTTGATCAGCCCCCGGACTTTACCGTGGGGAACGGCTCTCGCACCGTATCGAGCCTGCTGGGGCCGGGCTATTATACGATGGACGTCAGCCTCGGTAAGCGGCTCCCCATCAGCGGTGGGCGCGCCTTGGAATTCAACGCCTTGGCCTTGGATGTCCTGAATCCCGCGAACTGGAACTATCCTGATACGATGATCGGTTCGGCTAGCGAACCCAATGTCGACGCCGGCAGAATCATTGGCTCCCACGGTGGGCGCGTCATCCAACTCGGACTGAAGTTGAGCTTCTAATGCTCCGATCCTACCCCCTGGTTCTCGCACTTCTGGCTGCCGCTTCCACGCTGGGAACCGTCTGGGCGCAAACGGTCAGAGTTTCCATCCCTGCCTGGGTTGAGGAAGGCCAATGCGGTCCTGCTCCGAAGTTCGAAGCCACCTTCAACGGCAAGCCGGCGCCGGTGACCTCCCAGTTGGGTCCGGGCAGCGACCAGATGATTTTGCTCGTCGTCGACTTCACCGGTGAACTTTCGCTGGTGGATGCCGCGAAGCAGGCGGTGGTGGCAGAAATCTCCAAATTGCCCTCCAACGCTTGGGTGGGCCTCCTGCGTGACCAGGACGGACTGCATGTGCTCGCCGACCCCACCCCCAACCGCCAACCCCTCCTGGACGCCATCAAGGATCTTGCCAGCACGGGCAAGCCCGGAATGTTTGAATCGGCCACCTCTGCGCTGGCGCTGGCGGACAGCATCATGCGCAAGTCCCTCGTGCGTGTTTCAGTTCTGTATATTACCGATAGTAATATTTATAGTTACCGTGAGGATTACACCAATCCGGTTATCAACGGGAGTGATCCCCACGATCTCAGCCGGGTCTTTCCCGATGCCCTGATTCAGGATAAGATCTCGAAACTGGCGGAGGAAATCAGTGAGCTGGAGGCGCCCCTCTTTGTGGTCCATATCAATTACCGCGGGGATACCCTCAATGAATCCTACCAGAATGGCCTGCTGACCCTCGCGGATGCCACGGGCGGCAAAGGGCAGGTGTGCCGCTCCGTCGGGGAAATCCCGGATGCGATCTCTGCCGCCTTCACTCGCATCTCTAGCGCTTGGCGGCTGACCCTGGCAGTGCCCCCCAAGTCTCACAGCGGGGCGCAAATCCATCTGAGTGCTCCGTGCAATGGCGAAGACGCGCGGCTTTCCTGGCGCACGCGTCTGCGTCCGAAGGAGGGTTAATGCGACCCTTGGGTCTACGAATTACGTTTGAACTGGTTTTGGGGGCGATTTTCGTCGCTTCCCTGGTGATAATTTTGCGCCAGTCGCGGCGGATTGCCGAATACCAGCGCCGCCAGGAGTTGGACGCACAGGCCCTGCGTTTACTCCGGGAAGCTTCGCGGCAGAAGGAGCTGCAAAAGGCTCCCCCCGCGGTGGCCGAGGAGACGCCACCGGGGAACGATCATGTCGGCATCGCCAAGCGAGAGGCGGTCATCGAGCAGCTGGATCGCGAACTGGCGGAAACCCGCGCCATCGTGACGGACCTCCAGACGCAGCTTTCCACCTCCAATGATCAAAACACCAAGGCTCTGGCGGCCGCCCAGGAGAGCTTGCAAAAGCAGCAGGCCGATTCCCAGGCCCAAGTGGAAGACTTGCAAAAGAAGCTGGATGCCGCGCTCGCGCAGGCGGATATCGCCCGCCAACGCGCTGCGGCTATGGAAGTGGATAACGCCAAGCTCAAGACGGATACCGCCGCCGTCACCACTTACGACGCCGAGGTGGCCCACATCATTGCCAGCCTCCAGGATCTGGATCGCCGCCGCGAGGTGTATTTGACTTCCATCCTCCGCCGCTACCGTGACATCACCGATCAATTCCGCGCGATGAGCAGCATGCTGGATACGAGCCACGACGCGAGCTCCGGCGCGTGTAGTGGCGCCGTCCTGAGCCGCATCCAAAATGCCGTGAACTCGGCAGAGGATGACCTGCGCCAAGTGAACGAGTTGGACACCCGCTCACAAAAACTGGAGAAACAACTCCAGCAGCTCCTGAAAAAGTGACCTGCCGAAGGGGGGATTACGATCTGAGGGAATTCCTCCTTGATCAAACTCCCGCCAAAGCCGCCCGAAGCCAGTCGACCGTCCGCCGCAGACCGTCTTCAAAGGAGACGATCGGTTCATAGCCCAGCGTCGCTCGTGCCCGCGAAATGTCGGCCGTGGAGTGTCGCACGTCTCCCACTCGGGGCGGCGCATATTGGGGTTCTACTTGGGCGCCAAAAATCGCATTGAGGAGGGTAATGGTCTGATTGAGAGTGGAACTCTTGCCCGTGCCCACATTAATGACTTTGCCGGGAGCACCGGGCGCCTGGCAGGCACGCAGAGTGGCATCGACCACATTGGCAACGTAGGTGAAGTCGCGCGACTGCTCACCATCGCCAAAGATGGTGGGGGTGGCGCCGCGGAGGTAGGCGGCGATAAACTTGGAAAGCACGCCCGTGTAGGGAGACTGTGGGTCCTGCCGCGGTCCAAAAATATTGAAATAGCGCAGGGAGACAACTGCCAGCCCAAAATTGCTATTAAAGATCTGACCATAGTATTCATCAGCCAGCTTGGTGAGCGCGTAAGGGGAGAGCGGTTGCGGCGTCTGCGTTTCCACGCGGGGCAGGGCGGGATCATCGCCATAAGCGGCGGCGGTTGCCGCTATGACCACGCGCCGGGCGTGGGCGTCGCGGGCAGCGAGCAGAACGTGAAGAGTGCCGTTGAGATTGACGAGGGTGGTTTCGACGGGATTCTCCTTGGAACGGACCACGGAAGCCAGCGCAGCGAGGTGGATAACGTAATCCACTCCGGCAAAGAGTGGGCGGATGGTTTCGAGGTCGCGTATGTCCGCTTGGCGGAAGTCAATCTTGCCCCGGACCGTGGTGAGATTTGCTTCGTGGCCGGTGGAGAGGTTATCGAGAACGCGGACGGATTCGCCTCGTCGAATCAACTCCTCCACGATGTGTGAACCAATGAATCCCGCGCCGCCCGTAACCAGATAAAGCGCCAATCTCCGCCTCCTCATTGAAGGGTTGATTAGTCTATCATGAGCGGGGATTTACAGGGGGAGAGGCACAGACGCGCCGGCGCGCCTCGCGGCCGAGGAAACAGCCTGGGCGCGGTCAAGGCTTTTGACTCTTTGGCGGGCCGCCCCAATCGTGCCAGCCTATTTCCGGCGCTAAGGGGAACTGGATCGGTTTCCGGTCGCGCTGGGAGCGATAGAGAGCCTCGAAGATTTCCACGGTTTTGCGGCCTTCTTCGCCGGGGATGGCGGAATCGCGGCCTGCCATGACGGCCCTTAAAAATTCGGAAATCTGAAGTTGGTGATAGTATTCGACGGCATTAATGCTTAGAAAGAAATCAGAGTCTTCCTTCTGCCACTTTTTCAATAATGCTTCTTCTCCCGGCACGGTCCACAAATCGTTGATGGGAGGTTCGGTGATGTTGGACATTCCGGCGATGAACATTGCTCCGCCATCGGTTTGGACCCCGATGGAAGCGCCGTTGCTTCCGTGCACATAAACCCTTCCGTAGAGCGCAGGGTTTTGAGAATTGCTGACCACAATACTGCCGAGCGCGCCGTTTTTAAAGCGCAGCACCGCCATCGCGGTGTCCTCAACCTCGATGTAAGGGTGATTCAGGTTGGCCCAAAATCCGAAGAGTTCCTCGATGGGCCCCATAAACCAGTGGAGCAGGTCCAGTTGGTGCGGCGCCTGGTTCACCAGGACTCCGCCCCCTTCGCCTTGCCACGTACCGCGCCACGGGTCACTGCGGTAATAGGCCTCATCTCGCCAACCATACATGGCCACGGAGCCCAGGATCGGCCGGCCCAGTTTGCCATCCTCGATCGCCTTCTTGACCCTCACACACGGAGCATAGAATCTCCGCTGTGAGACCATCCCCACCTTGACGCCATTTTCCTTTGCCGCCTCAAGAATCGCGTCGCAATCTTCCAGCGACGATGCCAGAGGCTTTTCGATAAGGATATGAACGCCGGCTTTGGCGGCTTTGATGGCGTGAAAGGCGTGCAAGGGATGAGGAGTGCAGATGGTCAGCGCTTGTACGCCTTCGCGGGCAATCATCTCCTCGACGCCCACGTAGGGTTTAACCTTGTATTCGGCGGCAAACTTTTCGGTGCGTGACAGGTCTCTGCCGCAAACAGCAACAAAGATGGACTCCGGTATGCGGCTGAGGGCTTGGGCGTGCAGGTGCCCGACTTTCCCGCAGCCGACGATGGCAGTTTTGAGAGCTTCCACCTTAGGTTCCTGAGTAAGTAGCGCCGACCTTTAGGTCGGCATGTGCCGCGCTAAAGCCCGGGCCTACCTCCGCCGCGCTAACATTCCAGGATAACTTTCAGCAAGCCAGGTTCGCCATCATGCAAGCGTTTGAACCAGGCGGCGCCTTCCGCCAAGGGAGGAGTGGCGCTCACGAGCGCTTCCGTGTTGATGGCCTTGCGGCCCAGCAAATCCAAGCAGGCAGGGTATTCACCGCAACTCGCGCAACTCCCTGCCAGCGTTAATTGCCGCGTCACCACCGCTTGCAGTGGCATTTCCACCGTAGGCCGGAAATTCCCCACCAGGGTCAGCGACCCGCCTTTGCGCAAGCTGGCAATTGCCGTGTTGATCGTTGGGCTCAAACCGATTGCTTCCACGGCAACATCAGCCCCCCGCCCGTCGGTGTGGCTCCTCACCTCTTCGACAACGTTGCATTCATCTGCCTTCAGGGCCGCGTCGGCACCGAGCGTCAGCGCCAGCTTTAGCTTCTGCGGCTCTAAATCGACGGCAATGATCTTTCCACACCCGGCGACGCGCAGGGCTTGCACCACCAGGAGGCCAATCATGCCGACCCCCATCACCACCGCGGTGTCGCCCAGAGAAACCGGGGTGCGATTCACGGCGTGCACCGCCACGGACACCGGTTCAACCATGGCGGCTTGTTCGAAGGAGACGGAGTCGGGGAGGCGGTACAAAATGCGCTGGGGCAGGGCCACGTATTCGCCAAAGGCCCCATCCTGCCGGTAATCCTCGCAAGAGACGCCTAAAACCCGGCGATGGTCGCACAGGTTCACCAACCCACGCTGGCAATACCAACACGTGCCGCAGGAAATGGTCGAGTCGAAGGTTACACGGTCACCTGGCTTCCAACCCTCGACTTCTTTTCCTACCTCGGCGATCACGCCCGCAGCTTCATGGCCCATGATGATGGGCGGGAGGCGGCGTCCGGTGGAGCCGTCCATCCCGTGCACGTCGCTGCCACAGATCCCGCACGCCCGCACCCTAACCAAGACTTCGTCGTCAGCGATTTGCGGGTCCGGGGCATCCCCATAGACCAGATGATTGTACTCCACAAGTGTTAGAGCCTTCATGATGTCTAGGACCTCATCCCATTCAACCCCTTCCGCGAGCTGACTGGAAGGGGCCGGATGCAAGTTGCCATATCAATTACAACTTCCGCCAAATACTATACCGCAGAACTTGGGAGGGGTGGAACTTCAGAGCCACGCCTCGTTGCGGGAGTTGAGCCACTCTGAGTTGGCCGCGCGCTCTGCGTCTACGGCGGGTTGGCGCAGGGCAACGCTCTGCCACTCGGTCGATCGATGCGCGTCGATGCCAAAGTCGCAGGGTTTCACCCTGCGCCAGCCAGCCGGGCCGGGCATTTTGTCCGTCTTGTAGGCATCATTATCTAGGCTCATTTTTTATTTGACAAAGCCTATTGACAATGGCATACTGACCTAGGTGTGTGCTGGGCCCCATGGACACGGGACACGGGACTCCGGATTCGGGGTTAGGGATTATGGGGTTCAAGAAACCTTCGGCGGGGGACGGGGAATTAGCGCGCTCAGGTTTCGCCTGCAATGGAGGACTCCGATTTTCACAGAATGTGCCGCTTTATCAGTGCTTTTCGGAAAGTCCGACAGGGGACGTTGCAAAAAAAGATGTTAAAAATATACGTTCGAAGCCGTTATGTATATGAAAACAAATAAATCTAGGACAAAATGTCTTGGAAAAATTCGGACATTTATGTCTAAGGTTCAGACATTTTCGTCTAATCGACATCAGATTTGCAGAAAAATGCAGTCTTCTGATGACATTTTTGCCAATTCCATATGGTCCTTCACGGGCTTTTTCGTGCATAATGCGAACCGTCTTTGACGCCGGCCGATCATCGGGCTTAAGCGGCAGGGAGGTGAATTTTCTATGAAACGACGACAATTTCTGACCCAATCCTTGGCAGTGGGCTCGCTAACTTATGGGTTCGAGGCGGGAGCAAATCCCCAGGCAGGCCAGGCAGCACAGCAAAATATCGCCGTTCCTTCGGAGGGAAGGAGGCGCTTCGAAGAATTGAACAAGGCTCTGGACCGGCGCGCCATGCAGCAGGGATGGGCAACCCAAGTGGACCCGAGCTACCATCACGCGCCGCAAGCGGCCATTGAGGCTTTCAAAGATCGCAAATTCGGCATAAGAATTCATTGGGGCCTTTACTGTCTGATTGGCAGTGACGCATCTTGGGCATTGGCCGGAGCCAACAAACAGTTTTGGGACATGTATAACGTCTTTTATCAGTTTTTCAATCCGACGAGCTTTGATGCCGATGCCTGGATGGATTTGTTCGATCAAGCGGGCCTCGAGTATTTCACCTTCACGACCAAGCACCACGACGGTTTTAGCATGTGGCCAACCAAGACGATGCAAGAGTCCGTCAAGCTGACGCCCCAGGGGTTTGGCCGGGGCGGCGTTGAAAACATCGAGAAGGTGATGCAAAGCTATAGCATCCAGGACGGGCCTTACAAGAAAGACATCGTGCGGAACATGGTGGAAGCAGGTAGAAGGAAAGGGATGGGAATCGGCCTCTATTACTCGCACGTGGATTGGCACGATCCGGCCTTCGCGTGGGACCCGTTCAATCAATACTACGATCCCCATTTCACGCCGGAATCCGATCCCGCGCGTTGGCGGACTTTCATCGCTCAGGAGCGGGAGCAGGTGCGTGAGTTGATGTCGGACTACGGCCCCATCGATTACCTTGATTTTGATATCGGCTGGCCCCAGGCCGCGGCGCAGGATATTGCCGAGATCACGATGATGGTCAGGAAACTGCAACCCGACGTCATCATTCGCGGGCGGGGGATCGGCGCCTATGGCGACTACTATACTCCGGAGCGGGAAATTCCCGGTGGGCCCTCCCAGGGAGTTTGGAAAGTCATCTATCCCTGCGGGACGGCATTTTCCTACCGGCCCACTGACCTGTACAAACCCGCCGAGTGGATTGTTGAAAGCCTCATCGGGATCACCGCCAAGGGCGGCAATTTTGAAGTTGGCTTCGGCCCCATGCCGAGTGGCGAGTGGCCACCGGAAACCGTGGAACGCTTGAAATATGCGGGAAGCTGGTTACGGGTGAATGGCGAGGCGATCTACAACACGCGGCCGCGCAAGGCCTTTCGCGAGGGAAAAGACGTGTGGTTCACGTCCAGCAAGGATGGGCGATACGTGTACGCGATCAGCATCGGCTGGCCTGGGGAAACCTTCACCACGCACTCAGTGCGCGCCGTGCAAGGATCACAAATCTTGATGCTCGGAGTGGATCAGCCCTTGGACTGGCGGCAAGACGGCGCGACCCTGAGCGTTTCGATTCCTCCATCCATCGCTGATCACAAACCGTGCCCCCAGGCTTATGCGTTTAAGATCCGGGCGGAGCCCGAATAATTCCGCCGCTCGCACCGGCGGGATTCGAGGCAGGCATTATGGGCTTGACAAGTAAAGGTCCTTCACTTACTGTGGTTAATGAGAACAGCCCTTCTTAGACACGCCCTGAGCCTTCTAAACTAAGTCCGGTTATCTCGCACGACGTCTCCACAAGACAACCACGGAGGTTGTCATGTTCGCACACCCTCTATCAATGTCTCTCAAGCCGAAGAGCATTTGAGATTTTCGAGATTCCTGCCCTGGAAAAGGCTGCCAGGGGCGCATAACAGGCTTTGGGAGTGGCATGCCCCAGGCGTCTCGGGCAAGCGTCCCGAGAAACTTCAACCGAAAGTACAACCCGAGGGAGCAGGCCCTGAAGCCCCCCACTGAGAGGAACAGAGGAATTTATGGCAACAAAACTTTTCGTAGGAAATCTACCCCATAGCATAACCGATGTAAGTTTGAGCGAATTTGTAACCGGTGCGGGCTTTCAAGTAGCCTCGGCCATGGTGATTCGCGACAAGATGACAGGGACGCCGCGCGGCTTTGGCTTTGTCGAGCTGGGCGAAGGCGAGGATATTCAGCGGGCAATCGCCGGCTTGAATGGACAGACGCTCGAGGGCCGGCCTTTGACCGTTAATGAAGCCCGCCCCCAGCGCACAGATTTCTCCCGTCCCCGCGGTGGTGGTGGCCGGGATAACTTCCGTGGCCGGCGAAACTACTAGGGTCAGGAAGTTTCGCGCCGCCGGGCCGGCAGGTTTCGGAAAACCTGATTATCGCTCTAGGAGGCACCGGCCCGCAGAGGGAAATCTTTTGGCGCACTCGGGCCGGGCTGAGCGAAGCCGTCCCGTTGCGCCCGAGGAGAAGAGGAGGGGGGCCGGCCGGCTGTTGGCAAACGCTATCCATCGGTTGTACTCAGCCCCGTCGCGGTGTTTATCCGGAGTGACACGCCCGGACTCAGGGACAACTTCGCGAACCACTCCCCTAAGTACAGGGTTTTTCTGGACCTCCTTGCCGCTTTTCCGGATCACTGCGTTGGGTGTTTTTCCTCGACCTGTGGAGGCAAGCCGCTTTCGTGCAACGCTTGAACGGGGTGGCAAAGGACGGCCGGGAGTACTCGCTCCGGTCCATCCCGTCGGCAGTAGGCCCATTCAATTTCGACATGCGATTCCGGCTGGACCCGGTCAACGAGTCTGGCAGCCTGAGAGCAGGAGACAAACATGGAACTTCCGCACGGCATCGACAGCAAATTTCGGTACATCCTAGTGGCGGCTAAACGCGCCCACCAGTTGCATGCCGGGGCCAAAGCGCGCGTTCAGAGCGTGAGTAAAAAGGTCATCGTCATTGCCCAGCGGGAACTTTGTTCAGGACTCGTGCCTTTTATAGTCCACGATGGCCACGAAACAACCTCAACAGCGCTGCAAAGGTGTAATTAGCGTGGACCGATTTCAAATTGCTGCCATGGCGCGTGCCGTTGATGTCCTCCCCGCCCCATCCCCAGTGAATTCGTCCTTGGAACGCCGGAGCGCGATGGCCGGCTGCGCAGACCTACTTCCGCAAATAACCATCCGTCCCATCCAGCCAATCTTGGCGGATGGGGCTGAACACATCGATGGCGATCGTATCTTCGATTGCCTGGGCGCTGTGCGGAACGTTGGAAGGGGTCACCATCACCTCGCCGGCGCGCACCGTCACTTCCCGGCCCCCCACTTCGAACTTCAACGCGCCTTGCAAAATCAGGCTGATCTGCTCGCTTTCGTGCTGGTGGACCGGTACCCGGCAATCCTTGGAGAGGCAGAGTTGCGCCACCATAACCCTTTCGCCGCTCACCACCTTTCTCCAAAGCTTGTCGTTCAAAATTTCCTTCTTAACATGCTCCCAAGCCAAGTGCTGCATCGCACGCCTCCCGCAATATTCATCGATGATAGGATTGCCCAGGATCGCTGCCCTGCGGCCGACGGATCATTGTACACGTCGGAGATTGCTTTTTGCGCTAAAATGGCGGCGAGGCAAAATCTAGAAAAGGGGTTCCTCAAATGCAGGTACGCAGGCTGCGGAATAACGCTCGACCGTTGTCATCCTGAGCGCAGGATCTCGCTCTGCTGGCTCAGGGCAAATTCCGCCAAGAATCTCGCTCTGAGCATTTTCAAGGCAGGCCGAGATTCTTCGTTGCCTGGGGCTCCTCAGAATGACACTGCCTGGGGATATTTCCGCAACTTCCATAACCGGAAACACTGACTTATGCATTCTATCGGCACCGGCCACACGTCACTCGCCAATGGTTTCCTGGATCTCGTCGATTGGGTCGCGCTCTTTTATCTGGTTCTGCTTCTCTGGATTCCCTTCTACTGGTTGGTGTTTCATTCCGCCATTCGTTTCTGGCGGCGTTTGGGCGACCGCGCGTTTTGGGTGGCGCTGCCGGTATGGCTGATTTTCGCGGCGGGCATTATCCTTTCACGCCACGGGCTTTTCGCGCGGCGGCTGGAGCGTAACGCGCTGTCCTGGACCATGGGTGGCGTTCTTTTCTTCCTGGCAAGTTGGCTCGAGGTGCAAACGCGGCACACCCTGGGGTGGGGTCGATTGGCCGGTCTCGCGGAACTCAATCCGCAACATCGCTTGTGCGGTGTAATCCGCCAGGGTGTTTACGCCCGCGTACGCCATCCGCGTTATTTGCTCTACATGCTGATGATCCTGAGCATGGCTTTCCTGACCGGCGCGGAAGCAATTTTTTTACTGGCATTTTTGAACGTCCTGTTGTATCAAATCCTCGCACCGCTTGAGGAGCGTGAGCTCCTGGACCAATACGGGCCACAGTACGAAGACTATCAGCGGCTGGTCCCGCGGTTTGTGCCGCATCTTGGGCGGACGCCCGAAGTCCGGACTTCGTCTTAAGCCGGAGGTTTCCATGTATAAGCGTTTTTGCACCTTCCTCCTGATCGCCATGGGAATGGCGATTTTGCCTCTTTGGGCTCAGCAGCCCTGCCCCAGCTTTACGGTTGCCGTCAACACCGATGAAGACCATCTGATGTTGGCCATCAATGGCGCGGACAACCCGAAGGAACAGCTCGATGCCCTCGACAAGTTCGCGCAGGCGCACGCAGACTCCAAGTTTATGCCTTGCGTGAACGAATACTACGCAACCGTCAACTTGAAGTTGAACAATTTCGATAAATCCATTGAATATGCGGAAAAGGACCTGGCGATGAATTACCAGGACCTGAATCTGTATCTCACTCTCATGCGCGCTTATGCCTCCAGCACCAAGGTGAGCGACACGATCTTCGAGGTCATCAACAAAGTCCCCGACCAGGCCAAGGCTGAGACCGGCAATCCTTTGCGGCCTCCCAAGGCTACCGACGAGGAGTGGGCAAAGATGCAGAAAGATGGCCAAGATCTGGCCAAGGATAGCCACGATTACGCCGTGTGGGCATTTTTCCAGGTCCTGCCGCGGGTCACCGATCCCGCAAAACAAGTTCAGGTGCTCGACAATTTCGTCAAGGCCTTCCCGGACGCGGAGAAGGACGACGCGGCTCAGTTGAACCGCGCCTACTTTGAAGCCTACCGTTTGCAGAACAATCTCGACAAGACCGTGGAGTACGGCGAAAAGACCATTGCCGCCAACCCCAACGACCTCGAGGTTACCAATCTTCTGGGGTTCATCTACGGCGTTGTGAACCGTACGAATCTTGATCGGGCCGCTGATTATGCTAAGAAGGCCGTTACCTTGGCCCAAAATGCAAAGAAGCCTGAGGGAGTTTCCGATGAGGCATTTAAACAGGAGCAGGATAACCAGCTCGCTATGGCTCACATGACGCTTGGGTTCGTGGCTTTCCAACAGGCCGGAAAGACCCGCAAAGTTGCTCCAGCAATCGCAGAACTGAAGACCGCCTCCGATCTCGCTTCCGGAAATCCCCAACTCCAGTGCCAGGCGCTCTTCTACCTGGCCAACGCTTACGAATACCAATATCCCGCCAACCACCAGGCCGCCATGGAAGCATTGAACAAGGCCGTGACCTTGCCCGGACCCTTCCAAAGCCAGGCTCAAGCCCTGCTCGCCAAGGTCAAGGCGGCCGCCAAGTAGGCTCGATATCTAGCAATGCTCACGGGAAAGATAGGGAGGAGGAATCGCCGGGGTTCGGCTCCGGTGCGGCCCGCCTCTTCCAGAACCAATACACCGGGACACCCAAGCCGAGCATGATGGCGCCGCATCCTGCCTCCACCGGCTCTTCCCTCAGAGTATTGACCAGAAACCACGCTGAGCCCAGCACGAAGAGGACAGGCAGGTAGGGATATCCGAAAACCCGATAGGGCCGCGGCGCAGTCGGCCGGGTGCGGCGCAGCACCACCACCGCCAGCGCCGTCAGCGCATAGAACACAAACGCCGCGAAGATGACGTAGGTGAAAAGCTGTTCGTACGTTCCCGCCGCCACTATGACAATCGCCCAGATTCCCTGCACCAGCAGCGCCAGGTGCGGTGTGTGGAAACGCGGATGCACGCGCGCGCACCAGCGGAAGAACAGGCCATCCTTGGCCATGGCGTAGTAAACCCTGGGCGCGGCCAGAATGCTGCCATTCAGGGCTCCCAGCGTGGAAATGATGATCAACAGCGAGACCAGGTAAGATCCCGTGCGGCCGAAGATGCGCACCGCCGCATCCGCTCCCACGCGCGAGGAGCGCGCCACCTGATCCATCGGCAACACGTGGTAGTAAACCAGATTCAGCGCCAGGTAGAGGACAATCACCCCTACGGTTCCCAGGATTAGCGCCAGGGGCACGTTGCGCTCCGGACGCTTCACTTCCCCTGCCGCAAATGTGCAGCAATTCCAGCCTTCATAAGCCCAGAACGCACCGACCATGGCCACTCCAAAAGAAGCCACGAACCGATGGCCCGCGGGCGCGGCGAGCGCCATGGGCCCGCCCGGCAATCCCCTTACCAGTACGTATCCCAGCAGGATGATCACCGCCATGGCGCCCACCTTCAGTCCCGTCAGGATCGACTGCAAAGCGCCGCCCTCGCGCACGCCGAGGTAGTTAATAGCCGTCAACACCGCAATTGATGCCGCCGCGGCAGACTTCTGCTCCCACGGTGTGAGGGGCAGGAACTCGTTGGCATACTCCGCAAAGCCCACCGCCAGTACCGAGATTCCTCCGGTTTGCGCGGCGACGAAGAATGACCAGCCGCACATGTAACCCATCAGCGGCCCGTAAGCCTCGCGCAGGTAGACGTACTGCCCTCCGGCCTGCGGCATCATCGCGGCCAATTCCGCAAAGGAGAGCGCGCCAAACAGGCTCAACAAACCCGTGACCGCCCATACGGCGAGCGCCGCGTCCTTGCTTCCCATCGAACGAGTGATCTGCGCCGGCACAATGAAGATGGCCGTGCCAATCATGATCCCCATGACAATGGCGGTGGCTTCCCACCAGCCTAACGCCCGCAGCAATTGCGGCGGTGCAGAAGGGGCAACCGTCATGGCTGGACCGTTTTCAGGAGAATTCATGGAAGAGATAAAGCCCGCGCCGGAGCGGCCGGGTTGTTTCCCAGCCCGCCGTGGACTTGCGACACAATAGAGGAATCCGCTGGCGCGGTCAATCGGGAACGTCCGACCCGCGGCGGTGTGGGCAGGCTCATCGCCACTTTCTAGGTCCCCGGCCCTGCAACAGGCAGGCTATCGACCAGATCTTGCAGAGCCTCAAGGCAGGCATTCGGATCCACGTTGTGACTTTGGAGACTGGGCATTAATTGGCTCAGGTTCAGGGCGAAGAAGCGTTTGCCCTCATCTTTCTGGCCGACCACGGCATAATCCACGGCCAAGGTTTGAAGAAGATCCATGCTGCGGTTCTTTTCCTGCCGCCACTTCGCCAGATTTTGACGGAGAACTTCCTGAAGGTAATCTCCGAATTTTACGGTCTGGTCCTGGAAGCGGTCCCCGGCGAAAGCGTAAACGGCAAGCACGTCGGCAGCGTCAAAGTGAGTTCCACAGGCGGTCATATAGGGGCGATGGGCTATGCATTGCCAACTTGTGCCCTTTTTGAGCTTGCGAACTTCCAGGCCCTCGAAGGGCAGTCCATCGATTCCGTCGATGCGGCCGATCGGCGTCACGGCATCCTTGCCGAGCTCCAGAATGGTGGCCACGGTGCAACAATGGCTCCCGCCGGAGTACTGGCCCACAATGATATCCGGAACGCCATTGCCGGTAAGGTCGCGCGCATAGGAGGTGTGTGGCAGGCCACCACGGACGGGAATGCCGTGACGACCGTTAAAGTCATAAAGAGCCGACCAGGGATTTGTCGAGCCTTCGAGTGTTTCCAATTTGAAAACCGGCTGGTCGGCATGGTCATAGATGACTAGGCGTCCCGGGGCAAAGACCAACGGTGCGGGGGTAGCGCGATACAGGCCGGCGCGATAGTTGCCCAAGGCAAAAGTTTTAAGGCGCTCGTAACCAGCGATGTCAGGGACGTCCCCGCGCATCCCTGCGGTGGTCAGGATGAAATATTCCGCGGAGCTTGCGACGTCCTTCAGGCTGGCAGGATTCCACCTGCGCTGGACCGCAACGATAGCTAGCAAAACGATGGCAGCCAGCGCAATCGAGATGATGTTCTCACCCTTCTGCATGAAAGACGGTCCGATGTCCAAAAGGCAGTGACGAGTGACGAGTGATGAGTGACGAGCAAGCAGTCCACTGGTTGCAGAGACCGAATCTTCGCGATACTCCGTTCTTGCCCATCACTCGTCACTCGTCACTCGTCGCTGTTCTTCTCCGCTGCGGCGAGAAGAATCGAGGCGCCAGCGGTCCTCGCTCACCTGATGGCGGAGAATGTAGATGTTCCCATCATCCGCCCGTACCCGGAAGCATTGGTATCCCACACCATACCACTGGTCCAGGACTTCCTTGACTTCATACGTGGGCGCGCCCGCCTTCCCCGGAAAGGCAAAGCGCAGTGGGCGTTCATCCGCCCGGTAGCCGGAATAACATTCCACCTTGAGTTCAAGGTCCATGGAAGAAGTCAGGAGCTGGGAGTCAGAAGTCCGTTCCCTTTATTCCGGCTACTGACATCTGACTCCTGGTTGTGGCTAAACACCGACGGGTACCGTAGCTTCGCGCAGGAATCTCGCCGACTCTTCCGGAGGGGTGGGATTGATGTAGAAGCCCGTGCCCCACTCGAACCCGGCCACCTTGGTGAGCTTGGGCATAATCTCCATGTGCCAGTGATAATAGTCTTGGGCGGGTTCCCCAATCGGTGAGGAGTGCACGATATAGTTATAAGCGGGAAAATCCAGCACGCGGTCCAGGCGCGTGAGCATGTCCTTGAGCATGGGAGCGAGCTGTTCGAACTCGCTTTTTTGAGATTCCTCGAAGGCGCACTGGTGCATTTTGGGAAGGATCCACATTTCGAAGGGGAACCGTGCGGCAAAGGGGGCTATCGCCAGAAACCCTTCGTTCTCGGAGATCAGGCGAATTGGGTTCTCGGTTTCCTGCCGGATAATGTCGCAAAAAATACAACGCTCCTTGAAGTTGTAGTGTTCGCGCGCGCCATCCACCTCTTCGCTCACACGCTTGGGAACTACCGGCAACGCAATCAGTTGTGAATGGGTGTGTTCCAGCGAAGCGCCGGCGGCATCGCCGTGGTTCTTAAAAATCAGGATGTACTTGAAGCGGTGGTCCTTCTTCAGGTCGATGATGCGGTCACGATAAGCCCAGAGCACATCTTCCACCTGGCGCACGGGCAGGGAGGCTAAGGTCAGCTCGTGCTTTGGCGTCTCAATGATGACCTCATGCGCACCGATGCCATTCATCTTGTCGTAAAGGCCCTCTCCCTGCCGATTCAGCGAGCCCTCAATCCCCAAGGCGGGAAACTTGTTCGCCACTACGCGCAGCGACCAGCCGGGAGTATTGGGCTTGCTGCCGTCGCTGCGATAAGCAAGAATTTCCGGTGGGGTCTTCGATTCATTGCCGTAACAAAACGGGCAGAAGCCCGCGCCACGAATCTGTACCTTATCACGGACAAAATCCGTTGGCCGCTTGGCCCGGTCCGTGGCGATGATTACCCATCGGCCGGTAATGGGGTCTTTTCTCAGTTCAGGCAAGGTCGTTGCTCCTTGAAGCTGACAGCTTACAACGAACAGCTCACACCTTGCAGCTCACAGTGACCGTAAGCTGCCGGCTGTGAGCTGTGGGTTTTCATTCTAGGCTTTGAAGGCGTCCTTGATCAGCCGAACCTGGAGGCCTGCCTCGGAGTTCCATGTGACGCTCGCGATGTCGAACCGGTAGCTCAAGGGCTTTCGGCGAAGGCGGCGAAGGTATTCATTGGCGGCCCGCGCAATGCGTTTCTGTTTCGCCTTGGAAACTGCCGCCTCCGGCGGGCCGGCGTCTGCGGTCGTCCGGGTTTTCACTTCCACAAACGACAGAACAGGGCCATCCCAGCCGACCAGGTCAAGCTCACCTGCGCCCGAGCGGGCGGGGCGATTGCGTGCCACAATCGTGTAACCGGCCTGGCGCAGGTACCAATACGCCAGTGTCTCGCCGCGCGCGCCGGTCTTCAAATGCTCCGCTTCGCTGGAGGGAGGCGGGAGCGCGCGGGCGGCCAAACGCGCGCGCTGGCGTTCCTTCCAGACCAACCCCCGATACATGAGATCCGCCAGAATGCTCATGGCGATTCGCATTCAGGATTAGGTGCCAGGTGTCAGGTGTTAGGTGCCAGGGAAAATGACTAATAGTAAATGGTCAATTGAATTGGTCATTCACTATTCACTATTCACCATTTGCGTTCCCCCGACACCTGACACCGGACACCTGACACCTTCTCTAGTGTTCTACCTCTGCGATGCAGCGATCCAGCGTATCGATCGCACAATCCGCCTGCTCGCGATCGATCACCAGCGGCGGCATCAGCCGGACGGTGCTCTCACCGCAGCCCAGGACAAGTACACCCAGCTCAAACGCCCGTTCGATCACCCGCTGGCGCGCTTCCGGGTTCGGCTCGCGCAGATCCTGGCTCTTGACCAATTCAATGCCAATCATCAACCCGCGGCCGCGCACCTGGCCCACGATGCGATGCTTGTGCGGCCAATCGACGATTCTTCCCATAATGTATTCGCCCAAACGCGCCGCATTGGCAATGTACTTCTCTTCCAAGAGGCGGATCGTTTCCAGCGCCGCCGCACAGGCGACGGGATTGCCTCCAAACGTCGAGGCGTGCGCTCCCGGCCCCCAATCCATCACTTCCGCGCGCGCCACCGTCACGCCCAACGGCAAGCCGGAAGCAATGCCCTTGGCGGTTACGAGAATGTCCGGCACGACGCCGAAGTGGTCGCACGCCCACATTTTCCCGGTCCGCCCCATGCCGCACTGAACTTCGTCGAAAATCAGGAGGATGCCGTACTTGTCGGCCAGTCGCCGCAGATTGTCGAGGAAACGGGGAGGCGGAATCACGTAGCCGCCTTCACCCTGAATCGGTTCCACAACGATGGCCGCGACTTCCTCGGGTGGCACCGACATCTTGAACATTTGCCGTTCGATCAGATCGGAGCAGACGCAATCGCAGACGCAGTCCGGCGCGCGGAGACCTTGCGGGCAGCGGTAAGGATTGGCATACGGCACGTGAAGGACACCCGGCAGAAGGGGGCCGAAACCGCGCCGCTGAACAACCTTGCTGGCCGTGAGTGAAAGCGCCCCGTAGGTCCGCCCATGGAACGAGCCGAGAAAGGCAATAAACCGATAGCGCTTGGTGTGATAGCGCGCCATTTTCATGGCCGCTTCCATGGCTTCGGCGCCGGAATTGCCAAAGACCACGCGCTTGGGAAACGTTCCCGGCGTGATCCGAGCCATTTTTTCCGCCAATTGCGCCAGCAACGGGTAATAGAAATCCGTCCCCGACATATGGATCAGGGTCTCGGCCTGCTTCTGGATTACCCGCACTACATCGGGGTGGCAATGCCCGGTCGAAACCACGGCAATCCCGGCGGAAAAATCCAGAAACTCGTTGCCGTCAACGTCTTCGACGATTGCGCCCTGTCCGCGCTTGGCCACCAGCGGATAGTCACGGGTGTAGGAAGGCGAAACGAACTGCTTGTCGAGCGCCAGGATTTTCTGGGCCTCGGGTCCTGGAAGCGGAGTCCGAATATGCGGCAGTTTGGTTTCCATTAAGTCTCCCCTCTCCGCTGCCTTAAGCAGCGTTGGCGCTGGTTTCTGGGTCCTTCAGTGAGGAGATAGCGGAGAGGATTAATCGCCCCCAAAAAGGTTGGGTCGGGCCAATATCGGAAGACTGACTCGCAGGTTCCGCATGGTTACTTCCGCTTCCAACGCGCTCCAGCTTTCGTATCTTCCAGTATAACACCGGCCTTGAGCAAATTTGCTCGAATCTCATCAGAGCGGGCGTAGTCGCCCCGGCGCCGGGCGGCGGCGCGCTCCGCAATCAATTTCTCAATCTCTTCATCACTCAGGGTCTCGACAAGCCCCACGCCCGGCCGACCGTTACCCACTTCGTGCACCACAGAATCCTTCAACCCCTCGGCCAGCGTGTCTGCCACGGTTACTGCTAACGGCTTGACGAAACCGAACTTCACCAGCTTGGCGTGGTCGTCATCGTCGAGCACGGCGAAAATCCGGTCCCAGCGCTGGAGGGTGTCGAGAAAAGCGCCGCGGTCTGCGTCGCGGAATTCCCCCCGGTCCATCGCCGTGTTGCCGTCACGGACCATATCGAAAATCGCGCCCAGCGCTTCCGCGGTGTTCAGGTTGTCATCAAGCGCCACTTCAAATTTCCGGCGCGCCTCTTGCGCGCGATTTTGCAGGGTCGAGCTCTCGCCTGCCGGGAAACCTTCTTTGGTCAAGCGGAAGCGGAAATTTCGCAACCGGTCAATGGACTGCTGTGCCTGGTGCAATCCGTCAAAGGTGAAATTGAGGGGCTTGCGATGGGGCACCGAAGTCAGAAGATAGCGGACCGCCGAGGGCCGATAGCCTTGATTGATCAGGTCGCGCAGCGTGTAGAAGTTGCCGAGTGATTTCGACATCTTCTCACCGTTGACGATCAGGTGCTCGGCGTGCATCCACACTTTTACGAAAGGCTTGCCCGTGGCGGCTTCGCTTTGCGCGATTTCGTTTTCGTGATGGGGAAAGATCAGGTCGCTGCCGCCGGAATGGATGTCGAAAGTCTCCCCCAAATATTTCATCGACATGGCGGAGCACTCAATGTGCCATCCGGGGCGGCCGGGACCGAAGGGCGTTTCCCAGAAAGGCTCGCCTTCTTTCGCTGCTTTCCACAGCACGAAGTCGCGGGCATTCTCCTTATCGTATTTATCCGAGTCCACGCGGGCGCCCGCGCGCACGCCGGAAAAATCGATGTGCGATAACTGGCCGTAAGGCGGGAAGGCGGCGACCTTAAAATAGATCGACCCTTCGCTCGGGTATGCAAACGCCTTATCGACGAGCGTCTGGATGAGGTTCACCATTTCCGGGATGTGGTCCGTGGCGCGCACCAGGAACTCCGGCTCCTCCAGATTCAGCAGTTGGCGATCGACGAGGAAAGCCCCGATGTACTTGTCGGTATAGGCTCGGAGCGGCATCCCCGCCCCCTGGGAATTTCGAATCGTGTTGTCGTCCACGTCCGTGAGGTTGACCACGTGCCGGAGCTCGTAACCTGCGTACTTCAGGTAGCGGCGAAGGACATCCTGAAAAATGAATGTGCGATAGTTGCCGATGTGCGCGAAGTCGTAAACCGTGGGCCCGCAGGCATACATGCGGACGGTGTTGCCTTCCAGCGGTTTGAAATCTTCGATTTGGCGAGTCAACGTGTTGTAGAGGCGTAAGGGCATTAGGTTGATAATTCCGCGATCCGGTCAAACGTCCAATTCTATGGGGTGGCTCAACACCAAGTCAAGAAAAGAGCAGCGATGGGAGTAGGGCAATTTGATGTGGCAGCGGCGAGTTTATCCATCAGCCGACCACCCAAATGGCGGCCGAAAGCCGCCTCAAAATCAATCCGGCCCACTGCGAAGCAGGGACAGGGTAGCCTACTAACTACCTTTATTATCAATAACATCCTGGCAAAATGCTGTAACTCATTTTATTTCTATAATATCCTGGCAAGCCGGAAATCAGACATTTTTTCTATATTTGTTTTCAACAACATCGCGAAACTAGGTTGGATTTTTTAAATCCCCTTTTTCCCATTGCCCCAGAAACCGAGGATAGACTAACTATTTTAGTTTCAGCGACATACATTTCTAAGAAATCTCTGGACTTCATAGCTAACGTCTTTTGTTTCTGACACATCGTGGCAAGCCGGTACTCAAATTATTGCAGCGGCTCCCGAGTTTAAAGCTAACCATTTGCATTTGAATGGGATAAAAGGATGAGACATTTTGACGCTAAATACTAACCCCCTTTGTTTCTTGAACATCTTGGCAAGCCGTGGTTTTCCCTGAGGCTTCCATCTGACGCTGATGGCGCTTAACCTTCAGCAGCAAGGTGATGAACCGCCAAGGGGCAATGGACAGTGAACAATGGCCAGCAGCCAGCTATAAGCCTAGCCCGGCGCATTGGGACTCGCCAAGGGTGCTCGCTCCCTCCCGCTGTTTACGGCCTACCAATTGTTGTCTGTTGCTTAGCCCTGCGTGATTTCACGCTGACACAGCCCCCCAATTAATGCCCTTGCAATTCACCATCCATTATCGATATCGTAAATTGGAGACTTAGTATGGTCAGGGAAAAGTCCGCGGTCCTGGGCTCACATTTCCTCTCCGGATTTTCCTGTCCGGATTGCGCAGAGGGGTAGCGCCACGATGCATCGGGGCGACTTTGTGTTAGGCTTGTCCAAATTATGCCGTAGACAGACCGGCATTACCTGCGGCTCCGCCGCTTGCTCTGCGGAAAGGCTGCGCCTTTCCGCTGCGGGCACTCACTCCCCAACCTCATCTGCGCCGCCGGAAGGCTTATGCCTTCCGGCGGCGCACAGAGGAAATAATCTGGCAAATTCGCCAGGAAAGCCGGAGGCTTTCCGCAGAGCAGGCGGCGGAGCCGTATCAAGTTTCCCTCCCGTTCCCTAATTTGGACAGCCCTGACTTTATGTCGCCTGCCCAGGGCGAGTCGAGAGCTGTCAAGAAGAGGGGGCTGCGCCAGCCAAGGCGCGCGAAATGACGTTCGTGGGTGAGCACGACCAGCGCTAACATAGCACGCTGAAGGGCAGCGCGGCCGGGCGGCCGCGACCAAAATCGCTGGAACGACCCCTCACCCGCCTGTGGACCGCAGCTTAACTCTTTGCGGTTTCCGGGCGCTCCTTCGGCGGGCGGAGGCCCGTCCCGACTTATCGGGACACCCTCTCCCCACCACGGAAGAGGGTTGGAAATACCCTTCCTTCTCCCTTGGGGAGTCCGATTTCAGGACCCCGAGGGGGCCCATCGGACCCCCCAAATCGGGGAAGGTGGCCGAGGAAGGTCCGATGGCTGGACTCCGATGGAGTCCATCGGACTCCAGAAATCGGAGAGGCCGGATGAGGGGTCTCGTAATCCAAGTATTGTTTGCGAAAAAAAACAAGCATTTACGATCTTGCATTGTAAAGTTGGGCTGTGCGCCAGCCAGCGAGAAGCGGGCGTTTCATTATGCACAGGAAAGCGGTTCGGGAAATAGCGCGGGGCCTTGTGGGCGCCGGCCTGCTGTTGGGCTTTGGTTCTGCGGTGTACGCCCAAACTACTCCAGGTATGGCGAAAAAGGAGGCGGTACGGATGATTCATGCCAAGGGAACATTTGAAGTGAAGATAACTCCTCAGAAGCCGGACAACAAGGAAGCCGAAAGCGCCAACCTTGGAAGGATGTCGATTGATAAACAATTTAGTGGCGATTTGGAAGCGACCAGCAAGGGCGAAATGCTGAGCGCCATGACCGACGTCAAAGGCTCGGCTGGCTACGTTGCCCTCGAGCGGGTGAGCGGAACATTGCATGGCCGCAGCGGCACCTTTGTCCTCCAGCATAATGCCACGATGACACGCGGTGTGCCGGAACTGAACATCATCGTGGTCCCGGACTCCGGTACAGGTCAACTGGTGGGACTCGCAGGTAAGATGACGATCAAGATTGAAGCCGGAAAGCATTTTTACGAATTCGACTACACGCTTCCCGAAACTAACTGAAAATCGGAGTCGGCATGACCTGGACAAATGAGTTGGCCCGGGAAATCTCCGGCAGAGTTTTGACCGATGACGCCACGCGTGAAATCGTGGCGACGGACTTTGGCCGCATCATCGTGCGCCGGCCGCAGGTGGTGGTATGCCCCGCGTCGGCGGAAGACGTGGCGCGCGTGGTGCGGTTCGCGGCGCGGAATTCGCTTCATGTGGCGACGCGCGGCGGCGGGCACTCGCAAACCGGGCAATCGCTTTCCGACCAGATCGTGCTGGCCATGACCTCGCTCGACAAGGTTACGCGCATCGCAGAAGATGCGGTCACTGCGCAGGCGGGGATCAAGTGGCGGGCGCTGGTGGAGCACCTCGCGCCGCAGCGCCTATCGCCCCCCGTCTTGACCAATAATCTGGACGTCACCGTGGGCGGGACGCTTTCGATGGGCGGGCTGGGCGTGGCCTCATGGCGGCACGGCACCCAGGCCGACAACTGCCTGGAACTCGAAGTGGTGACCGGCGCGGGCGATATCGTGCGCTGCTCGAGCGAGCAGAATCGCGACCTGTTTGACGCCGCCCGCTGTGGCGCCGGCCAATTCGGAGTCATTACCGAAGCGGTGCTCAAAGTGCGGCGCCACCCCTCGCGCTTCCGCAGCTTCTACCTGCTTTACGATGATCTCGCGGTGCTGCTCCACGACCTGATAACCATGATGAGCGGCGCCCGCTTCGATTATCTGGAATCGTGGTGCGTCCCCTGCCCGCAGGGTTTCAAGAAAGTGGCAGGGCAGCGCCTGCCTTTCGCACAATGGTTCTTCCCGCTGCACGCCACGGTCGAGACGGAAGAGGAAGTAGTGCCCGAAGACGCGGAAAAATTGGCGGGGTTGAAGTTTTACAAACACGTGCATACCGAGGACGGCGAGATCGCAGAATTCTTCACGAGGCTTGACAACCTGTTTGCGCTCTGGAAGCGCGGAGGATTTTGGGACTACGCCCACCCTTGGATGGAATGTGTTCTGCCCTGGCAGACCACGGCGATGTACATCTCCCAAGTCCTCGCCAACCTGCCGCCGCAAGCCTTGGTGGGCGGACACATCCTGCTCTGGCCGGCGCGGGGAATGACGTCGCACGCGCCGCTTTTCATGCGCCCCCCCGGTGAATACCTGATGGGCTTCGGGATTCTGCCCGCTGTTCCGCCGGCGTTTGTCAATGAGGTGTTGCCGCGTCTGAACATGGCGAGTCAAGCCTCGAGCCTGATGGGGGGCAAACGCTATCTTTCCGGTTGGATCAACTTCGACCACGCCGCATGGAAAGCTCACTACGGTGAACAATGGTCCGCCGTCGCCGCGGCGAAGCGGAAGTTCGATCCGCAAGGCATCCTCAATCCGGGGTTCGTGAAGTACGAATGAGGAGCAAGCGAAAGACGAAAATCGAAATTCGAAACTAGAAACTCGCCGCGATTTTCGAGTTTCGATTTTCGAATTTCGATCCGTTGTTCGGCTGTTACTGAGAACTGATGACTGAAAACTGACGACTACCCTACCCTTGACACCCGCAAAACCCGCGTGCTACATTTGCGGGTCATTGCATGGTAGCCATTTCACACCTTTGAGGCCTAGCCATTCCAAATGGGCGCGATTTTTGGCCAGCTCGGGCATCTCTTCCTTCAGACCATCCCCACCGTCATCTTAGTGTTTCTCCTTTATCTCATTCTCGACCGGATTTTCTTTCGCCCTCTGACGGCGGTCCTGAAACAGCGCGAGGAGTCGACCGTGGGCGCGCTGGCGCGGGCACGCGAACACGCCGAGTCGGCAGAAAAAAAGGCGCGCCAATATGAAGAGGTCTTTCAAGTAGCACGGCAAGAGGTCTACCGCCAGCGCGAGGCGGACCGGCGCACCAACCTGGAGCAGCGCGATACGTCCTTGCGCATTGCACGCGATCAGGCCGAGGTGTTGATTCGCGAGGCGCGGGCCGCGCTGGCCGCAGAAGTGGCTCGTGCCCAGACGGAATTGGACGCCACGTCCCAGCCCTTGGCGGAAGAGATTTCCCAAAGCCTGCTGGGGCCGGATTTTCCCCTCGTGCAGGGAGGGAGGTTGCGGCTTTGATCCGTACGCTTCGCCAAGGCGCATGGTTCGCCATCCTGGGGATGTGCCTTGCCGGATTTATCTGCCCCCGGATGGCGTGGTCGCAGGGGTCTGAACCGGCGGCGAAGGAGAAGAATTCAGAGCCGCCCCACGGACTGCTCTACAAAGTCATCAACTTTGCGATTCTCGTGGGCGGGCTCAGTTATGTTCTGCGCAAGCCGCTGGCGGGGTTCTTCAGCTCGCGCTTCGCTGCCATTCAGAAAGCCTTGGACGAGGGCCGTAAGGCGCTGGAAGCTTCGCAAGCCCAACTCCAGGCAGTGGAAGAGAAGCTGCGGGGGCTGGAAGCGGAAATTGCCGCCTTCAAGGCTTCCGCCCTGCGCGAAATGGAAGCGGAGCGGCAGCGCATGCAACAAACCATCACGGAGGAAGCGGCCCGAATCTTGGAGTCCGCGCGCGCCCAAACAGACACCGCCGTGCGCGCAGCCAAGCTGGAGCTGAAAAGCTTCGCCGCGCAGAAAGCGCTCGCTCGGGCGGAGGAATTGATCCGTACCCGCCTGGATGATTCCGGCCGCCGGCGGCTGGTCACCCAATTTATGGCTTCTCTCGAGTCCAAGGAACGGAAAAACTAGCTATGTCGATGGTCGTTGCCAATCGCTACGCGCGCGCCCTCGCGGATGTCGTTGCGTCTACAGGGAACTACCGCCAGGTGCTGAGCGAATTGGAGGATTTCCGCGCGGCTTATCAAGAGAGCTCGGAACTGCGCGAGCTTTGCGAAAGCCCTGCCGTCTCCATGGCGCAGAAGTTAAGCGTGCTGCAAGCCCTCGCCGCGAAACTCGGCAGTTCGCACGTTACGTTGAATTTCCTGCGCGTGGTGATGAGCCACTACCGGATGCCGCTGCTCGGGGAAATGCTCCAGGCCTTCCGCAATGTTGCCTACGCGCGCCTGGGGATCGTGCGGGTTAAGATCTCTTCCGCTTCTGATCTTTCCAATGAGGAGCGGGAACTTCTGCGGGCGCGGTTTAACGTCCTGACCGAGAAGCAGTCAGAAATGGAATTCCACCTTGACGGCGGCCTGATCGGCGGCTTGGTGGCGCAAATCGGCAGCACCGTTTATGACGGCTCGATTCGCGGCCACTTGGACCGGATTCGAGAGCAATTGTTGGAGCGATAATGCCACAAATTAAAGCTGACGAAATCACCAAGATTATTCGCGAACAAATCGAGAACTTCGACCGCAGTGTGACGGTGGCGGAAGTGGGCTCGGTCATTTCCGTGGGAGACGGCGTCGCGCGGATTCACGGCCTTGACCGCGTCATGGCCGGCGAACTGCTCTCGCTGCCTCACGACGTGGCGGGGTTGGCGTTGAACCTGGAAGAAGACCAGGTGAGCGCGGTGCTGCTTGGCGATTACACAGTGATCCAGGAAGGCGACATCGTCAAGCGCACCAATCGCATCATGTCCGTGCCGGTGGGCCCCGCCCTGGTGGGCCGCGTGGTGAATGCGCTCGGCCGCCCCACGGACGGCAAGGGACCCATCATCAGCGACCAATACAGCCCCATCGAACGCATTGCCCCGGGCGTGGTGGATCGCCAACCTGTGCGCGAGCCGCTCCAGACGGGCCTGAAGGCGATTGACTCCATGATTCCCATCGGGCGCGGCCAGCGCGAGCTGATCATCGGCGACCGCCAGACGGGCAAGACCGCGGTGGCGCTGGATACGATCCTGAACCAGCAGGGCGGCGATGTGATTTGCATTTACGTGGCGATCGGCCAGAAGCGTTCCACCATCGCCCAGGTCATCAAGACGCTGGAAGAGTACGATGCGATGAAGTACAGCATCGTGGTGGAGGCGGGTTCCTCCGACCCCGCCCCCATGCAGTACATCGCGCCCTACGCGGGATGCGCGATCGGCGAATACTTCCGCGACCACGGCCGCCACGCCTTGTGCATCTATGACGATCTTTCCAAGCACGCCGTGGCGTATCGCGAAATTTCCCTGTTGCTGCGGCGTCCGCCCGGGCGCGAGGCATATCCCGGAGACGTCTTCTATCTCCACTCGCGGCTGTTGGAGCGCGCTGCCAAGCTCAACAAAGAGGGCGGCGCCGGGTCGCTCACCGCTCTGCCCATCATCGAGACGCAGGCCAGCGATGTGTCGGCGTATATTCCCACCAACGTGATCTCCATCACCGACGGCCAGATCTATCTGGAGACCGACCTCTTCAACAGCGGCATCCGGCCTGCGGTGAACGCCGGCATCTCCGTATCGCGCGTCGGGGGCAACGCCCAAATCAAAGCCATGAAGTCGATTGCCGGAATGTTGCGACTGGAAATGGCCCAGTTCCGCGAGTTGGCGGCTTTCGCCCAATTCGGCAGCGACCTGGATAAAGCCACCCTGGCGCAACTGAACCGCGGGCGGCGGCTGGCAGAAATCCTAAAGCAGGATCAGTACAAACCTTTGCCGGTGGAAAAGCAGATCGCCATCATCTTTGCCGGCACGGGCGGCTACCTGGACGACTTGCCGATCGAACAATGCCTGCCCTTCGAACAGGGGCTTTACGAGTTCATGGATACGTCGTATCCGGCGGTGGGGAAGAAGATCGTCGAGCTGAAAGAAATCACGGAGCCCCTGCGCGCCGAAATGCGCAAAATACTCGACGAATTCAAAGCGAAGTTCGTGGCGGAAAACAAGGCGAAAGCGTAAAGCAGGTGTCAGGTATCAGGTATCAGGTGTCAGGGAAAAACAAGAACCTGGCGCCTGACACCTGACACCTGACACCTGACACCTGACACCTGGCACCTGACAGCTAATGTATGGCAGCCCTTCTCGACCTTCGACGCCGCATCCGCTCGGTAAAGAGCACGCAGCAAATTACCCGGGCGATGAAAATGGTGGCGGCGGCGCGTCTGCGGCGCGCCCAGGACCGCATCTTCAACGCCCGGCCCTATGCCAACCAGATGATGACGCTGCTCTCGAGCGCCGCGGCGCGCACCACCGACCGCCGCCATCCGCTGCTCGCCGAGCGGCCTATCGAACGCCAACTCCTGGTGCTGGTCACCGCTGACCGCGGTTTGTGCGGAGCTTTCAACACCAATCTGATTCGCGCCGCGCAGAATTATATGGAAGAACACCGCGACCGGGACATCTCCATCCTCCTCGTAGGCCGCAAGGGCCGGGACTACTTCGTCAAGCGGCCGGTGAAGGTGATGGGCGAGTACATCAACATCTTTGGCCGTCTGGAATTCAGCCATGCACAGCCGATTGCCCAGGGCATTATCGAGCTCTACACGGAAGAGAAAGTGGACTCGGTGGATTTCATCTACAACGAGTTCAAGTCCATCATGACCCAGCGCGTGAAGGTGGAGCGCTATTTGCCCATCAAGCCCATTGTGCCGGCCCAGGGCGAGGCGCTGATCGATTACATCTACGAGCAGCCGGCGCAGGAGATCTTTGGCGCCCTGCTGCCGCGTTACGTGGAGATTGAAGTTTACCGGGCACTGCTGGAGTCGCAGGCGGCGGAGCTGGCGGCGCGTATGACGGCCATGGACGCGGCCACGAATAATGCCGCGGAGATGATCGATTCCCTGACGCTTTACATGAACCGCATCCGGCAGGCAGCCATCACGCGCGAGATCATCGAAGTGGTGAGCGGAGCGGCGGCGACGTAAGGAGCTATCAGCTATCAGCTCTCAGCGAGACCGCGGGTTATGTTCCTGAGCTGAAAGCTGATAGCTGAGAGCTGACAGCTTTCCAGAAAGGATTCATGATGTCAGAACAGCACATTGGCAAAGTCGTGGAAGTCATCGGGCCGGTGGTGGTGGCGGCGTTTGAAGGCCATCTTCCCCCCATTTACAACGCCGTGCGGATTACCTCCCAAGGCTTCGAGGTACCCACCCCCATCGACGTCATCGCCGAGGTCGAACAGCAGTTGGGCGAAGGCCGCGTCAAGTGTGTGTCCATGCAGCCCACGGATGGGATGGTGCGCGGCATGAATGTGGAAGACCAGGGCGGGCCCATCACGGTGCCTGTGGGCAAGGGCACGCTTGGACGGGTGATGAATGTCATCGGCCAGCCCGTGGATAAGCTGGGTCCCATTGCTTATCAGGACCGCTGGCCCATTCATCGGCTTGCGCCTTCTCTGGAGGACCAGAACACCAACCTGGAGGCTTTTGAGACGGGGGTCAAGGTGATCGACCTGCTCGAGCCTTATCTGAAAGGCGGCAAGACGGGGCTGTTCGGCGGCGCGGGCGTGGGCAAGACGGTCATCGTCATGGAAATGATCCACAACGTAGCCATGAAGCACGGCGGCGTCTCGGTGTTCTCTGGCGTCGGCGAGCGCACGCGCGAAGGCAACGACCTGTGGCTGGAAATGCAGGAAGGCGGTGTAATGGTGGCGGGTGACCCCGACAAATCCAAAGTCGCCCTGATCTATGGCCAGATGACCGAGCCGCCGGGAGCGCGCTTGCGCGTGGGCCTGACGGGGCTTACCGTGGCGGAGTATTTTCGCGACGTCGGCGGCCAGGACGTGCTGCTGTTCATCGACAACATTTTCCGCTTTACGCAGGCGGGCTCGGAAGTTTCGGCACTGCTCGGCCGCATGCCTTCCGCGGTCGGCTACCAGCCCAACCTTTCCACCGAAATGGGCGAGCTCCAGGAGCGCATCACTTCCACCAAGACCGGTTCGATCACGTCTGTGCAGGCGATTTACGTGCCTGCCGACGACTTGACCGATCCCGCGCCCGCCACGGCCTTCTCGCACCTGGATGCCACGACGGTGCTCAGCCGCGCGCTGGTCGAAATCGGCATTTACCCCGCCGTCGATCCCCTGGCCTCTACTTCCCGGGTTCTGGATCCACGCATCGTGGGACATGAACATTACGAAGTCGCACGCAGCGTGAAGGCCATTCTGCAAAAGTACAAGGACCTTCAGGATATCATTGCCATTCTGGGGATGGACGAGCTTTCCGAAGAAGACAAGATCACGGTAGCCCGAGCCCGCAAGATTCAGCGCTTCCTTTCGCAACCCTTCTTTGTGACCAAGCAGTTCACCGGCTTGGATGGCCGCTACGTGAAATTGGAAGACACCATCAAGGGCTTTAAGGAGCTCGTGGAGGGCAAGCACGACGACATGACCGAGCAGGCGTTCTACATGGTGGGCACCATCGAGGAAGCCATGGAGAAAGCCGAGAAGCTAAAGGCAGCAGCGTGAGGGAATCGGGTCATTGAATCATTGAGTCATTTAAGGGCTGTCCGTAGTCAGTGGTCAGTTGTCAGTGACCTCAAAGTTTCGATCTCCGCGTATCGCTAGCAACGGATAACGGACAACGGACCACGGACAGGCCTCAGATGGCCTGATGAGCTGATGCTCTTAATGAATCAATGATCCGATGAACCAATGAATCGATAGTCTTATGGCAGAAATTACTCTACCCACGGAAATCCGTCTCGACATCGTGACCCCTGACCGCATGGTGGCGCATGATGCGGTGACCGCGGTGACGATTCCCGGGAAGAACGGCTATTTGGGAATCTTGCCCGGACACGCCCCTCTGCTGACGGAGCTTGCTCCCGGCGAGTTGGAGTATACGTCCGGAGGCGCCCAACACATCATGGCGGTGAACTGGGGATTCGCCGAAGTCCTGGGTGATCGCGTCATCGTGCTGGCGCAGTCGTGCGAGCGTGCCGAGGAAATCGATGTGGAGCGCGCCGAGAAAGCTAAAGCCCGCGCGGAGGAACGCTTGAAGCGATTCTCCGATCCGGAAGTGGATATGGAGCGCGCACGCAAAGCGCTTTTGCGCGCCATGGCTCGACTGGAAACTGCACGTAAGCTCCGAGGGGAGTCGCAACATCCCTCCATATAGCGCCATTCGTCCCCGTGCTTGGTTTATTGTAAAATCAGGTTGCTAACATCCGCTGGCTCTTGGTCAGGTGCATGGGGAAAGGGTGTGGGCCGAGCGCAAGAATCACCTTCTCCGCGGACACTTCTTGACCCGAGAGGCTTGGAGCGCTCGGCATGAACGTCCCCATCCGCATGTATACCGCCTCGTGGTGCACCGATTGCCGCCGCGCCAAGGAATTCCTGCGTGAACGCCGGTTGCCCTTCGACGAGATCGACATTGAAAAGCAACCCCAGGCGGCGGAGTTCGTCCAGCGCGCGAATAGCGGCAAGCGCAAAGTCCCCACCTTCGATGTCGGCGGGCGCGTCTTTCACTGCTCGCCTTACGATGCCAAGAAGCTGGCTCGCGAATTGGGAGTTTAGCGGCAGGCAATTACATGCAAAACGAAACCATCGTCGTTGTCGAAGGCGATATCACGGAGCAAAACGTGGACGCCATCGTGAACGCGGCCAATACCTCGCTGCTGGGCGGCGGGGGCGTGGATGGCGCGATTCATCGCGCGGCGGGGCCGGAACTACTGGCGGAATGCCGCACCTTGCACGGCTGCCCCACCGGCGAGGCCAAGATTACCCGCGGCTATCGACTCCCGGCGCAGTGGGTTATTCATACTGTGGGGCCGGTATGGCGCGGCGGCCATGATTTCGAGGACGAATTGCTGGCCAACTGTTACCGGCGATCTCTTGCGTTGGCCGCCCAGAACGGGGTACGCAGCGTAGCTTTTCCCGCCATCAGCACCGGCATCTATGGATTCCCCTTGGAGCGCGCCACGCGCATAGCGGTCCGGGAAGTGCGCGCCTTTCTGCAAAAGAACCCCGCCCTCGAAAAGGTTATCTTCGTTTGCTTTGATTCCCGCACGCGCAACTGTTATCAACGGGTGCTGGCCGAAAGCTTGTAGGAGCGCGGCACGCTGGGTCCTTGGCTTGACTTCCGAATACCCTTCGGATAGTTTTGCTCGGAGGAACTTCGGCGGGTCCATTCTATGAAAAAAGCATGGGGGCGATGGGTTTGGCCGGCCATAGGGGCCGTCATCATCGTCTTGATCTTTTACAACCTGAGGGGGAATCCCGAGTGGCGCAATTTCCGCTGGGACCGCCTGTGGAATTCGATCATAGGGGCGAGCCCCGGCTACCTGTTGCTGGCGGTCCTCGCGGTTTACCTTTCCTTTCTTGTGCGAGCGGTTCGCTGGGAATTCTTCATGCGGCCTATCAAGGCTGCATCCTTGTGGGTTTTGTTCGTCGGTCAGATTCTGGGATTCAGCTCGATTTTCCTCGTGGGGCGCCCCGGGGAATTCGTTCGTCCCGCTTATATCGCCAAGAAGGAAGGCGTTCCCATGAGCGCCATGATCGCGATTTTGGTGCTCGAGCGCGTGCTTGACATCATCGCCATGGTCATCCTTTTCGCCGCCGCCATTTACTTCGAACCGGTGGGCCCAGACACGCCCGCAGGAGTCTCCGCCCTGCACTGGATGCACGAGTGGGGGCACGTGCTTTTCGCATTTACCGGCCTGCTGATTCTGGGCTTGGTGCTTTTCCGCTTGAAGGCCGCAAGCATGACCGCCGGCGCGCTTAAACTGTTTCACTTTCTTCCGGAACGCGCCCTGCACTCTTTCGCCCGCTTCCTGCGCTCCTTTTGTGAGGGCCTGAGCGTGATCCGCGATTGGAAAGGGTTGGCCGGCAGCGTGGTGACGACCGCTGTCCTGTGGACGATTAATACCACCATGTTCTGGCTGGTCTTCAAGAGTGTGCGGCACCGGATGGGCCACTTGCCTTGGTTGGCCGCCGGTCTTACGCTATTCTGCGCGGCCTTGGGCCTAATGGTGCAGTTCCCAGGAGTCGGGGGGGGCTATCAGGTCGGCATCATTTTGTCCCTGACCGAAATATTTAACATCAGGAAAGAGCCTGCCACGGCAGCCAGCATCCTGGTGTGGGTCATCCAGTTGATCCCCACCCTGGCCCTGGGAGTGGTTCTGTTGATCCACGAAGGCTTGTCGATCCGTAAGCTGGAAGCCATTACGGAAGAAGAAGAGCAAGCTGTAAGTTTGGAAAAGACCTAACCACCCTCCGGCCCCCTGGGCCTGCCGGGTGAGCGCAAAGCGTCCGAATTCCCGAGGTGAACCCCTAACGTGAGATGTCCATTCTGCGGGCACGTCGAAGACAAAGTTGTGGATTCCCGCGAGGCGAAGATCGGCGACACCATCCGCCGTCGTCGCCAATGCGAAAAATGCCGCCGGCGCTTCACCACCTACGAACGCATCGACGAAATTCCTTACATGGTCATCAAGAAAGATGGCCGGCGCGAGAAGTTCGACCGGCAGAAAGTGCTGACGGGCTTGCTGAAGGCTTGCGAGAAGCGTCCCGTACCCATGGGCAAGCTGGAGACACTGGTCAACGAGATTGAAGCGTACGTGGCGGAATCGCCCGACCGCGAACGCCCCGTGGCAGAGCTCGGCGAACTGGTCATGAACCGGCTGAAGAAGCTCGATAAAGTTGCCTACGTGCGTTTTGCCTCGGTCTACATGGATTTCAAGGACGTCCGCGAATTCATGGACGAGTTGAAGGACTTGCTCAAAGCTAAGGGGAAATGAGGCTGGGGCCGGCTGAAGCGTAAAAGTCTGGTGAAGGTTATAGCCCCTAATCACGGTCATAGATAAACGCGCCGAAGGTTTTGAAGGTTTCGAATCCCAGCCGCTGGTAGAGCCGCACGGCGCCAGCATTGTCATCGGTTACAGTCAGCGTGACCTGCTCAAAACCCTCCTGCGCAAGGTCCTGAAACGCTGCCTCCATCAGTGCGGTGCCCACGCCCAACCCCTGAAAGGACGGACTCACGCCCACCTGCGGAATATGCGCGGTGCCGGCGCGTACACTGGTTACCGTTAGGATTCCCGCCAATTGCCGCGTGGGGCGATGGACCGCCATGCGCGACACCCGCGTCAGGAAATCGCCGCACCCCTGATTGTGGAAGATGTTTTCAACCAGCCGCGTTGCCCCCAGGACCGAAGTATATTGATCGTTGATCACCGCGTCCACGTGCTGGCGGTAGGCTTGGTAAAGCAATTCCGCCGCATCGTCATGGAAGCGCTTGTCCCAAGGAATCAGTTCGATGCTCTCCCGCAACCAGGCTTCCTCCGCCACGGGCTCGGAACAGGGGTCTGCTCCTACCCCCAGCCGGCGGCCTTCCAGAGAAAGTCCCATAAAGCGGCGCAGATAGCTCCGGAACCGGCGGGACAGGAAGCAGGAGTCCAGTTCCTCGCGCTCGTAGTGCGCAAGCTGCGCTTCAATGCGCCGCAAGCCAGGCGTCGCCAGGAGTGTCTCCAACGCATGTTCCAGCAGTTCTCGCTCATGGCCCAGCCCCGCCACTTCCGGGTGCACAAAGAGGTCGCCAATAATCCCCTTTTCCCCATCGTAAAAGAAGAAACAGTAGCCGCGAATCTTACCTTCGCCCACCAGGGCGTAACCGGAAAGCCGCTTGTCGCGCAAGCAGGCATTGATGACGCGAGTTGAGGCGGCGAAGTCCCAACGCATCCTATCGTTCCAGGCGCGTGCTTCCGCTTCCATAAGGTCTGAGAATTCCTTGGGCTCAAACCGGCGAATATCGATAATTTCGAATTCCAAGCGGGGAGTCCTTTCCTGCATGGCGCTCTCCGGGTGCGTTGAAACTCGCCCTTCCGGCAGCGCCTAAGAGCCTCCGAAGCTCATTAGAAATCCGGACCATGGGCGCTAGAGGGGCGAGGCGGTCCGGTGCTGCCGGGCAACGCCAGCGCCAGTATAACCCAAATTTCTCGCTGCGACTTTTCGCAGAACGGCTGAGCTGCAAGAGGAATTAGATGGATAATGGGCTAATCCCTAAGCACAAACGAGAAAGACAGATCATTCGCAAATTCTTGCCATGGAATCAAGCTATTACGGTTTGGCATTTCAGGACACCAACTGCAGATTAGAAGATGACTAAATGTCCGAATCTCGACGGCAAATCCCAAGGCCCCAACATGGTGCTGCCGATGGGGCAAAACCATAAACCAAAATCTGAAGGTGAGGGTAGGTCTTGTGAGGCCACAACAGGTTAATGCGGTCATAATGTCGAATTTTGACCCTAAACTAAATTTTTCTGTCACTTCGCTCTATAAATTGCATTCATCTCCTGGAGGTGAGGGAAATCCCTGCGGAGGTGCCTTCGAGTTGGCCAGAGGCTTTGCAATCACGGCGTCGGGCGGACTTTCCATCCGCGGGCAGTGGGCCGTATCGAGGCGGCGGAATCCATCTCGTTATTATTGGGACGCCGCCATTTGGCGAAATCAACCTGCCGCCAGGGCATTAAGTTGCTCCGCCGCTCTTCCTCGCCAAGAATCGCGGCGCCGCCCGCGCCGGAGAAGAATGAGGTGAGCCATGATTGAAGGTAAATTGTCTTTGACTACCGTGGAGGGCACGGGCCGCCAATTCGTAGCCCAGTCAGGCACCGGCCACGCTTTTGTGATGGACGATGCGGAGGGCCACACAGGGCCCAAGCCCATCGAGTTTGCGCTACTGGCGTTGGGCGGCTGCACGGCCTTTGATGTCATCAATATTTTGCGCAAAAAGCGGCAAAAAGTGAGGGGTTATGAAATCGAGCTGCGCGCCGACCAGCACCCCGAGCCGCCCTCTCACTTTACGCGGGTGGAGATTAAACACCGGCTGCGCGGCCAAATCGACCCGGAGGCTGTTCGGGCCGCCATTCACCTTTCGGAATCCAAGTACTGCGCGGTGGGGGCCATGATCTCCAAAACCGCCAAACTCGAGACCACGTTTGAAATCCTTCCGGAGGAAGCGCTGGGAACGCTCCCTCACGCGGCTTGATGGCGCTCTGGCGGGTTTACGCCCCGGGTGGCTCTCCGCCCAACTCCAGGTTAATCGCGCCCACGCCTCCCTCGACCTCGATTTGGAGGGTGACCGGCGACTTGCCGAAGGCATCGTTGACGTACGCATCGCCCTGCTTCTGGAAGCCGCTCGCGTTGATACTGCCAATTCCGCCGTGCGCGACCACGTGGACGCCCACCTCCCTGGGCAGCCGGATCGTCGCTCTGCCCACGCCGCCGTGGATTTGGGCGGAGAGATCCTTCTTCCAGTCGCCTGTCAGGTCCACCGTAGTCTCACCCGCGCCCATATTCAATTCCAGCTTGCTTAGCGCCAGCCCGGCGAGCGTCAGCGTGGCGCGGCCGGCGCCCATGTTCACGGTTATTTCCATCGGCGCCTTATCGTTCAAGTGTAGGTCCCACTCGTTCCGCGTATTATCCCCCGAAGACCCTGACCCCGGCTGCTCCACCTCCAGGTCCCCTACGCCGCCGCTCACCTCGTATTTCACCTCCGGCTTCCATTCCGGCACGTTGTAAGTGAAATCCGCGTCCATCAGTTGCGTTGCTCCGCCCGCGACTTTAAGCTCGCCGGCTTTCATCTTCAGGCTCACCTGCACGGACTGGGCGGCGCCGAGCGCCACCGTCTTCGACTCCTTACGCGTCTCGCTGGTGGTCATGCGATTGCCACTCAGATTGCACCCGCACATCGCCACCAGCGCGGAAAGAAACAATCCCCGACAGAGGTTCGTTAAAGTTCTGTTCATCGCCTTGCTCCTTGGCATACTCTACCTCCGGCGCTGGGCGTGGTCTAAAATGTCGAAAAAGAGTTTCAAGAAAAGTTGCACAGGATACGCTTGGATCTTCCTTCGCGGGAGCGGCGGATGGCCTCATCGATGGCCTGGGCGGGCAGGGGCTTCCGCGTGCGGTAGACGAGCAGACCGTTCTCCGAAACCATCCCGCTGCCTTCCAAAGGGGCAGGTCCCGAGGTCACGGTCGGAAGTTCCCTTTCCACGAGCTGTTGGGCGTAGTCTCGCACTGAAAGCCCCTGGGCCACGGCAACGTCAGATTTCAAATTCAAGGTCATAGGTTGCTCTTCTTCGCTGCTCTCGCAATTTACGCCGCCCTTGACGCTGCTGCGAGAACCTCTCGCCTCCCCTCGCGTGGCGCGGCTGCATTTGGCGGTCACACCGTAACGCGCACATTTTCGCGCAGGTACTCGGGCGCGAAGTCGGCTCCATTCGGCCAGGCGAGGGTGTGAAACTCGGGGTGAATCTGAAACTGCCGGAATATTGCGGGATCACGCAACGGTTCGAAGACTGGGCCGCGAAGAGCCGGGGCTAGATCGATCTCGCCAGTTGTCCCGTCGCGAAAGCGGAGCCACACGGTGTGGCCGGCCACATACCGCGCCTCGACAATGTGATAGTCCATGATCCTCACTCCAATGGGGCAATGCGCTTTAGGGGTTGCCCTTGCCTAGCAAGTTGCCAGTTCTCGATCAATTCTTGCTTGTGAAGGGTTGCCCATTCAAGCACGAGCCGCAAAGCTCTTGCCGGGAATTCACCGTGAACCGCGCCTGACTCCACCTCGACCGAGATCTCGTGCTCGCCATAAACCGCGTGGAAATGCGCAACTCCGTGCTCACTGTAAAATATGCCGATCACGATACCCAGAAATCGGGAAATTTCGGGCATGGTTTGTCAACGGCCTAACTCCGGTCCCCGCCACGTGGCCTTAACTATCTATCAGCGCCCGGGCCTAAGACCAGGCGCCCCCACGATTGCGGTGGGGATACGTTCGCATTATAACGCCACTGATGATATTTCATCCGTCTCATCGGCTCGCCAACGCGAGCGGCCCAGAGTCAGCCCGTAGCGCTTCCCGCTCCACCGCGCGGCGCGGCCTTGCCACGGGACGCTTACCGCTTGAAGCCATTTCCCGCGTATCCCATTTCGCCGAAATCCTTCGCTTTGGTCAGGTCTGCCCCGTCGGGGTTGTAATAGAAGCCACCATTGCCCATCCCACTGGGCGCGCCGACCCAGGCAAAGGCTCCCAAGCCCGGGCCTTTAGGGATCGCCGTGATCACGCAGTGCTTTCCGATGATCGTCAGGGTGTAGCTATACTTCAGATCCTGCGCGGGATTCTGGTTTAAGCCAATGGTTTGCCCATTTTTGGTTTTTAGCCCGTCGACCAGCTCGCTCATCGAGCAGGGCCTGCCCGGGCCGCCAAAGAAGGTGCTGCCGCACGTGCTTTCCAGGTCCTTCATGCCATACACGAACAGAAACGCCACCTGCTCTGCGGGCTTGAGATTGACAACCCCGCCATCTGAGTATTTGAGCGTGGCGAGCTTCGTTCCGGGAGGAACGGTGATTCCCGAAGCTTGGCCACCCTGCGCCAAGCCACACAACACGAATACGAGGAGCAGGCCCAGAAATGCAGGAACAAGCCGTCGTCTGGAGCTCATGGTTTTGCCTCCCTGATGAGGATTTAGGCTTTTGATGTTACGCCGCGGGGGAGTGCCCCGCAAGCATAAACGCGCGGCGGCAGGATTCCTTTACGTTCACATTTAGCACAGATGCCTTTGGCATTCCGCCCCGGGATGCGCGGTGCTACGCGCTAATTGCCCAGGCCCAATTTCTCAAAGGGAGTGTTGATAATCGGATACTCCGCCCAAGCCTTGTAGTCAAAGTGCCACCATTCCCTCGGGTTGACGGTGAATCCCTCCGATTCCATCGCGTCGCGCAGGATCTTGCGCCGTTTGCGCTGTTCGTCTGTACCGCCGGGATAGTTGGCGTAGGCGCGCTCGGTCATTTCATCGTAGACACTGGGCATCGCCACTTCCTTGCCCGTCTTCAAGTCGTAAAGCGAAAGGTCCACCGCGCAACCGCGATTGTGCCTGGAACCTTCGGCGGGATTTGCCACGAAGATATGCTTGTCGGGAGGCGTGGCATCCCAAAACACCTTGGTCACGTACCAAGGCCGGTAGGCATCGTGGATGACCAGACCGTAACCCCGCGGCCGGAGCTTCTTGTTAACATTCACCAACGCTTTGGCGGCGGGGCGCTGAAGGAAGGCGCGGGCCTGAGTGTACACTGGTGTGCTGAGAAAGTTGTTCGAGGTGGCATAGCGAATATCCAGCTTGATCCCGGAATCGAGCTTGACCAATTCCACAAGGTCCGGAGATCGCTTGCCTTCCTCCTTCGGAGGCGTAGCGCGCAGCGCTTCAGCGCGAAGTTGGTCAATAGGAAGGACCGGCGTGATGCGATAGATGCCGTCCGGCGTTATAGCGTTTTGGCCAAGACATAGACGAACGGCAAAACACCCTACGGCCAGCGCCAAGTAAAACCTGTGGCTTTTCGTCATCCAACTATTCTACTTTGCGGTAGGTTTGCGTTCCAGGACGTTCAGCGCGCTGCGATAGCCACGAACCGAGTCTTTCAGGACGACCCGATAGTTAGAGAATCCGCCTCCCCGGATTTCTATTATGACAATCGGCTCTGCTGGGAATAAAATCACAAGTTCTACGTAAGGGTCGCCGCGGCGACCCCTCGGCCCCGGGCCAGCGCTGCTGGCCCCTACGGTTACAAGGATATCCATGCTTGTTCCCTATTTCGATTTGAAAGCCCAATACGCCGCGTTGCGCGAGGAGGTTCTCGCAGCGCTCGACCGCGTGGGCAGCAAGGCCGCTTTCATCCTGGGCGAAGAAGTTCAGGAGTTCGAGCGGGAATTTGCCGCCTACTGCGGCGTCGAACACTGCGTGGCGGTGAATTCTGGAACCAGCGCCCTGCATCTGGCGCTGCTGGCGGTAGGCGTGCAGGCTGGCGACGAGGTCATTACCACGCCGAACACTTTTATCGCCACGGCGGAAGCGATTTCGTACACCGGCGCCAAGCCCGTGTTCGTGGACATCGACCCGCACACGGCCAACATCGACCCCGGCAGAATCGCAGCGGCCGTAACCTCCCGCACGCGCGTCATCCTCCCCGTGCACCTTTACGGCCTGGCCGCAGAGATGGACGCCATCCTGGAGGTCGCGGCCCGGCACCACCTGGCCGTCATCGAGGATGCTTGCCAGGCGCACGGCGCGCGCTACCACGGCAGGCGGGTGGGAAGCATCGGCAAGGCGGCGGCGTTCAGCTTTTATCCCACGAAAAACCTGGGCGCTTACGGAGAAGGGGGCGCGCTCACCACGAACGACGCAGCGCTGGCGGCGCGGGCGCGCGCCCTGCGCTCCCACGGCGAATCGCGCCGCTACGCTCACGACGTCATCGGTTTCAACTATCGCCTGGAAGGGTTTCAGGGCGCGATCCTGCGCCTCAAGCTGCCACGCCTCGAGCAATGGAACGCGCGGCGAAAAGAGCTGGCTGAAATTTATCGCTGCACCCTGGCCGGCTCGCGCGTAGAACTCCAGGAGGGGGGCAGCGGTGAGCGCGTTGATCACCTCTTGGTGGTTTACGCCGCCGACCGTGATGCCGTCCGCACGCGCCTGGAAGAACGCGGCGTGCAGACGGGCGTCCATTACCCGCTCCCCCTTCATCTCCAAAAGGCTTATCAGTACCTCGGTTATCAGCGAGGTGATTTTCCGCGCGCGGAAAGGGCCTGCGAACGTGTCTTTAACATGCCGCTCTATCCTGAAATGACGAATGAGCAGGCGGCTTACGCAGCCCGGACCCTGCGGGAGATTGTGGGCGAGAAATGACCAGGACCGAAACTACAAAATCGAAACTCGCCGCGATTTTCGAATTTCAAATTTCAAATTTCGATTTTAGAATTTCTAGTTTCGAGTTTCCAGTTTCGAATTTCCAGTTTCGAGTTTCGGGTAGCATCGGGACGTAACCCACGATTAATGTTAAATTGATGAGGGCGGATAGACCGGCATGACTCAGCGGCGCAGCTTCGCGTGGATGGACCTCCTGTGGCTGGCGTTTTTGGCTGGGTTGGCGGCGCTTGAGCCCCGCCTGGAAATCCACAAACAGCTCACCCTGCTCGCCATTGGCGTGTTCCAAATCTTCGAGCACCGTTTCCTGGAATGGGTTCCCGAACGGGGGCGCAGCTACAGCGTTATCCTGAAAATCTTGTTAGGGACCCTGTTGGTCGATCACACGGGCGGGATTTTCAGCAGCTACTACCTGATTTATTTCTTACCCGTGGTTACGGCGGCGATGTACTTTGATCTCTGGGCGACGCTGGCGTGGACAGCGCTGACCTCGGCGGTATACTGCTCCTTCGTAATTTGGGCGCTCACCGAAAACATCGATCCTTTAACCGGCCACTCGGCGTTCGAGGTAACGGCGGACACCATAACGGAGCTGGGCATCCGGAATTTGTTTTTCTTCCTGGCGGCCGTGCTGGTGAACCGTTTTGTGACGGAAAACCGCGAGCAAGTGATGCGCTACCGGGAGCTCGCCGAAACCCTGGCGGAGACCAACCGGCGGCTCGAGCAAGCGCAGGAGGAAGCGCGCCGGTCGGAACGCCTGGCGGCGCTCGGGCAGCTTTCCGGTGGGTTGGCGCACGAATTAAGGAATCCGCTGGCGGTCATCAAGGGCTCGGCGGAAACCCTGATGCGCAAACTCGCGAGCTCCGACCCGATCACCACTGAGATGGCGGGATACATCTCGAGCGAAGTGAACCGAATGAATGCGTTAGTCACGCGCTTTCTCGATTTCGCCCGGCCGCACAAACTCGAGGAGCGTCCGGAGCAGATTCCCCCTTTAATCGAGCGGGCGTTGAAAGCTGCGCGCGACCGCTGGCCCGACGCCAAAGTGGAAGTGGAACGGCAATTCGCCCCGAATCTGCCCGAGGTTACCCTGGATGGGGAGCTGATTGAACGGGTGTTCACGAATCTGGTTCTCAACGCCTATGAGGCCATGGGCGCCGCCGGGGGTAAGCTGCGCGTGGCGGTGGCGCCGAGCTCCGACGGCAAGCGCGGCGTGGAGATCACTTTCCAAGACAACGGCCCGGGCATTCCTACCGAACTGCGCGAACAGATTTTTAATCCCTTCTTCACCACTAAGGAAACGGGCGTAGGGTTGGGGCTTTCCATCGTCTCGAAAATAGTGGACGACCACCGCGGCTCCATCCATGTGACCAGCGAGCCGGGAAAAGGCGCGTGCTTTCGGGTGTTTCTGCCCGCAGGTTGATCCACAGATTACTCAGGCTACTCAGATGGGGAAAATGCTGGTGCGCTGTGAATCCCGGCAATTGACCTCATCTGTGAAATCTGCGTAATCTGCGGATGATATTTTATTTCGGGTTGAAAGCCTCGCCACCGTGAGGCGAGAACTGGGTCAGCGCGGTATCCATCGGCCCGGCCGCAGCGGGCACGCCCACCGAGCCTTTGAAAAGGATGTCCTCCGGGGCAATTTTGCGACCGTAGAGTTTTTCGTTCGAGTCCCCATCCTGCTTGAACATCTGCCCGTCCAGCGAAACACCCGCAAAGGCGCCGCGCGAGCGCGAGTAGGTGAGAATCTCGGCGTGGAGTTGCAGGTCCGTGGCGCCCTCCGCGCTGCGGCCCACCGGCCCGCCGGCGGCGGAAGCGTCGGCGCCGAGCTTGGTGCTGTCATGCAGGAGTTTTTCCGCGCCCCTGGCGTTCATCACCAGCAGGACGAAATCGGTGGCTTCGCCGCCAAGCTGGAAGCCGAAGTTGACCCCGCCCACAGTGAACATCGAAGGCGCGCCCCAGGGGCCGTTGCCTCCACGCCGGCAAACCAGCGCACCGCGGCCATAGGTGGCGCCGATGCCGAGGGCGCCCTTTTTCTCGGAAGGAATAACGCCCACGCAAACTGCCTTGCTCATCAGGTCGTGCGGAATGCCCTTATCGGGAGTTTTCATGATGTCGGTGAGGACTTCCGCCGACTTTTCCAGACGATCCGTCTCCTTATCGGCCGCCCAGCCAACGCGCACACTTCCCCACAACATGAGGGCAAGACCTATCGCTAAACCGTATCGCATCTGCGTATCCTCCATGGAAACCTGGGTTGCGATAACTCGCAACCGGGTGTTTGTGTTTTCAGCCCTAAAACCGTGTCGAAACCGCTATTGTGCCACAATCTAGGCGCGCGAGAAAGGATTTGCCGGTTAAGCGGGGGGACTACGCCCGGAGGTTCGCGCCGCACTTCCGGCATTGGGATCGCCGGCGGGCGTTTAGGGTGTGGCACTGGGAACACGTCAGGTACATGGCGCGGGCAAAAAGCTGAGTGACGACGGCGCTGATGCCCAAAATGCCCACCACCAGAGCGATGTCCAGCAGCGTCTGGCCCATGGTCTTTATTTCCCCAGGGAAGCCCGCGCCGCGCGCACGGCTTCCACGTACATGCGGGCATTGGCGGAAATCACCTCCAGCTTGCCTTCGCGCAGGGCCTTGACGTCCACCAACTCGCCGCCCACCGCCACGGCAGCCGCCCCCGCCTTGATAAACTCCGGGGTCGTCTCCAGATTCACCCCGCCCGTCGGCACGAACTCAATTTGGGGGAAAGGCCCCTTGAGCGCCTTGATGTATTTGGCGCCTCCCACGGGTCCACAAGGGAAGACTTTCACCAGGTCGGCGCCCGCTTGCCATGCCGTAACGATTTCCGTCGGCGTCAGCGCCCCGGGCATGCAGACCTTGCTGTATCGGCGCGCCAGCTCAATAACCTGGAGATTGAGCGAGGGGGTAACGATGAATTGCGCCCCTGCCAGCAACGCCGCGCGGCCGGTTTCCGGATCAAGAATCGTGCCGGCGCCCAGCAAAACCTTGTCACCGAACTGATCCGCCACCTTTTCCATCACCTGAATGGCGTTGGGAACGGTCATAGTGATTTCGGCGATGCCGATGTTCCCCGCAATAATCGCTTCCACAGCGAGCAGAGCGTCTTCCGCCGAAGGTGCGCGCACAATCGGCACCAAGCCGACTTTGCGAATCAGTCCGAGCGCTTTTTCTTTTGACCAGGGCATATATCTCTCCCTTCATTGGGTTTCAGTTGCTGGTGTCGGGTTCCCGGTTCCAGGTGTGGATAAAGGTTAAAGGGTAAGTACGAAGGGGATTTATCCTTTACCCTTTACCCTTTACCCTTTAAACTTTACCCTTACGCTGCGCCTGACACCTGGGACCTGGCATCTTGCCTTTCACCGCGCTACCCGCAGACTGGAACCTTTGAGCAGGCTTTCCACCTCCGCCAGGGTCGCCCAGTTAAAGTCCCCCGGCATCGAATGTTTCAGCGCGCCGAAGGCGTTGCCGTAGCGGACGGCAGCTTGGTAAGAATCCTTTCTCAATCGGCCATAGATAAAGCCGGCGCTGAAAGAATCGCCACCTCCCAGGCGATCCACTATTTCCAGTTCGTACTTCACATCGTCGTAGAAATTGCCGTCGGCATAGGCGATGGCGGTCCAGGTGTTGCGCCACACCAGCGGGTTCTCACGTAAAGTGATCGCCACGGCCTGGAAATGGAATTTCTCCTGCAAGTGCCGTGCAACCTCTTTGTACGGCTGCGCGGAAACTTGTGCGAACCCTTGCGGGCCGGTCTTATCTTCTGCTTTGATTTTGAACACTACGTTGGTGTCTTCTTCGGTGGTAATCAGGACGTCCACGTATTCCATCAGGGGTTCTTGCACGGCCTGCGCCTTATCAGGCGACCACAGTTTTCCGCGATAATTCAGATCATAACTGACCGTCAGCCCCGCCCACTTTGCCGCCTGCAAGGCTTCCCGCGTGACGGCGGCTGCGGAGTCACTGACCGCCGGCGTGATGCCGCTGGTGTGAAACCAACGCGCACCTTCCATGACTCGCTTCCAATCCACCTCGCCGGGCCGGATGGAGCTGAGGGCGGAATTCCGGCGGTCGTAGAGCACGGCGCTGGCGCGGGGCGCCGCCCCGAATTCCAGGAAGTAGAGGCCCATGCGGCTCTCGGGGTCCGAGGTCCAAACCAGGTGTGAGGTGTCGACGCCGGCCTGGCGCGCGCGATTCTCCCCGAGGCGCCCCAGGGAATTCTGCGGGAGGCGGGAAACCCAGGCGCTCGTCAAACCCAGGCGGGCGACCCCCACCGCAACGTTCAATTCCCCGCCCCCCACCTGAACGTCCAGCGTCGCGGTCTGCTCCAGGCGCTGGAAGTGCGGCGGCGCGAGACGGATCATCGCTTCACCAAAGGTTACGACTTCCGGCATAACTTCCTCCCGGTCCGGTCGGGCTCACCCGGCAACCGACTACTATAAGATGTTTAAGGGGAATTGTAGACTGTTTTCGCTTCGCTCTGGTGGAGTCTTCTCGCGGCAACGGCACGCGTCTTGCGCTGTGGCCAGAATTGTCCGCCCGCAACCCATTCTTGACTTTGCACTTAACTGGGGCATACATTGACAGATTGCCCTTCTGAAGAACGTTCGCATTGAGATGAGGAGTTTGGTCCCAATGCCTAATGAGCCGGGGACGACCATCCTGGACAATATCGTTTTCATCCGCCGGCGGACATTGGAGCAAACGCGTTTGGCCGTCCCGCTTGAGCGCGTGCAGCAGATGACGGAGGCGCGCCACGAGCGCCGCGATTTTGCTGCGGCCCTCGCTCCGGGCACTGACTCGGGCAGCGCGCGGGGGTTGCGCGTAATCGCGGAGCTCAAGCGCGCTTCACCCTCGCGGGGGCTGCTGCGGCAGCATTATCGCCGCCGCGAAATTGCTTTGGGATATGCCGGCGCTGGCGCTTCGGCGCTTTCGGTGCTGACGGAAGAGCAATTTTTTCTGGGTTCCACCGGGGACCTGACGGAAGTGCGCCAAGCCGTCGAGATTCCCGTGCTGCGCAAGGATTTTATCCTGGAAAGTTATCAGGTCTATGAATCGGTGGCGGCAGGCGCCGACGCCCTACTGCTGATCGTGGCCGTGTTGCCGGACCACGACCTGCGCAGCCTGCTCGATTTGTGCAAACAGTTGCGAATCGCCGCGCTGGTGGAGGTCCATACGGAAGCGGAGTTGGAACGCGCGGTGGCGGCGGGTGCGCGGATCATTGGCGTGAACAACCGCAATCTGAAGACCCTGGAAGTGGACCTGGACACGTCGTTTCAATTGCGGGCGATAATGCCGCGCGGGTGCCTCGCCGTCAGCGAGAGCGGTATCAAGACGGCCGCAGACCTGCGGCGGATCGACGATGCGGGTTTTAATGCAGTGCTTATCGGCGAACGCCTGATGACGGAACCGGACCCGGGTTTGGCCCTGCGCCAACTATTGGCAGAGTTTGCGGGCCAACCCGTTCAATTCGAAACTCGAAAAACGAAACTCGAAACTCGCTGAGAGCCGAGCTATCGATTTCATGCTGCGACCTCCGCTGTAATCGAGTTTCGAATTTCGATTTTCGAATTTCGAATGTTGACACGCGTAAAAATTTGCGGAATCACGCGGTGGGAAGACGCGCGACTGGCCGTCGAACTGGGCGCCGCGGCGTTGGGCTTTAATTTCTATCCGCCTTCGCCCCGATATATCGATCCGGCGGCCGCGCGCGCCATCATCTTGAAACTGCCGCCCCTGATTACGCCGGTCGGCATCTTTGCGAATGAATCGGATGGGGAACACGTGGCGTGCGCGGCGAGGGAGTCGCGGGTCAGGGTGGTGCAGTTGCATGGACCCCAGTTTCCACCATTGGATGGGGCTCTGGCAGATTTTCCATTCATTCGTGCCGTTGCGGTCAGAGAGGGATTCCAGCCTGAGATGCTGCGCGAACTCGTTGGTGAAGCGTTTCTGCTGGATGCTTTCGACCCCGAACTGCGGGGCGGAACGGGCAAAACCTTCAATTGGGCCTTGGCTCGGGACGCAAACCGATTCGGCACCATTATCCTGGCGGGAGGGTTGACGCCCGAAAACGTCGGACAGGCGATCCGGGAAGTCCGGCCCTTCGCGGTGGATGTGGCGTCGGGGGTCGAATCGGCTCCAGGTGTAAAAGACCCCGGCAAACTGCGCGACTTCTTTGCGGCGGTGGCCAAAGCGGACATGGCAATTGATGATTGCATGTAAAATGGGAAAAGGACTATGAAGGTCAAGCGGACAAGAATGGACCGCACCGAGCGAGAAATGGCTCAGACCGAGCGCATCGTTAATCAACTTGTTCGCCAACCCATCTTATTGCCGAGCGTCGAGCGCAGAATCGAAAAGAACTTGGCTCGGGCCTCCGAAGGGTTGTCGGAAATAGATAAGAAATTGAAACTCCTTAAACGACTTCGTGGAGCCGCGCGTCCGAAACAAGCGTCAAGGAAGGTCAATGCTGAGGGACATCGCAAACGGGAGGCGGGATAGCAAGTGGAAGCACCAACTATCGATTCGGGGTCGGGCACGTGGCCGGATTCTCGCGGCCGTTTCGGCGAATTCGGCGGCCGCTTTGCGCCGGAAACGCTGATGGCTCCCGTCGAGGAGTTGGAAGCGGCTTATCGCGTGGCGCGCGTCGATCCGTCGTTTCAGGCCGAGTTGGCGCGATTGCTGAAAGACTTTGCCGGCCGGCCAACTCCACTCTTTCATGCCCAGCGGCTTACGGCGCGACTGGGTGGCGCGCAGATTTATCTGAAGCGTGAAGACCTGCTCCACACCGGGGCGCACAAAATCAACAACTGTCTGGGTCAGGGGTTACTTGCCCAGCGGATGGGCAAGACTCGCCTGGTGGCGGAGACCGGGGCGGGGCAGCACGGTGTGGCCACCGCCACCGTAGCGGCGTTGCTAGGGATGGAATGCGTCGTGTACATGGGCGAGGAAGACATGGCGCGGCAGGCCCCCAACGTCTTCCGCATGCGCCTGCTCGGGACGCAGGTGGTTTGCGTTTCGTCCGGGACGAAGACGCTGAAGGATGCCATCAACGAAGGAATGCGCGACTGGGTAACGAACGTCCATAACACGCATTACCTGATGGGATCGGTGCTCGGACCGCACCCTTACCCGATGATGGTGCGCGATTTTCAGCGGATCATTGGCCAGGAGGCCCGCCGGCAGGTTTTGGAGAATGTGGGGAGACTGCCGGATTTGCTTTGCGCCTGCGTGGGTGGCGGAAGTAATTCCATCGGCTTGTTTTACGATTTCATTCCCGACGCCAACGTGAAGATGGTGGGGGTGGAGGCGGGCGGCCGGGGGCCGAACCGGGGCGAGCACGCGGCGCGTTTTGCGGGCGGGAAACCCGGCGTGCTGCACGGCTCGTACACTTATGTGCTGCAAACGGAAGACGGCCTGATTTCGAACACGCACTCGGTTTCCGCGGGGCTCGATTACCCCGCCGTGGGGCCCGAGCACGCCGAACTGCATCGCCGGGGGCGCGTGGAGTACACCCACGTGAGCGACCAGGAGGCGCTGGAAGCTGCCAGCCTGCTGGCGCGGGTGGAAGGAATTATCCCCGCCCTCGAATCGGCCCACGCAATCGCGGAGATCATCAAGCGCGCGCCGACGATGCCCCACGACAGCATCATCGTGGTGAACCTCTCGGGCCGTGGTGATAAGGATTTGGGAATTTTTCAATCAGCGGGAATTCTGTGATTTTGGACCTTTGACTATGGATAAAGGGCTAATGGGGGCTAACGGGAGCCGGTAACGGACACAGCCAGTTGCAGACAAAAAGTCCAAAACGGTGAATTCTGAATCAAAATGACCGAAATTGGCTAATCAACCTACAACCCGCATTGCTGCCCGGTTTCGGGATCTGCGCGCCAAGTGCGCCAAAGGACTTATTGTCTATCTGACCGCGGGTGATCCCAACCTGGACGCCACGGGAGAGCTGCTTTTGGCGCTCGACCGGGCGGGGGTGGATGTGATCGAGTTGGGCGTGCCGTTTTCCGATCCCCTGGCCGACGGCCCGGTGATCCAGCGCGCATCGGAGCGGGCGCTGCGCTCCGGCACGACGCTGCGTAAAATCCTGGAGCGATTCCCCTGCTGGCGCCAAACCGTGCGCGCGCCCATCATTCTGTTCAGCTATTTCAATCCCCTGCTGCAATACGGCCTGGAGAAATTTGCGGCCACTGCGGCGCCAGCGGGAGTGGATGGCGCCTTGGTGGTGGACTTGACCGTGGAGGAGGCGGAGAATTACGTTCGAGCCATGCGGGCGCAGAATTTGGATACGGTGTTTCTGGCTTCGCCCACCTCCACGGACGCGCGCCTGGAGCGGGCGGCGCAACTTTCCACGGGGTTTTTGTATCTGATCTCGCGTACCGGCGTCACCGGTGAACGAGGCGAGATAGCTTCCAGCGTGCGGCCTCTGGTGGAGCGCGCGCGCCGGCTCACCCCCCTGCCCCTCGCGGTAGGATTTGGAATTTCCACTCCGGCGCAGGTCCGCGAAGTCCAGTTGCACGCCGATGCTGCTGTGGTAGGCAGCGCGGTGGTGCACGCCATCGAAGAACACTATTCCCAAGAAGGGCCGGCAGCAATTGAACAATTCGTGCGCGGGCTCAGAGCCGGGACGGGGGGTGAACCCGCATGAACGATCTCGATGGCTGGCGCAAGCGAATTGACGAAATCGACAAAGAATTGGTGAAGCTCCTGAACGAGCGGTCGCAATGCGCAGTGGAGATTGGGCACTTGAAGAAAGCCCTGGCTCTCCCCGCGTGGCAACCGCAGCGCGAGGCTGAAATCCTGCGCAATGTCGTGAAGGCAAACGAAGGACCCCTGGATGATGCCGCCATCCGCCGCCTGTTTGAACGCATTATTGATGAGGCGCGCTCACTCGAGCGGCATTCCATGGATAACGAGAGTTCCTTCCGAAAGGAGTGATGCCTTATGGTGGTCGTGATGCAGGAAGGCGCGACGGAAGAAGACGTGCAGCATGTCATTAATAAATTGATGGAAATGGGATTTGATATTCACCGCTCCACGGGGGCGCGCCAAACAGTGCTGGGGGCGGTGGGCGCAAAAGTGGACTTCGACACCCGTGACATCGAGTTGCTGGATGGGGTGGAAGAGGTCCTAAGAATTAGCGCGCCGTATAAGTTGGCCAGCCGGCATTTCCGGCCGGAGGGGTCCGTTGTGAATCTAGGCCGGGGTGTCGCCATCGGAGGCGAGGAAGTGGTGGTGATGGCCGGGCCGTGCAGCGTCGAGAGCGCCGGGCAGATTGAGAGCATCGCGGCAACCGTGGCGGCGAATGGCGGGCGTGTCCTGCGCGGCGGAGCTTTTAAACCCCGCACTTCGCCCTACAGTTTTCAGGGGATCGGCCAACAGGGGCTGGTACTCCTGCGCCAGGCCGCGGACAAGCACAACCTTTGTGTGGTTTCCGAGGTTATGGACCAGACTCAAATTCCCATGATCCTCGAATATGTGGATATGCTCCAGGTGGGAGCGCGCAACATGCAGAATTACAACCTGCTGAGAGAGCTCGGCAAGGTGCCCAAGCCGGTTTTGCTGAAACGTGGGATCTCCGCCACCATTGAGGAGTTGCTCCTCTCCGCCGAGTACATCATGGCGGGCGGGAACTACAACGTGGTGCTGTGCGAACGCGGCATCCGAACCTTCGACAGCTATTTGCGCAACACCCTCGATATTGCCGCCATCCCGGTCATCAAGAAGCTATCGCATCTGCCCATTGTGGTGGACCCCTCGCATGGGACGGGCCGGCGCGATAAGGTTGCACCCATGGCCCGCGCCTCTCTGGCCGCGGGGGCGGATGGCTTGCTGATCGAGGTCCACAACGATCCGGAAAAAGCGTTGAGCGACGGCGCGCAATCCCTCTTTCCCGAGCAGTTCGAGCAACTGATGAAAGAACTACGGATGATCGCGCCGGCGGTGGGCAGAAAAGTGTAGGTCCGGAATCCGAAACTCGAAATTAGAAACTCGAAACTGGAAACTCGAAATTCGAAAATCGAAATTTGAAACTTGCAAATCGAAACTCATGAATGAACGATCGAATTTCGATCTTGGACCTTCGACCTTGAACTTTCGACTTTGGACTTTTGCGCTTTCAGCTTCGACTGTCGACCTCCGAGTTTCAAGTTTCCAATTTCGATTTTCCAGTTTCTAGTTTCTAGTTTCGATTTTCGAGTTCGATCTTTGGTCTTTCCGCTGGCCACTAACCACTAGCCACTAACCACTGCTTTCTTAACCACTGCGCTTTGCCGACGTGCGGTTGCCGCTGGGGTATCGGGCATGAGAAAATCCCACGGTCAGGACTGCGCTAAATCAGGCCGTCAGCACGCCACAGGTTATGTGAAATGGCCATCCGCGTTATCTACGAAAGCCTTGTTCTCGGGCCAGATGAGACTAATCTTTAATGGCCTGAGCCACCCAACTGAGTCCGGGTCTGGTTTCTTCGGAAGGAGAATTCCCATACTGGGATTAGCGAACTTCTCCTTTCCTTGATATGCATAGTCCAGGAGCTGGCCAACGGCCATGCGGATATGTTCACGGCCTGCTGAGCTTTTGGCTTCTATCAAAATGTTATTGTGTTTCTCATAGCCGTCGCATTGGAGCTTCATGTATTTGACATGCTCAAGCTTGCGCCCCTGTTTCCTCAGCCATCCTCGATAGTCGCGGAGCAGCGCCTCTTCCCTTTTCTTCGCCGTTTTGACCTGTTTTCTTGTACGGACAGTAAACTCGAGTTGGTCGCTATCAAATGAAGGTACGGTCTTTATCTCGTCGTGGCTGCTCAGGGCATCCTTGTCAGTCTCTATCTGCCTGCCCCCTAGTTGTTTATCCATCCAGTTGCACACTGCGCCGTGTGCCTTGTTGTAGTAAGGGTCATGGGTGTCGGGGTGCAGCTGCGCAAGCGCCATACTGTGCCCAAGTGCGTGTGTCAGGGGTATCCCGTGCGGAGTTCGCTTCTGGACGATGAATGGTCTGAGCTTGCGGAGAGAACAGAGGGTGCTTCCATCAGGTATCTTGACTTCTTTATTCATTCTTGTCTTATATTTCCCTCGGACTATTCCAAACCCTACAATGTCCGCGTGGTTTTTGTGTCGCCTTGCGATCAGGATTACGTCTCCGGGCGCTATGGCATAGGCGAATTTCGGACCGATCCCCTTGTGGCTCTTATCATCCGGATCGTACCCCATGATTGCCGCATTTCCAGCGATTGAGGCATTCTTCCAATCAGGGACGGACGCCTCACGGTTGTCAACATTTGGCGATACCACCCAATAGGATCTCATGTATTTTAACCTCAACCTGAAGACATCGTTTCCAATGTGATTATGCGCCATGTTTGGCAAACGAGTGCTCCCGCGAGGCGAGTCTGCAACCGTCAACCTCCTGTGCGCGGGGGAAACTGTACTCCCTCCGCAGCGGTTCATCAAGCAAACGTATAGCAGAACTTTCTTGTACGTCCGCGGATTTTCGTGCTCGCAAGCCCTCGCCGACCCAGTTCACCGTTGCCACCGCACGGCATCGCGCGTAAATTGATCCCATGTACAGGTTGCGGCTTCCGTTTCTTGATGGCCGCTAACTGTTTGTAGCAGTGAATAGGCAGATTGGGTGCGCATGTATGGATGCCGCCCACTGGGTAAGCCGGTGCGGTCTGACCGTTGTAAGGGTGCATTGACTTGCCCACGGGAAAGCGACCCATTGCACTGAAAGCGACGGAACTGGTCCGCGCTATGCTTGCCTTGACCTAACCCTTTATCGAGGAGACCACCCATGGAACGCATTGACCTCAATGGGAGTATCGGCTCCCTTCTCAGCTTCTACAAACATGAAAGAAATATTTACGGTCGGTGTCCCCGCTGCGGCGGGCCATTTCGCCTTTCCGAAGTGAAATTGACGTACGGCAAAGAGCCACCGAGGGACCTTCTCACGCGCATGAAAGGTGAAAGGGATCGGCTCCTAGAGCAGATAGAAGAACTTGAATCGCAAATTCAGCAAACCGAGTCCGAGTACGAGGGGGAACTTGATGCCCTCAAAGAAACCCACAAGGATAAGCTTGAGGCTCTGAATGAGCGGTGGGGGGACAGGGTCGATAATGAGGTCGAAAAGCGAATACGAACGCGAGTGAAAGAAATTCGCCTAGACGCTATTGAGAGATCGCGGGCCGGACAGCTCGGTAAGACATTAGAAAAAATAGCGCCAATGTTTCCCGGTTTTGGTCACCATCCATCCGACGTGCGACCAATTTTCGATCCAATCGACTTCGTAGTATTTGATGGTTACTTCAGAGAGGAAGTAACCGATATCGTTTTCGTTGAGTTCAAGACCGGCCAAGCCAGCCTGAATTCTGTTCAAAGGAGTATCAAAGAGGCGGTGCAGAAAAGACGGGTCCATTTCGAGGAGAGACGAATGACCAAAGAGACAATCCGGATGCTCACTCAACGAAGACCACCAAAACTTCAACAACTCGTGGAGTAGGACACATCTCGCCCGACCGCGGGTTCTTGCGGGCCTCGACCAGTGCCCTCCTGACTTTGGGTTTGTGGTCGTGGGTGAAGGCGCACGGTCAACCCCCTGGGCGGATTTCCGATCCTCGCGGGTTCCTTCTCCGTACCGGAGGTGAATATTGGAGCACCCAAAGCAAGCCAGTCTATATGACCAAGCGTGGCACGATGGCCGCTATCATTTTTTTGCGAAGCTCTCCGACCCGAACACAGGTCTCTCCGAAGATTGCCTTCTTGGAGTCCTGTTTGTTGACCTGGACCTCCTAGTAAGCCTGGGCCTCTTGGATGACTCGTTCATAGGCGGCCTCACCGGACCTCCCCTGAGGGCTCTCTTGTGGTTCCTTGAAAACGCGGTCGCTGTGGATGAGAAAAAAAAGATAGCACTGTCCATTGCAAAACGCCCCCCTGCGTCGACGGTGCATCGCCTCCATAGTATGAGTCGTGCGGCGCGGAAGATGATCTCCCAGCTTAAAGGGTTCGGGGTAGAGATCAAAAGCATGAACCTGCTCCACAGTCCGCTGCTTTGGGAGTTTTCAGTACCGCAGCTGGTCGAAAATGCGGTTACCGCCCTCAGGAAGTTCGAGGAGAGAACTCGCCAACAGCCTACCCAAACCGATACTGTTAAGTATTTTCAGGAGCAGCATTTCTGGGTGTATCGTCTGTTCAAACCCCCAGTCCTTGCATACGCTGCCTATTGCCTTTACACGGCGTACTCCGAACCCAGAATCTTGGCAAAGGAAGCATATGCGCGGATTGGGCGCTTCGAGAATGAATACTTGGGCTGTCACCTTCTCGATCCGTACGAGGCAGTCCGCGTGCAAGTCCGCACGTTCAAGCGCTCTCCCCAGCGAAAGGTGATGGATTCAATTCTGACTCGGCTCCTAACTGAAAAATGGTTCGAGGGGGCTGGGCCAGACTCCCATCGGCGGCAAGTTCCACACCATGTTCAAGCAGAAAAAGGGGCGCAGCGATCTCGACGGAGATGAGGAGAGGGAGAATCCGGCATGATTCCAACGTTTTCAAACCACAGATTTTCCCGGTAAAGTTGCAGTCTCGAACTCCGATCAGAACACACGTCCTCATGCGGGAGAATCCGTTGCCGGCCCTCCCCAAACAAAATCTTTGTCTTACTTGTCAGATCAGAGCAATCCTCCATACTGATTGCAGGATCATCGAGGAATTCGCAAGCCACTCGGTCGGCGGTTTTGCATTCCTCAAGGATGGTTTGACTAGCGGGAGTAATTGGGGGGATGAAAATGATGAGGTGGGTGAGGTTTATAACAGTTGTCTGGCCTCTCATCGGCTTTATCGCAGCTTTAGGCTTCCTCGTTGTCTTCTGCCGCCCCCTATGCCGAATCCTGGACCAGTTTAATTGCAGGGATGTCGGACGCATCAAAATAGGACTCATCGAAATTGAGAAGCAGAGCCGCTCCAAGAACACGCGCACCCTCCGCCGAAAGAAGAACAAATCAACTCGTCAGCAAACGTAACGCGGACCTCCGTGGCGTGAGGTCCGTGGCTTTTCGTGTCCGCCAGCGCTCTCTGGCTCGGTTCACTATGGCCTTCGCAGGGCATCGCGCGCAGATTGACCGCATGTCCTAAGAGCAGTGACGAGTGACAAGTGACGAGTGACGAGCAAGAGCCCCGAATCCCAAACCCCGTGTCCAGTATTCCGAATCCCTAGCCCCGAATCCCGGACCCCCCAACCCCCAGCCCTGGCGGACCCGGTAATCGAACCTCAGTTGGAGAAGGCCGAAGTCAAGCTCGCTTACCTGCTGAACACGAATTAATTCCAATGCCGCGGGCGTTTATTAGCAGGCCGTACTATGCTATGGTGCAAGGCTGTCTCCTTTCGTAAAATACATACTTCCGTTTCGAGTTTCGAATTTCGAATTTCCGGTTTCCAGTTTCAAATTTCGAGTTTCGCCTGACGCAGCATGGGAGATCATTCTCTGGAAAACGTAAACGCAGAACCTCTATTTCGGTGTGTAGCGATTGTCGGCTTGGGCCTGCTGGGGGGATCGTGGGGGCTGGCCCTGAAGAAGGCAGGCTTCACGGGCCGCATTGTGGGTTACGCCCGGCGCGCCGTGACGCGCGAGCAGGCTCTGGGCGAGGGAGCGATTGACACGGGATTCGCCGACGTGACCGAAGCCGTACACGGGGCCGATCTGGTGATCCTGGCGACGCCGGTGGCAGTGATTCTCGACCACCTCCCACGCTTGCAACCGCACTTGCCGCCGCGGGCACTCGTCACCGATGTCGGCAGCACCAAGCGGCGGATCTGCGAGCGGGCGGCGGAGCTCTATGCCCAGGGGCCGCTGTTCCTGGGCGGGCACCCGATGGCGGGCAAGGAGCGCTCGGGACTCGAGAACGCAGACGCGCGGCTTTTTGAAAACGCCCGTTACGTGCTGACCCCGCTCAAGCCGGAACATCTCGAAGACGACCGCGTGCAGGCATTTCGCGCGCTCGTCGAGGCCGTCGGGGCGCGCCCGCTCATGAGCGATCCGGCCACCCACGACCGGGCCGTCGCCTATCTTTCCCACCTCCCCCAATTGCTCGCTTCGGCCCTGGCCAGCCTGACCGAGGAGAAGCAAACGGCCGGGGACCTGTCCCTGGAACTGGCGGCTTCGGGTTTCCGCGATGTAACGCGCCTGGCCGACAGCCCCTACTCGGTCTGGCGCGACATTTGCCTGACGAACACCGAGAATATCCAAATGGCCTTAGACGCGCTGATTCAGAAACTGGAGTCCATCCGGGTGCACCTGGGTGACCGCGAATTGGAGCGCGAGTTTGATGCCGCCCACCGCCTCCGCGCCAAGCTACGCGAGATGAGCGGGTAGCCCGGACGTAGTAGCGCGGAGGTATCCGTCAGCCGACGGATTCCTCCGCGGTTCTTCCCAAATAGGTGCGGTGGTCAGATGTTTATTAACGCGAACGCGAGATCAAAAGCCGCACAGGAATCCGTCGGCTGACGGATACCTGTGCGCTACCCGCTCAGCACGAGAGAACGGACTGAAAAGGATTCTAACGCCATGCTATTTTCGAGATTACTGGTTGCCATCGTTGCTTTAGCGATTTTGCCCGTCGACCCTGCGAGTTATCGCGCGCAGATTGAGAAATGGCGGCAGCAGCGAGAAGAGAACCTCAAAGCGGAAAATGGGTGGCTCACGGTTGCGGGGCTCTTCTGGCTGAAGGAGGGCGAAAGCACCATGGGCACGGGCCGGGAGAATAATTTTGTGCTCCCATCAGGCTCCGCTCCGGAGAAAATGGGAACATTTGATTTTCATGACGGCAAAACGGTTTTTCAAGCGGCGCCCGGCGTCGCGGTGACCGTAAATGGCAAGCCGGTGTCGACAGCCTCGCTCGCGGCGGACTCGGCAGGATCGCCCGACGTCCTGCGCGTTCGTAATCTCTCCATGTTTATCATCCAACGCGGGAACCGCTTTGGGGTCCGTTTGAAGGATAAGGACAGCGAAGCGCGCCGAAATTTCGCGGGCACTCGGTGGTTTCCGGTCACGGAGGAGTATCGAGTGACGGCGAAGTTTGTGCCCTACACGCCACCCAAGAAGATTGCCATTCCCAACATTCTCGGCGACGTGGATCAAGAAGCCTGTCCGGGCTATGTAGAGTTCACGCTTCAGGGGAAGCAGTTCCGCCTCGATCCCGTCACCGAGGGTGATCACCTCTTCATCATTTTCAAAGACCAGACCGCGGCCAAGGAAACATATCCGTCCGGACGATTTTTGTACGCGGATTTGCCGCAAAATGGCGAAGTGGTCCTGGATTTCAACCAAGCGGTGGACCCGCCCTGCGCTTTCACGCCCTATGCCACCTGCCCGCTTCCACCCCAGCAGAATTATCTGCCGGTCCGCATTGAAGCGGGCGAGTTGCGCTACGGCCATTGAAAACGATTAACCGAGATTTCTCGCCTTGGGTTGGATTAGCAAGGTTTTAGCAAGAATTTTCGCGAGATGTAGGGCCGAACGGCGTTCGGCCAAGGGCGAACGCTGTTCGCCCCTACATTTTTGGTCGTGGCCGCGCCGCGCTCTAGCGACCGCGAACGAGTAGCAAGATTGCTTTACGAGGTGGCGGGCGCTAAGCTGCAAGCAGAACTTGTGGCGGGTTCTCCCGGATGAGTGCCGGCGTGGCGCGGAGCCGGCAGGCGCAACCGCGCTGAGCAGGAGGCGCGCGTGGATATCAATAGCATTGTTATTGTCAGCCTGACCTTACCAAAGGAAAAAATGTGGGGGCAGCTTTTGCTCTTGGAGTCGAAGGGGGTCTCGGTGCGGGGAATCGAACTCGAGGCCTTTGACGACTTTATCCGCCAGGTCATTAAGCAGGAGGAAACCGCTGTCGGTTTGAATACCGTTTTCTTCCCCATGCATCGGGTGGAGCGGATCATTGTCGACGAGCCCAGCGGCTCAATCCCTTCGCTCTCCCAACGATTCCACGCCAAAGTCGGGCTGACCATTCAGGAGTACCTCGGGATCGATGTCCCACGGTTTTGAATGAAAGGCGCTGAACGCGAATCAAGTCGCCTGATCGTTCTCCCTTCCGCGTGAAAACCCGGGGGCGCTGGGAGGAGAGAGGCGGCTTGCGAGGTTATGCCATGAACTGTGCCGAGATTGTCCAATTGCTTGCCTCCCGCCCTGACCCGCACGCAGTGGAGGGAATGGCCCGGTTCGGGATTGTGGCGAAAAAAGTCTACGGTGGGTGGTCGACGCCGGCGCTGAAGAAGCTGGCGCGCGAAATCGGCCGCCACCACGCCCTGGCGCAGGAATTGTGGGCTTCGGAAATTCACGAGGCGCGCGCTCTGGCCACGCTGATCGAAGAGCCCGAAAAGGTCACCGCACGGCAAATGAACCAATGGGCGAAAGACTCTGACAACTGGGCGGTATGCGACGGGGCCTGCATCAACGTTTTTCGCTACACCCGTTTTGCTCATCAGAAATGCCTGGAGTGGAGTGCGCGGCCGGAAGATTTCGTCAAAAGGGCGGCGTTCGCTCTGATGGCGGGCTTGGCCGTGGCCGATAAAGCCGCGAGCGACGACGCCTTTCTGAAGTTTTTGCCCCTGATCAAGCGCGCGGCCGTCGACGAGAGAAACATGGTGAAGAAAAGTGTGAACTGGGCGCTACGACAAATCGGAAAGCGGAACGCGCGACTGAACCGGGCCGCCCTCGCTGCGGCTCGCGAGATTCACCGCCAGGATTCACGCGCCGCCCGCTGGATTGCCTCCGACGCCCGGCGGGAGCTCCAAAGCCCCGCGGTGCAACGAAGACTGAAGATGCGGAAGGCGGCGAAGCCGCAAAGGCGGGTGTAGCGCCCCGGTTGACAGTCTCCCCTCTGAGCCGCTATATTAACTGAATAGTTATGGCCACCCGAATCCTAACGCCCTCGAATCAGATCACCCTTCTGCGCTTGGTGTTTGTGCCGGTGTTCGCGATCCTGGTCATGGACCGGCACTATCGCGCGGCGCTGGCAGTGCTGACCGCGGCGGCCCTCTCCGACGTTCTGGACGGCACGGTCGCTCGGCTGCTGAAGCAGGAGAGCCCGCTGGGTGTGGCGCTCGATCCGATTGCCGACAAGATCCTCATGACGACCGGGTATATCACCCTGGCGTTTCGCGGGGCGTTGCCCTGGTGGCTAACGATTATCGTGCTGAGCCGGGATGTGGCCATCATCATGACCGCGCTCGTGATCTCCCTGGTGGCGGGATACCGGCCCTTCCACCCCTCCCTGCTGGGAAAAGCTTCCACCACCGCACAGATGGCCACCCTCTTTGCGGCATTGTGTCACCGCGCGCGCGTCCCTTACATCACAGGGGAGGTGGTCACGTTTTTCATTTACCTTACGGCCGCTCTGACGCTGGTCTCGGGTGTCCATTATGTGTTTGTGCTGCGCCAGCGATCCGGGCACCCTGAGGTCGAGGATCCCGCTGAATCGGACGCTACCGCTAGCCCCCCCCGGACATGAGGGGGCAGGGGGGCTGGACCCTACCGCTTTTTTCGCTTGGTTAGCCAAAATGCGTGCTAAAATCGCCACGCAGTTTGGTAATACCGGTGTGTCTCGCAGCAGCCCTACGGCTAAGACGGCATCTGCTCTCGCGACCCACGGCATTACGCGGGGTTCTTGTCTTCACGCATTGTCCCTGCTTTTCAAATTGCCATTCCAGGAAGGGTTATTGTCAGGCCGGATCGGGTCGTGCAAATCTAAAAGGCGAAGGTGGCGGATCGAGGCCGCCTCGCCATGGGGAGCATCTCATGCCGCAAAAGTTGTTCGTGGGGAATCTTCCTCACGAGGTAACAGACACTGAACTCCATGATTTCGTCAGCGGTGCAGGCTTTCAGATAGCTTCGGCCGTGGTGATTCGCGATAAGGCCACGGGACAATCGCGAGGCTTCGGGTTCGTCGAGCTGGCGGAGGGCGAAGACATGGAGCGGGCCATTGCCGGGCTTAACGGACAAACCTTGCAAGGCCGCCGATTGACCGTCAACGAAGCGCGTCCGCCGCGCACCGACTTCGGGGGACGTCCCCGCGGAGGCGGTGGAGGTGGCGGGGGCCGTAACCGCGGGCATTCCGGCGGCGGGGGCGGTGGTCGCCACCGCGACTGGTAATATAAAAGCGCTGAGTGGTTAGTAGTTAGTGGCTGGGAAAGGTCGGCCTCATCCTATCCACTAATCACTAGCCATTAGCCACTGCTATTCTGAGCCCACCAAGCGTCGGTAGACGTAGCGAAGCTGTTGTTGTGTCTCATGGAGCTTCCCGGCCAGCGTCTCCCCCTCAGCAAGCAGGTTCCAATGCCGCGCCACGCTTTCGGCCGTCTCCGCGAAGGCGGTGTTTTCAGGCAAGCCACTCGGCGCCTTCCCTGTCACTAACCGGATGATATGGTCCACGGAGCGTAGGAATCCGGCGCCCTCAGTTAAGGTTGCGGCGTCCTCAGCGGAAAGGCGTTCCGCCGCTCGCAGGGCGGCAATTTGTTCCGCCATGTTTGCTCCCGGCAAGGCCGCGACACGGTGCCGCAACCGCAGGTAGGAAACGGCAAAATCCACATCGTAATAACCCCCGGGGGCGGTTTTGGTGTTGCTGCTCGGAACCGCCACTTCGCGTTCCAGGCGCCGCCGCATTTGGTGGAGTTCCCCTTCAAAATCATCATAGGTGGAAAATCGATCGTAAATCGCCGCCTGGAGCCGGTCCCCAACCGCCCGGCCGAGTTGCCAATTTCCCGCGAGAGGATGGGCTTTCATATAGGTGAGCAACTCCCACGCCTGCGCATCGTCGCCGATGTAACTGAGCAGCCCGTCCAAGGTCGTCACCAATTCCCCTTCTTGTCCGCGCGGCCGCAGGCGGGTATCCACGGGGAATAACGTGCCATCGCGGGTGTAACTGGCAAGGACCTCAATCGTCTTCTCCGCCAGACGGGTCCAGTGTTCCAGGTCCTCTCTTTTCGCCTCCGACCCGGCCACAAAAACCAAGTCGGCATCGGAAGCCAAATCAAACTCACTCAGACCCAGGCGGCCCATTCCCAGAATGACGAAGGGCACGTTGTCGCCGCCGGGGCCCATCTTTTCGTGCATCCAGGAAGTGAGCGCAATCACCTGGGCGCTGGAAATGCCACGCGCGGCGCTGACCGTCCAACGCTTCAACATCGGGAAGGCGGAGCCGCCAGCGGCCAAGTCCACCGTGCCCAACTCCAGGAGCCGGGCGCGGTATTGGCGGCGCAAGATGGCCATTTTTTCGCGCAGATCCAGCCCCCCATCGGAGGCCCAGGCATAAGCTGCGGGCAAAGAAAAAGCTTCCAGGCCCATATCCAACTGCCCGGTCGCGGCGCCATCGGAGGGAACGAGTTCTGCGGAATCGAGAGATTCTAAATCTTCAGGATGATGAACCAGCAGGTCCGTCAGGTAAGCGCTGGTACCGGACACTTCGATGGCCCGCCGCAGACTGGCCGGCTTGGTGCGTGCCGGGGCAAACCGTTCCGGTGAGCTGGCCATGGCCGTCAGCAAGCGAATCGTATTCCGCCGCGCGCGTTCCGGCAGATCCGCTTCGCGCACCAGGCGGGCTACCTCCGGCGCCTGAATATCCAGAAAGCTCAAAAGCGAATCAAATGTCTGGCGCCCGGAATCGGACAGAAACGTGGGAGCAGGCTTGAGCTCAAAGGCTGTTCCCGGCGCGGCGGCGTCCCCGGGATGAATCACCCGCTGGTAAATTTCATCCACCACGGCGAAGGCTTCGCGAACTTTGCGCAGCAGAACCTCGCCCGGGTGCTCGTCCGGTCTGGCCTCCACGCCGGTCCGGCGTCCCAGCCGATCGAGCGCGTCCGGGTCCGTCGGAAGCCGGTGCGTTTGCTGGCCCGCTTCCATCTGGATCCGGTGTTCCACCTTGCGCAGGAACTCGTATGCGGAGGTCAACGCGGCGTAATCCCGGTTGGAAAGCCAGCCTTTGTCGTTGAGCTTCCGGAGGGCGAAAAGTGTTCCTCCCGACCGCACCCAGTGATCCTGCAAACCGTGCAGCCGCTGCAAGCATTGCACCAGGAACTCGATGTCGCGGATGCCGCCTCGATGGCGCTTAACGTCAATCGCCTGCCCACGGCTTTCCCGCAGTTTTTTGGAGATTCTCTCGCGCGAAAGAAGAATGCTTTCCACCGCCACAAAATCTCCGGGCGAGCGGTAGACGTACTCCTCCACGCTGCGCAAGAAGTCGCGCGTCAGCCTGGCGTCGCCGGCAGAATGGCGTGCCTTGATGAGCATCTGTAATTCCCAGTCGCGCGCCCGGTGTTCGTAATACTCGCGGGCGGAATTCAGGGAAATCGCCAGGTCGCCCTGCTCGCCCTCGGGGCGCAGCCGGAGGTCCACGCGGAAAACCTCGCCTTGCGATGTCGTCTGGGTGATATTGCGCGTAATGGCATGCGCCAGGTGCACAAAGTATTCCTTGTTGGTGGTGGCGGACTCGCGCTCGCTTCCCCCCGCCGTCTCCCCGTCGTGGGAATAAAGGAAAAGCAGATCGATATCGGAGTTGTAGTTCAGTTCGTTTCCGCCCAGCTTGCCGAGAGAAACAATGCTGAAGCCCGCGCGGGCGATGCGGCCTTGCGCATCGCGGTACTGCGGTTGTCCATAACGCTTTTCCAGCTCGCGGTCGCAAAACAAGTAGGCGTCAGAAAGAATCACATCGGCAAGGGTGGAAAGCTCGAGCGTCGTCTCGCCCAGCGTCGAGAGGCCCAGCACATCCTTCAGCACGATGCGGAGGTAGTTCCTCCGCTTGAAGTGGGCCAGCAAAGCCGCCAGCCACGGATCCGGATTGGTGGTGGAGAATCGCGCGAAGTCCTGCATCAAATCTTCTTTGGATTTCAGCTTGGTGAAATTCCGGTCGCGCGCGAACTGCACCACCAACTGCGGTTCCGACAGCAGAGTCTCCGCCAGGTAGCCGCTGTATCCAAAAATGGCAAGGAGATAGGAGAGGGCGGCGGGATAGCGGGCCAACTCACCCAGCACCTGCGGCGGCGCGCCCTGCGCATAGCGCTCCAAAAGGTTCAGCGCTCCGTCGGGATCGGGCGACTGGGAGAGCAGCGAAGCCAAAGGCGTGAGCAGCGTGGGCGCCAACTGCTCCTCCAGGCGCTCCAGATTGCCGGCGGCTTTGCCGGGATCCTCAAAGTTTATGGCCGCGAAGTCCGGTCGCATGCGGGAGATTATAGCCTGTCCGTGGTCCGTTGTCCGTGGTCAGTTCTCAAGGGTTCATGGTAAGCGCCGCGAAGGTTCGCTGGGAGGCCTTCGTGCCGATAAGCATGGCAAGGATCAAAGCTACGCCGCGCGAATTTCGCAAAAACATGGAACACTTTCTGGGTCTCGTTCAATACAGCGGAAAGGGGCTCGTCATCGAGCCCGGACAGATTTCCGCGCATCGCCCTTTCTACCGAACGGCAGATACACGGGTAGGCGAAAAAGAGACTTTACCCGTGTCAGCGCTGGACCCGGTGCAGAACTACAGCGACGGATAGCGGAAGACGCCGTCCAGCCCCGCTCGAGGGATCAGACCCGTCGGGTGGCGGCCCTATCGCCGGGCTCGGCCCCCTCGGTGCCACAGGTGCACGCGGCAAGCGGAACCCATATTCGATCTTCCGCTGAAGCTCGAGCTGATCTCCATTCAGCGTTCCCGAAAAGGTGCTGTTTCCGGCTTTGAAGAAAACATTGATCCCCTCGACCTTTCCGTCGCTAATTGGGGTGGGCTCATCGCTGGGGCCAAAGAAGCCGCGGAATGCAACGCCCTCGACGCTGCCCGTCAGACCGTTTCCCTCCTGCCGGAGAGTGAACAACATTGTGCTACCGCCGCCAATGAATGCGCGTTGGCCGTTTGTCTCACCGGCTTCAGGCAACGGCCTCCAGAGGCCGGTAATCCCCGGGCCCACCGGAACCTCGCGCTCCCAAACCGCCACATGGGGACGGAGCGTCACGCCGCTCGCGGCAATCGTAACGCTGGCGGGCACGAGTCCGGGAGAGGTCGCCTCCACGGTGATGCTCCCGGCAGCCTTGGTTGACTGCACAAGCGCCATGCAATAACCGCAGAACGCCTTTCGCGATATGCCCCGGTCGGATGCGTGGTCCGTGGGGTCGCCGTTGCCAACGCCGATCGGTTTCCCTTCGCCGGTCACGCGGAATGTCACTTCATTATCGGCAACAGGCACCACGCGGCCTTGCGCATCCTGAACTCCAACCGCAAACATGGCCACGTCCTCGGCATCAGCCGAGATCTCCCGGCGATCGACGCTTATCATCAATTTCGCGGCGGGCCCGGTGGTTTCCCGCTTGGTCGCCATCACCTGCTGGCCGTCTTTGAAACCGCGGGCCTCAATGGCGCCGGGAGCGTATTGAACAACCCACGCCAGGTGCGAATCCTTCTTCACTTCCTTCACGCCCAGGCTTTGCCCGTTCAGGAGTAACTCCACCTTATCCAGGTTAGAGTAAACCCAAACCGCGATCTCTTTTCCTTCCATACCCGGCCAATTCCAATGCGGGAAGAGGTGCAGAACCGGGTGCGAGGTCCACCAGGATTGGTAATAGTAGAAGCTGTCTTTGGGGAAGCCGCAGGTATCGATAATTCCGTACTGCGAGCTGATGTTCGGCCACCCATATGGCGAGGGCTCGCCGCGATAGTCGAACCCCGTCCAAACGAAGCCTCCTGCCAGCCAAGGCCGCGCATTACAGAAACTCCACCAGCCTTCTGCCGAAGCACGGCCGGTGGTGGTGTACGGATCGTACGATTGGACATAGCCTTTGTCGGGATCGGTGATGTAGATGCCGCGCGTGCCGACGGCGCTGACGGTTTCCGTGCCAATCACTGGCTTTTCTGGATGGGCTTTGTGGTAGGCCTCCGCGCCCGGGTCGGCGTAGTTGTACCCGATCACGTCGCACACGGTCAGGCCGCCCGTGCCAATGGCCCCAGAGGGTGCGATCGAGACCGGCCGCGAACCATCATGCTCGGTTGCCACTTGTTTCATCGCACTCAAGATAGGCACTCCCCTTTGCACGTTCGCCTGGCCTTCTTCATTCCCCATGGACCACATGAAGACGCTCGGATGGTTGCGGTCGCGCCGCACGAGATGCGCGAACTGGCTGAGGCCTTCGGGATTGGATGACATCATGCGCGTTTCGTCGAACACCAGCATCCCCAACTCGTCACAGGCGTCGAGCAACTCGGGCGTGGGAGGGTTATGTGAAGTGCGCAGGGAGTTGCAGCCCATCTCCTGGAGCTTCCGGACACGATAATACTGCACGGAATCCGGCAGCGCCGCACCCAACCCGCCGTGATCCTGGTGATTGCAGGTCCCCTTTGCCTTGACGGACTGGCCGTTTAGAAACAAGCCCCTCTCGGCATCGAATGTCACCGTGCGAATCCCAAACCGCGTTTCGTAGCGATCCACGACCTCGCTACCGGCTTCCAGCTCCGTTACCAGCTTGTAAAGGTTCCTCTCCGCGAGGGACCACAGCGCGGGCTGCTTTATCACCGCTTCCTGCTCGTAAGTTTGGTCTCCCTCTGCCGGTATGGTTACCGGGGCTGCGGCCACTTTTCCCACTGCTTTGCCGGAGGGGTCGAAAATCGTCGAGATGACGCGCGTGTTCTGCGCCGCCATGCCGTGGTTATTTACCTCCGTACGGATTGAGAGAGTAGCTTCACCGGGCCGCACTTGGGCGCGCACGAAGGTGCCCCATTGTTTCACATGGACGGGATGCGTCTGCACCAGCCAGACATGCCGGTAAATCCCTGCTCCCTCATAAAACCATCCATCGCTCGAGGTAGCGTCCACACGAACCAGTAGCACATTTCTCCCCCCTGGAGTGGCAAAGTCCGTCACATCGAAACTGAACGGATCATACCCGCCAGTGTGCCGGCCGACGTAAAAGCCATTCAAGACCACCATGGTTTCCCGGTACGCGCCATCGAACTCGATACTGATCCGCTTGCCCGCATCCGTCGAGGGAAGCTCAAAGACGCGGCGATACCATCCGACGCTTGTCGCCGGGTAGGTCCGTCCCAAGGGGTAGAAGCCTTTCGAGGAGAGCGCCGGATCGTTTTCGAAGGGCAGTTCAATGGCCCAATCGTGAGGCAGGTCCAAGGCGCGCCAATCGCCATCATCAAACGCCGTCGCGCTGGCAGGCAGAAAATTTCCCGTTTTCTGAAAGTTGCCGGACCTCCCGCCGCCAAATCCGAAGTCCTTGGCAGGGTCATCGGCATGTCCCAAGTGGAAACGCCAGCCGAAATCCAGGAGCAGCCGTTCGCGTCCAGTGGCGGTCCCCGGCGATTGCGGCGGGGCGATTGCGGACAGTGAAGCGTCTGCGGCAGCCGCGTTCGATGCGTCCGGCGCAATGCTTTTCCCATGAATCACACCCCCCTGGGTGGCCGCGGCAACAGCAGGTACCAGCAGGCTTGTCTTCATCATATCGCGACGTGTTAGACCCTTCATCCTGACCTCCCCCTTCAATGTTTTCGATTCAATAAGTGGCGTAGTGAGTCAAGCAGATGCGCTCTTATTGAAAGCAGCCTTAGTTCCTTTCACCATCCTCGGCAGCCCGAGTTTGCCCAGCATCTCTGCCCACGTCTTATCTCGGATTTTGATTCAAGGGTAAATAAACTAAAGTCGCCATGTTCAGTCCTCCGCCGAACTGCAATATGCGGCTGGGAGCATTGAATCGCCGAAGCTGGATTAGAGCTTGGGCGGCAATGAACGCCTTTTCGATTTTCTGCCGACCGGCAATGTACACCTGATGGCCGCGGAGTGCAATCGCCAAGTGCAATCTCGCAATTATCCGCAAGGGAGGTTGCTCTTGACGCACCGCCTCGTTCTCGGCAGTCAGGAGCTCGAGGCTTCAGGTCCCTCAAAGTCGCCCATTGCAATTTGCGCCGCCAATCCGTCAGATTGAACGTGGATGCGTAGGCCTGAGTTGCAGCGGATTTCCCCGGGGAGTAGCATTGAAGCGCCCTGGAAGTAATTAATCAGCAACCTTGGGCAAGAACGGAAATATGCTGTTGAGCATTCCGGTGCGCGGCAACGGCAGCTTTGACGATGGATGAGGATCAACGGTGCTCAAGGCCGAGGGCACAATCTGGAACCAACTGAACCGAAACAAGGGTAGTTTGAGACGACCTGGAGGTACCTATGCGCAACCTGCGCTCAGCGGTTTTGGGAACACTGCTCGCTTTGCTGCCCGGTTTTTGTTTTGCTGCGGTGCCGTCCGCTTCTTTCGAGGCTTATAACGTGGTCTGGGATACCCCCAGTACCAGGAGCGCCGATTCGATGCCGGTCGGCGGCGGAGGCATCGGCTGCAACGTGTGGGTTGAGAACGGCGACTTGCTGTTATATGCCCAGCAAAGCGGCGCGTTCGACAAGAATTACGAGTTCAACAAAATGGGCCGGTTCCGGATTAGGCTGAGTCCCAATCCCTTTGCCGCGGGCGGCACGTTCCGGCAGGAATTGAAGCTCCGCCAAGGCTATGTCGAGATCACAGCCAATCATCCTTCGAGCGGAAAAGTCACGGTGAAGGTGTGGACAGAAATCAATCGGCCTGTAGTCCACGTGGACGTCGATGCGGAAAGGAGAATCCGCATGTCCGCGACCTACGAGACATGGCGCTACAAGGACGAGCCCCTGCCAGCACAGAGGGTGCGCCCGACGACGGACAGGCGCGCTTCCATCTACGACTTCGACGGCTATCTGGTGGACATGGACAAGAAGGCGGACGTCATCGAGCCCGGAAAGCACTCCATCATTTGGTACACAGACAATGGGACACTTTTCAATGCCATCGATTTTGCGGTAGGGGTCGAGGAACTCGAGCCAGTGAAGGCCCAACTGTGGGACCCGCTCAAAAACCTTATCTCCGGCGGACTGATGAAAGGAGACAACTTCGAATACTCCGGCGCCTCGGAGGGAATCTATTGCCAGATTCCGTACAAGGCGTGGACGTACAGATCGCGGACCGCCTCCAAATCACACCATCTCGACATCTTCGGCCAGGTTGAGACTTCGGAATCGCCAGCGCCCTGGAAAACGAAACTGGCCGGAATCGCGAATGCGAAACAGGACCGAGCCAAGCTTCAGGGGGAGACGCAAGCCTGGTGGGCACAATTCTGGCAGCGTTCGTATATCTTGGTCAATCCTGGCAAGGATGCTAGCGACCGGGCGTGGCGGCTGGGACGAAACTACAACCTATTCCGCTACCAACTCGGCGGCAACCTCAACGGAAAGGCGCCTACCAAGTTCAACGGCGGCAATCTTACCTACGACGTGAAGTGGACATGGGAGAAGCACGCGGACTTCCCTCCGGATTTCCGGCGATGGGGCGGTGGGACCCATACGCTCGCAAATACTCGCTTCCTTTACTGGCCGATGCTCAAGAGCGGCGACTTCGATCTCATGTTTCCTCTCATGGAGGTCTACCGCACCGGGCTCGTAAATGCGATGATGCGAACCAAGTACTACTGGGGACACGGCGGCTGCTCCTTCGGCGAGCAGGTTCAATTCTCAGGGCTCCCGTTGGCCTCGCATTACGGGTTTGCGGAAAATGGGTACGACTGGACTGTCCGTCCGAAGGACTTCGAGAAGGGCGAGCAGTCCAACTTCGCGGTCAGCACGCTTTACAATGGCGAACTGGAAATCGCGTACATGATGCTCGAATACCACCGCTTCTCGGGGGACGACATTACCCCCTATTTGCCGTTCATTCACGCCTGCGTGCAGTTTTACGACGAACATTACAGGATGATCAACAAGAGGCGAACCGGAAAGGAACTGAATGACGAAGGCAAGCTGGTCTTCTACCCAACCACGCCGGGCGAAAGCAAGCTTAATTCCACCAATGCGGCCGACATCATCTCTGGCCTCACAGCGGTCCTCGGGACATTACTTGAAATGAAGGAACTGCCGCTGACGCCTGAACAACGGAACTATTATGCCGAGGTTCTCGCCAGAACCCCGGACCTCCCCATTGCCAAGAAAGTGGTGGACGGTAGGGAACGAACGTTTCTAAAGATTTCGTTATTCGACGACAGGACGGTGAGCGGCTTCTTCATGAACATGTATGCCACCTTCCCTTACGACCGCATCTACAAAGGATCCGACCGCTTTGACTGGGCCTATGACACTTGGACCCTGAACATGCCGAAGAGTGCGAAGGAGGCGTATATCGGCCACCGGCCTGGGGTGATTTATTCGGCCAGATTAGGCCTAACGGACGAGGCGAAGAGCACGATTTCCAACAAGCTAGATGACAGCAAGACTACTCGTTTCCCAACCTTCTGGGGACCAGGATTTGATTGGGGGCCGGATCACAACTGGGGAGGCGGCGCGATGATCGGGCTTCAGGAAATGCTCATGCAGACACCTGGAAAGACCATTCGCCTCATGCCGGCGTGGCCCAAGGATTGGGACGCCGAATTCAAACTGAACGCGCCTTACAACACGACGGTCGAGGGACGGATTGTCAGTGGCCAGTTAGTGGACCTGAAGGTAACACCCCCCGAACGGATGAAAGACGTCGTGCGGTGACGATTCCGCAGCGTCTTGCCTCTTGGGGTCCTTGTCCATGGCCCGATGCCGGGTTACGCCAGCGACGTTATTTTGAGTGTATACGCGTACTTGCAAGGCTTGTCTGCGGGAAGGGTGACCTTCAGCCCCTCTGTGTCGCGATTCCAGCGCAGCGTGGCGCTGGATCCCAACAAACCCATCTGCGAAATCTCCCTCTCAAAATAAGGTGAGTTTGCGGCGAGAGACTTGATAGTCAAAAGGCCATTATTCGGCCATCCCAAGGCTATGGCATAGAGCGCATCTCCCTTTTGGGTGAAGCGTATGTCCTCCGCTGTATAGGGCTTAGGCCTGCCCGCGTAGAGGGAGGCCTTCCCCACGCTGGTCGGTCCTTCACCGAAAATCTTCCAAGGCCGAGTGCCGAAAACTGCCTCGCTGTTGACGTCCATCCACGCGGTCAGATCGTGAATAAAGCTGATCTCATCTTCGTCGATCGTTCCGTCTCCCCTCACGGGGATGCTCAGCAGCAGGTTACCATTCTTGCTGATATTATCCATCAGCATGGGAACGATAGTCTCGGCGCGGCGGTATTGAATGTTTCTCTTGTAATGCCATTCACCGATGCAGGCGTCGGTTTGCCACGCAAACTGTCGCAGGGAATCCGCGCGTGACATCTCAAGGTCTTCCACCAGCGCCGGCCTTAAGGGCTCGGGCACTCCCTTCAAGTTCAGGACGGCTTCCAGCTTTCCGTTGGCCCAGCGCATACTGGAGTTGTAATAGTAAGCGGCAATTGACGGTGCGAGGTCCGGGATTCCCAGCCAAGCGTCCAGTTTGATCCGCGGCGCAACGTCGTGGACTATCCCCATGCTATCGTCGAAATAGAACAGATCGGGGTGGTAGTGGTCGATCAGGTCCTTAACACGCAGTAGAAACCAGTGGACATACTCGGGGCACGGAGTGCCGGAGGCGTGGGGTGTGCCATAGAGTTGTCTGGGATCCATCCCCTGCCACCATGTGCCTTGGCCGTCGGCCCTGGTCAGGTTTCCGTCGTAAGGCACGCCCTTCAGCGGACCTTCCTGGTCGCTTCCATACCAGAGAGGCATGAACTCGTTCCAGGTTCTTCCCGGCGTGGCGTGAACCGTCACTCCAAACCTCAAGCCATGCTCGCGGGCTCGCTGTGCCCACGTGCCCACAACATCTTTTTTCGGACCGACGTTAACGGCGTTCCATGGCTGATGGCGCGAGTTCCAGCAATCGAAGCCGTCGTGATGATTGGCTAAAGCAACGAAATACTTCGCGCCTGCCTTCCGGTAAAGCTGAATGAGCGCGTCCGGATCCCAGCGCTCAGCCTTCCAGAGATTGCAGATGTCTTTGTAGCCAAACTTCGAGGGGTGCCCGTAAGTCTTGGCGTGGTATTCGTAGTCCGGGCTGCCCTCCAGGTACATGTTGCGCGCGTACCAGTCGCCCTGCTCGGGAACACATTGCGGATCCCAGTGCGCCCATATGCCAAATTTGGCATCGCGAAACCATTCCGGACATTGGTACGCCTTCAACGACTCCCAGTTGGGCTGGAAGGGGCCGGCCACCGCCGACTCACTCAGGATCGCGCTCGGCTGCGCCTGCCGCGCCCCTGCCACTTGAGTTCCCGCAAGCAGGGCAACGCTTGTACCTACAAAGTTTCTTCTGGAAACCACAGTTCGTCCTTTGGGCATTTGGAACTCCGTGTGGAGGCTAAGCCATGCGGTGCTGCGGCACGGGCCGAGCGGGCGCAAAGCTGCACTCGCTGAGTATTTTCCCCGCGATGCCTTTGAGATTCTCCATCGCCGTCGTGAGCGCGGGGCGTAAGTAGCGCGGCGGCAAAGCGATACGAAGATTCACCACCAGTTCGGCGATTCTCTTGGCGCGGCCGTCCGCGAGCACCCGCACCGTGGGCGATCGAGAGCCCAGCGTGGCGTTGGCGGCGGCGATGAACCCTCCGCTGCTGAGCAGGCACTTCAGATGGGCCGGCGTTGCGCCCGACTCTCCCAGGGCGCCGCACACCCCAAGCATGAACTCCGGCAAAACCTGTTCCCAATGGGCCGCTCTCCCCGCCTGAAGCTCCAAAATAGCGTTCAGCCAACCCAACCATGCTTCGCCCTTGGCGTAAGTGTCGTAATCAACGTCAATTGGCCGGCCCGAACCCTGGCTCGCCAGTGCCTGATCGCACCACTCGCCGATCCCAGCACCGGTCTGGGCGCTGATTGAAAGGATTTGGGCCCGCGGCACCAGGGCGTCGATCTGCGCCCGCGCGATCTCTATCGTCCGGCGGGGTATGATGTCGCTCTTATTCAGCAGCAGAATGTCGGCCTCGGCCAGTTGTTTCCTATAGATATACGCCGTTTCAGCCGGGAGCGAGTGGCGCTGTTTCATGCGCAGCCAGGCGGCGGGATCCACAACGGTTGTCAGCGGGCAGATGGCGAGGCCGGGCAGATAATGGCTGAGCGGCCGCAGCACGGTGGCGGCCAGATCCACGCAACTCCCAACCGGCTCGACCAGGAGCACATCCGGCTCGAGCTCGCGCAGCAAGCGGCCGATTTCGTCCGTGAAATCGTTGAACCGGCAGCAGATGCACCCGCCGGCTACTTCCGCGACGGAAAACTCTGCCAGGCGCACGAGACGTGTGTCAACCATGTCGGGCGCCTGGTCGTTGGTCACCAAGCCTACGCGTTTGCCTTGCGCCGCCAGCCGCCGGGCCGTGCGCAGCATCAGCGTAGTCTTGCCGGCGCCAAGAAAGCCTCCGATCACCAATACCCGAGTCATAGTCTGAATTCGAGTGAGTCCCATTGCCCGGCGCTTCAACCTCGCTCTTCTAAGCCTGCTGGCCTGCTACCGTCAACTCGCTCTCAGGCCCCATCGTCACCGGTTGGTCAAAATCGATGCGCCACAGCCCTGCTTCTGCCGCTACCTTGCCCGAAAGCAGGTGGCGATTGAGGCGAGCTTTTGGCGCGCGGATCGGCGTTACCAGGCTCCGGAATTCCATCTGACCGGCAAGGCAGTTCAGGGTCAATAACTTGGGCGTATAAGCCAGCGTGCCGGACGCTGTCGCCGAAAACCAGGGCGCATTCATAGGGGCCATGCGGGGCGCCACTTGCAGACGGCCTCCCGGCAGATCCGGTTTGAAGCCGGTTGCCGCAATCAAGGTGCACCAGCTTCCCATGGCGCGGTAGTAGTGATCTCCGCACTCAACCTGATTCCACCAGCGGCCGGCGCGCGCATAGCGCCGGTCGACTGCCTCCACCACCGCCAGCGCTTCCTGCGTCATGCCATAATCCATTAAAAATGAGGCAGTTGCGTACTCGATTCCGGTCCAGTTGGCGGCGCCTTGCGCGTTCATATAGGCCGGAAAGCGGGGGCTGGTTCCGGCCGGGTAGCTCGAATTCACCAGCCCTTGCTCTGGATCGAAATTCTCCCGAAACACTTTGGCTAGCACCTGCCGCACCCGCTCGGCTGGCAGCGCCGGCTCGAGTCCGGCCAGCGACGCGAACCACATGCCGCTGATCTGGTCCGTCATGCAGCAGGAGTCGGCTACCCCCTTGTTAAACCAGAGGTTGTAATAGCTGCCGTTCCAGAGCTTCCGCTCGAAGCTGGCCTTGGCCCGCTCCAGCAGGCCGGCCGTCTTGCCTGCGGTATCGGCATCGGCCATGTCCTGCGCCATGCGCGCGGTGGCGGCATAGGCTCCCAACCAGAGGCTGCCGATGTAGGAGGGCGTTCCCTGAAACGCCCACTGGTCGTAAGTATTGAAGCTGGTGTCGCGTTCAGGCAGTCCGTCGCCGTCTTCGTCGAGTGATTCCATGTAGGCCAGGGCCCCCTGCACGTGCGGCCACATCCGCGTCAGATAGTCTTTATCGCCCGTCCACAGGTAATCACGGCAGATTAGCATGATGAATTGCGGGTTCAGGTCCACCCGGCCCCAGCCGCGCTCATCAATGGAATCAAAATCAGGCTCGAAGTTGTGGGGAACCTGGCCGTTGGCGCGCTGGTGGCGGGCGGTAAGCTCCATCTGGTTCTTCTGCAGCTCGGGGAAGAGGGCCAGAATCGGGGCTGAACCCTGATAGGTGACGTCCACGGTCTGGAAGCCGCAGCATCCCAGGCCCTCAAACACTGCGAATCCGCCGTCGCGCAGCCACCAGGTGCACTTAACCAGCGTGGAGAGTTGGGCGCTCCACGAAAACCGCATGGCCGTCGGCAAACTCGCCTTCGCCAGTCCCCCAGCGAAGCTTGCCACCTCGCGGCGGTGCTGCTGCGCGTTTTCCACCAGAAACTGGTTTACCTCCAGGGCATCTGAAAACCAGTGTTCATACTGATGGCCCAGCTCCGGTCCCCGGGCGCTGATGTGGTAGGGAAAATACCACGAGAAGGCTACCGGGATGTCCACGCTCTCGCCCGGCCCGAGCGTGACGCTCGTGCATAGCGCCGCAGGTCCGAAGTCGAGCGCGGCGCGATCCTTGCCGGCATAGTGATTGAGCGCACTTCGCAGCTCGAGGAGCGCGGTTTTCATTAGCTCGCCGCGAACGTAGGCGGGGTCCACTTTCGCCGCCGTATCGAGCAAAACGCCCAGAGACGGGGTCTTGCCCAGGGTGGCCAGTAAGTCCGTAACTTGCTGTGTGCTCAAAGCGTCAATCGCCTGATCGTCGAGTTGAAGCAGGCGCGCCGGACACCCCGCCGGCGGCAGGCTGGGCAGGCGACCGGACTCGCGAAAAGGGACCAGAAAGGACTGAAACATGGCGCCGAAGGGACCGCGGAGCCATCCTCCGTTGCCGAGATACCTGCCGAAGTCCTCTGCAATGTAACTCGTCTCGCCCCCCGTGAATGACAACGCCATGCTGCCCAGCGTTTCGCGCTCCGGGATCTGCGCCGCAGTGCGCATGACCAGATACCGGGTTTTGCCACTGACGAGAGTCGTGTTCGAGAGCTGCCGCGCGCCATTATCCGCGGCGCCGCTCGCCAGGGGATTGTGCAGCCTCGCCATCAGAGAACAGCTCACGGGCCGCTTGCCTGGATTGGTGACGGTAAAGACGGCGTGGAAGCCCGGCGTGCCGCTAGTCCTTGCCTGATGAGGGAGAAAGGGGCTGAAGAATTCCGACCGCACCTTTACCGGTAGGGTCACATCCAGGTATTCCAGTCGCGCCCTTGGAAACTCGCCGGTAAAGTCAATCGCGTCTATATTTTGAGCCCACCCCAGGCTGTAAAGATCCTGCTGTTCTCCACATACGTTCAAACGGCGGCAGAGCGGGGCCTCTCCCTGCGCCTTTGCCCACACAAAAAAAACGAGCGAGTCATCCGTGGTTCCCGACTTCGGCCAAGGCGCTTGGCCGAGGGGCGGCCACGGGTCCCACTGGCCCATATTGAAGATGAGCCAATCGCGCAGTGTGCCGTCGGGCTTGATCTCAATGGAACCCGCGCCGATTCCACCCAAGGGGATGCCGGCATAGCCGGGGCATGCCTGCCGGATGGTAAGGCTTGCGGGCTGAGGGGCCTGCGCCGCCGATTTTGGCGAAGTGGGGGGGGCCTTGGCCGTCGCCGCCACCGCCGACTCACTCGGGATCGCGCTCGTTTGCGCCTGCCGCGCCCCTGCCACTTGAGTTCCCGCGAGCAGGGCAACGCTTGTACCTACAAACTTTCTTCTGGAAACCACTGTTCGTCCTTTGGGCATTTGTAACTCCGCAGCAGCGAGCGATGCTACCCTGACTGTTCTATTTTGGAGAAGAATATCCGTTCTTCCTTGCGTGGATCATCAATGACTTTAGGGACGACGTCAAAAGCCAAGGTTGCACGCTGAGCCAAATCATAGTTTGGCCAGTGCGGGATTCTTGGGTTGTTCGGGTTCCCGTTCCGGGCGAAGGCAATGTAGGCTTCGCTCATCTGGGTGGCCAATTCGTAGGTATCAGGGCCGGTGCCCGTCATTCGATGAGAAAGCGCGACATTATCGAACATAAAGGGCACATCCAGCCCGTGGCAAGCTTTCCACTGACCGTGATCCACCGGCGAGCCCCATTGCAATTCGTACGAATAGGTTGGAGCAGATCCGGGGGGCAACGCCGCTCGCCGTTCTACTTCAAGAACTGCCGGGCGCCAGTTCTGCGAATCCGTCGTGGCGCTAAAGAAAACGTCGCTGGCCGAGTAGTGCGGATGAAGACGCCGATAGAACTCGATCACGCGGTCGACATCGCCCATTCTCTTCGCATAGGGAGCCAGTCGTTGCTTCAGCGTTTCCCAGGTGAGGCAGAACAAGGTCAGGTCAGATTCCCCAATCAGCGACCGGGACTCGTCGTGGTTGGTACCTACCATGAACGGAATGTGGGCGGAAAGGGAGGGAGCATCCGGACTGAATGGGGCGCGCGACAAATTGCGGCCATCTACAACCGGGCCGAATTGCTGGCCGGCGCGCGAAGCCTCAATAAGATTGTCGAGGGATACGGTTTTTAGTTGGTCGATTTCATCAAAGCGCAGATCGAGAGCAGTCAGAATCGCCTCCGCGCAGCGAGTGGCTTGCTCCGGCTGCAAGGCGGATACAGCCATGCCGCTTGAGGTCGCGGCGCGATGGAAGAGGTTTGCCCCCGCAGGCATCGCCATCAGGGTGGCGACTTTGCCGCCGCCACCCGATTGTCCGAAGATCAAAACCTGGGCCGGATCCCCTCCGAACTCGCTAATGTTGTCGCGGACCCATTTTAAAGCCAGAATTAGGTCAAGTTGCCCCACATTGCCGGAATCGGCGAACTCCGGACCGCCGAGTTCGGCCAGGTAGAGATATCCGAAGGCGTTCAGTCGATGGTTAAGGGTCACAACCACAACATCCCCGCGCCGACAGAGGTTAACCCCGTCATAAATGGGGAAGTTTGCGCAATGAGCGACGTAGGCGCCGCCATGGAAGTAGACCATCACCGGCCGCTTCCCTCCGTCGCGCACGCCGGGGGTCCATACGTTGAGATAGAGGCAATCTTCGCTGACCCGACCGCCTGGATCGGCCACCGTACCGCCCCACGATACATGCGCAGGCGGCCTAAGCTGAGGCGCCCGCGGGCCAAACTCGAGGGCAGGCCGTACTCCCACCCATGGTGCTGGTGGGATCGGCGCCATAAACCGCCGTGGGGCCGTATCAGCTCCATATGGAATGCCCTTGAAGACCTGGATGCCGTTGTCGATGTAGCCGCGAACCTTGCCCGTGTTCGTGACAGCAGTGACTCCCTCGGGCGCGTTATTGGCCGCAAAACCTGAATTCCTAAGCGCCCCTAGGCTGACAAGGGAGCCAGCACTCAAGGCGAAACCCCTTAGGACGGATCGGCGGCTTAGCTTCGGCCTGCTCGAACTCGTGGTTTTGTCCACTATACCTCCCCTGAGTCTCGTGCGGAGGACCAACCACACACCTTGAGATTGCCAACGGAGCTTTGCACGACCGGCGCAGAGTAAAGGGACGGTTCGCTGGCAAGTCGCTCCTGTTCAGATGATGCCATGGGCTAAGTGAACAAGAATTACACAGAGTCTACTTCTCGCCGAACTGGGCCACACCCATGCTCCGCAAAACAACTGGGCCGAGTAATCCCGAGGTCGCGAGCGGAGAGTGTGGCTGAAGGACTGGATTCTTACGAATCCCGTCGTCCGCCACCCAGGTCACACGCTCCGCTTGCGACAAATCCGAATCACCAATTAAACGATTCTTCCAAACGTTGCTGACTTCGATTTCGATGAGGTTCTCCATCTGGAGCACACTTGTTGCTTTCACGACATAAGGCGGTTTCCATGCGATCCCCAGCTTCTTGCCGTTTAAGCGGACTTCAGCAAGCATCCGGACGTCACCCAGGTCCACATAAAGTTCCTGTCCGGAGCTGACCAGTGAGGCCGGGATTGAGAACCGCAGCCGGTAAGTTGCCGTACCCGAATAGTAGCGGACGCCCGCATCCGGATGTGCGGTCCAAGGTTGCAATTCGTTTAAAGTGATCTGCTTTGGCGCACCCCGGTTTGGTTGGAATTCCACCACCCAGTCTCCGCGGATGTTGAACGGTTCGGCCACCTTCTCCACCCTTGCTGAGAGGACGCGGCCGGCTGCGGTGCTGATCTCGTACACTCCCGCCTCAGTTGCTTGCACCGTCAGGGCGCCATCTTCACTCAGCCAGATGCCGGTATCGAGTTCACCAAGGTTCGCCGGTGTCGCAATCTCTTTGCCGTTCCGCCGCAATACGCGTACATGATCCGTGGCTTTCCCGGAAGCAGGGAAGAAGAGAAACACTGATTCGTAAGGCTCAAGCTTTAGGTCCAGCAAGGTGCGAGCATTCTCTTCCGTGAAGTTGGCGCATCGAATCGTTCTGCCGGAATCAGGATACAGGAACTGCGGTACCCGCCCCGAGACGCGAAAGGAACACTTGGGACTCTGGACTGCTTGCGTCTGGTTAGAGATAAAGTACATTTCGTACTCCGGCGATCGCCGGTGGGTGTATTCGATTCCGGCCGCGCCCTCATAAACGAATTCCGGGCCGATGCCTGCATCTGCCAGCACTGTCTGCAAACTTCCCCCGGCGACCACTTTGCCTTTTCCGTAGCGATGGGCTTTTACGCCGACCCCATCGCAGTCACCCCACAGTTCGTTCACAATCTTCCGGAGACGGCCATCGCTCTCGCTTATGCCACCTTCCAAGCTGGAAGCACGCGCGGGCGGCGCCCCAAAGACAATTGCTCCGGCAGCAACGAGCTTTTGGACTTTCTCTGCAACTTCAAGGCGCATCTGCTGTTCACCCGGCAATACCAGGAGTGTGTAGCTATTGCCGTCTGGCAGCAGCACCTTTCCGTCGGCGGCAGATAGACGTGTTAGAAGCGCATGGGGGTTTATCGAATCGTACTGGTAGCCGGCAGGCAGCGGTGGATGGAGTTGCTCTGGCAACAAGGCGCGGCGAGGACTCTCTTCTCCCGTAAAGTAGCAGACATCCGCGGCGAACTGCCCTTGTTGCAGCAGATATTGGCAGCGGGTCAGGTACTCGACCCACGCCCGGCCCGGTTTCCACCATGTTTGGTGGCCCGTAAAGAACTGCCCCACCCTGCCCAGAGTGACGCCGGGTACACGATCCGGCCACGCCTGCGACGTATAGACGTGGCAAACGTAACGGTTCGCACCCAGGCAGAAGTTATGATCGGCCAAGGCCTTAAGCTGGAATGGGTGCTCGTCCCAGGTAGTTGCCGCGGTGGTGAAGGCCTCCATTTGCGCGATCTGTTTGCCATAGACGTGACTTGCCGAGATCGCCTCACGACAGTCCGTTGGCTTATCGTTGTGCGCGCTCTGCCACCAGAACTCTCCCATGGGGATATCAGTATGGGCATGATGCAACATGCCGTCCGCGGGCATTATTGGAGCTACGGCTTCTGCTGACAGCTTGCAGCCATGCGCGTTCGCATACTTGTGCAGGGGTCCGAAGAAGTTCTCTGATATCAGCTCCGAAATGGTCTCCCGCACGTCCCAGAGAAACCGCTCGGAAGCGTCTGCGCTCTCGACCGGAATGCCTGCCATGGCGGGCATGTAAGGCACTGGATCGTATTTCCGCCGTTGGCGAAATTCATCCAGGAACACCGGCGACCAGTTCTGGCAGCCACACTCCCAACTGTCGATATGGGCCACGCTGAACGTCCTTTCCGGAATGCTCGCTCCGGCAGCCTGAAAGGCTTTGCCCAGCCAACCTTGGAGTTGCTGTTCCACGGCGGCCGGATTGAACTTGTCGCATTCCAGTCCTGTGGCCCCACCGGCGGGCCCGTTCTTCGCTCCCGTGGGCGTGTATCCAGCACGCAAGATGGTCCATCTGCCCGCAGGCAATCTGCACTGAAGATGACCATGGGAATCCATTTTCGACGTCAAATCCAAAACCTTGTTAAGAGGCACACATAACCGGTCCGGAACCTGCTGGGTGGTTGTACGCGATGCTCTTCTCCATGCATACCCTGCCTTTCCCTCGAAGTGGTGGATGCGCGGAGCCGAGGAAATCTCCAGGCCGGAGAGCACCAGATCGGCATTCGCGTTGTCGAACCACTCCTTATAGTGTCTCGCCACCTCCTCGGTGCTTTTGGACAGGTCGAAGACGACATCGGTGCCGGTGGGGTCGTACACGAGCCGGAAGTAGCGTGCAGTCACCTCGGGAACAGCTTGTGTGCTCGGCACTCCGCCGCGGCTATCTCCCCACCCGTGTTGCGGGGGCTCCAACCGGCCACGAGTTGAAAAGTGCTCGCCATCATCGCTAACCTGCAATTCCATCCGGTTCGCCTGGAACGGCATACTCCTGTTCCGGAAGGTAATAGAGCGGCACGTAAAAGGCTCCTCGAACGCGATTTGGATGTAACCCGGCTGGCGGCTCTGGACGCTGGGTGCTCCGGCCTTATTCTCGATCAATTGAGCCAGGACTGCCGGCGTCAATTCCGGAATGTTCGAGGTCAGCGTGCAACGGGAATTTGCTGTTGATACGTCGAAGCCTTCTGGGGTTGGAAACGCGAGGACGCCAATATCTCGATAGATTTGCTCGTTCGCGGGCAACGGTCTGCCACCGGAATCCTGAAAGGTGCCGATGAACTGGGGAGGCGCCGGAAGTACGCGATCAAACTCACGGCCACCCTCCGCCTGCGTCACACTCCAAACCACTTTCTGCTGGGCCAGCTCAGGCTCAATCCAGGGTCCCCCTGCGGTAGCCCAGCCATCGCAGTCTGCCACTGCGATCTGCATGTCCAGGCGAGCCGCCTCCTGCATGGCGTGCTTCACCATCTGCCAGAATTCAGGTGAACCGGCCGAAATCGGCGGCTTCAGGAGGCTGGAGTCCGGCCCGATCGTCATCAGGTACGCTCCACCGATCCCCGCATCTTTCATCAACCCCAGGTCAGCGGTAATGCCTTCCTTGGTGACGAGGCCGTCCATCCAGTACCAGTACACCCAGGGCCTGGCTTGCTGCGGCAGACTCACCAAGCCCTCCTGCCAATGGTCGGGACCCGCCGATTCCCCCATCAGAGCTCTACCGCAGTTCAAGTCCCAATAAGAAAAGAGTGTGGCTCCTCCACACAGCTCCAAAAATTGACGCCGGCCTAGACGAGACATGACGGGCCCTCCCAAGTACGTAAACAGGCTGAGTGGATCAGGAGAATCTGACCCGATATTCTTTCCCCGAAGCCAAATGGACGCGCACCGTGCCATCGGTTTCGTGCGCCAGGGGAACTTTGGCGCCATTCTGCACAATATCAGCAGTGGTTTGGCCCTTTGGCGGGCGCAAGCGTTGTTCGCCCGAAACTCGGCAGTGCAGAAGCGCCTCGCGCGCGCGGCCTCCGGCCCAAGTGACATCCACTTCCATTCCACCCCGAGCTTTGAGCCCCTTGAATTCACCCTCCGGCCACGCGCTGGGCAAGGCGGGGAGGAAACTGATAGCGCCGTCATGACTCTGCAAAAGCATCTCAGCAATTCCTGCTGTGGCCCCGAAGTTGCCATCGATTTGAAAAAGAACTGGATGAGACCGTCGAGAGACGTTAAAGAGATTAGGTCCCGTGCTGTGATTCAAGTAGAACGTAAGCGAGTCATAAGCTCGATCGCCATCACGCAGGCGAGCCCACAAGTTGACGGCCCAAGCACCCGGCCACCCCCCGAACCCAGCGCGGTTCTGCAAACGTCTTTCCAAGGAGACCCTAGCTGCTTTGGCCAGTTCAGGCGTCTGGTCGTTTGTGATCTGGCTGCCTGGGTACAACGGGTAAAGGTGTGACATATGCCCGAAGCCTGGGTTTCTTTCCTTGAAATCTATCGACCATTCCCGTAATTGACCGAATCCCCCTATCTGGTAGGGCAATAGTCTTTCCTTTGCCTTCTCCAGTTTTTGCCGGAATTCCGCATCTACCCCAAGCAAACGCGAGGCTTCGATGCAGTTCCCGAAGATTTCGCGGATCAGCGCCATGTCCATCGTGCAGCCGGCGCTCGTCTGCGCTGGCCTTCCGTCCGGCGCGATGAATGTGTTTTCGGTGGAGAAAGAGGGGCAGGTGGTCAGGTGTCCCTTGCCGTCATCAATCAGCCAGCCCAGGTAAAACTCCGCCGACCCCTTCATCGCCGGGTATGCCCGCCGGCGGAGAAATTCCTTATCTCGGGTGAACTGGTAATGTTCCCAGAGATGCGCACAAAGCCAGGGGCCGCTCATTTCCCAGTTGGCCCACGTCGGAGCACCCGATCCCTGACCGACGGGTCCGGACTGCCTCCACAGATCCGCGTTGTGGTGCGATACCCAACCGCCCAGACCATAGTTGATTTCAGCCGTCTGTCGGCCGTTCTTGCTCAGCCCTTCAATCAGATCAAAAAGCGGTTCATGGCATTCGCTGAGGTTGCACGTCTCGGCGGGCCAATAGTTCATCTGCGTGTTGATGTTGGTTGTCCAGTTTGAACTCCAGGGCGGCCGCACCTCATCGTTCCAAATCCCCTGAAGATTTGCGGGTTGCGTGCCGGGTCGCGAACTCGAGATCAACAGATAACGTCCAAACTGAAAATACAGAGCCGGCAGCCTCGGGTCGTGCGTCTCCCCAAACGTACGGACCAGCTCATCCGTGGGTTGGTCCTCGGCATCGCCATGTCCAAGGTCCAGGCTCACGCGCCGGAACCAGGATTGGTGTTCGGCGATATGGTCCGCCCGCAATTGGCTATAGGGCTTCCTCGCCGCCGCCTCCACGCGCTCCCGACATTTCGCGCCTATGGCCTCGGCCCCGGTATCCGGGAAATGCTCAAATCCTTTGTAGCCGGTTGCCGCCGCCAACAGCAGCGTGACCGCCTGGGCGCCCTGAATCGTAAGCTGGTTATCGCTCGCCACAACGCTGCCACCTTCCGGGAGGGCTTTCAGCCAAGCGCCAAACCGCATTCCCATGCCTTCTGCTTCGTCGTAAATCGTGGGATCAGGTGTTTGCAGATAGTTGGGGTCGTCGTGCGTGGGAGCCTTGCCTTCGAGACACAGCGTGTCCGTGCCGGCGACTTTCGTCGAAAAGTGCAGAAGGCTGTCCATCGAAACGCTAAGGTTGAACCCCCCAGGGTGCCCGCAGGCAAGGTGCACCACCAGCACCTGGTCTACGGCTGATGAGAAGACCTCCCGGCGGAAGTCATCCCCCACCACGCCATAGGTCACACTGGCGATGGCCGTGTCGAGGTTCAGCTCGCGCCGGTAGTTCGTCCATCCTGCCTGCCCCTCAAACTTCATATACAGGTTGCCCAAGGGTAGATAGGAATCGTTGTAAGGGCCTTGCATGTGTTTGCAGGCGTCGTCGGCTTCCACGTACTTGCCCTCTTCAAGGACCAGGCGGCGAACGATGGGCAAATACTTCTTGGCCTCGGGGTTGTTCCAGTCCTTGGGTTGGCCGGACCAAAGGGTGTCCTCGTTCAACTGGAGTTGGTCGGTTTCCACTCCTCCGTAGACCATCGCTCCCAAACGGCCGTTGCCCACCGGGAGGGCCTCTGACCAGATCGAGGCGGGTTGGCGATACCACAGAATCGTTCCTCCGCCCGCGGGCGCGGAAGGCGTCGATGCCGCAAGTCTATTGATCCTCAAAGCCGCTCCGGCCAGAGCGGCAGCCATGAACTCTCGCCGCGTACAATCGATCATAAGATTCCTCCTCGCTAAGATGAACGAAGCGTCAAGCATTGTGACGGATTAGGACAGGTGCCCCGGAAACCCGGGGAACTTGCTAATGCGTTGGCTACGCAGCCGGGCTCTCGCGCGGTGAATTCCGAGCATCAATTTTCCTGCGGTTTGCGGCGACTTTGCGCCCTTCGCCTCCCAAGGAAGAATGCATGCTCGCGCTGCGCTGACTGGATTCCCGCACCACCAATTGTGGACGCAAGAAAATGCACTGTGGCGGCAGGGGAGTCTTGGATTCTATGCACCGGACCAACAACTCTGCCGAGCTTTCACCCATCTGCAAGGGGCTTTGATTAACAGTCGAAAGCGGTACACGCAGCATGCTCGAGTAAGGGACATCGCCCGCACCCACAACCGCAATATCCCCCGGTACATCCAGTCCGGCGTCCAGAATGGCCATGATGGCGCCCGAGGCGACCGGATCGTTGTAGCAAAAGACGGCGTCGGGCCGAGGCCTCAATTGCAGCAATCGCTGCATGGCAGCAAAGCCGGTATCGTCCTGATGTGCCCTGGCGGTGACATACTCAGGCAGGACCTTCAGTCCGTGTTTGGCCAAGGCGCGGCGGTAACCGAGTAGTCTTCCCGCTCCCGTGGAAACCATTGGCCCGCGAATGTGCGCGATGCGGGTACATCCCTGCCCGATGAGATGCTCGGTGGCTAGCGCGCCAATGGCGTCGTCTTTGACGCCAACGTAGTTGGCCTTCACTCCCGGGATCATGCGATCAATTAACACGTAAGGGGACCCATTCGTCGCCAGCAGGTGGGCCAGTGAATGGCTGGCTCGCGGCGCCGCCGAAGCGATTATGAGTCCGTCAACCTTGCGCGACAGCAGGAGTTTGATCTGGAGCAGTTCTGTCTCCGGGGTTTCATCGGAGCTACAAACCGCAACCTGGTAGCCCAAGGGAGCAAGCTTGCGGTGGACGCCCTTTGCCACTACGCCAAAGAAGGCGTTCATCAGGTCGGGTATAACCAGCCCGATCAAGAAGCTGCGATGGCCGGCCAGACTGCGGGCAATGAGGTTGGGTTCATAACCAAGTTCGTCCGCCCGCTGGCGAACTCGGCGGCGGGTTTCTTCAGCCACATCGCTATGATTTCGCAGCGCCTTGGAAACGGTCATCAAGGAGACGCCCAAATCCTCAGCGATGTCCTTCATTCGGACGGCCACGTTATCCCACCTTCAATGGGCAACGCATGTTAGACGAACACGATATCGTATCGCACCATTAGCGATACAGGCTCAGTCTTATAGCGCTAAAAAAAATGCTTGACAAGAGAATTCTGCAAGCGTAAAGTGCGGGGCGTCTTAAGCTCCCGGCCAAGTAAACGCTTGGGCAAGCAATTCGGGGGTGGTTCCAATTGATTTCTGTTTTTCTTGCTTTCCTTTAATGCGTCGCGGCTTGGGCCTACCATCTCTTATGGAGGTTCAAATGCCAAATAATCGTAAGACAAGAGCCAGACATCTGATCAGTTATCGCCTGGCGTTGGTGCTGATCTCTCTCTCATTTGCTTTCCTGGTGGAAGCGGGGAGCCGAAGCGCCATGGCCCAGGTTCTCTATGGTCGCCTCGTTGGTGAAGTCACCGATAGCAGCGGGGCGGTGGTGCCGGGAGCAGCGGTGAAGGCCACGCGCGTGGACACCAATGAAAACTTCACCGGGGCCACAAACAGTGCGGGCCACTACGTCCTGGACGATCTGCCCCCCGGAACTTATGAGCTTACCATCACCGCGAAGGGCTTTACGGCCTTCCACGCCTCGAGCTTTCCGCTGGTGATGAACACCACAGGCCGCGTGGATGCCGTGCTCCAACCTGGCGCGGTAACAACGGAGGTGACTGTCTCGGCGCAAGCGCAAGGTGTCACCTTGGAAACCGAGAAGGCAGACGTACACGCCGATATCACGGCATCTCAATTTGTGGATCTGCCGCAGCCTACCAGGACTTACGAGGGCTTGATCGGTACGATGCCGGGCGTTCCCCCACCCAGCGCCAGCAGCGGTGGAACCAATGACCCTGCGAAATCGATGACCATGTGGGTCAATGGTACGAACTATGAGGGCACGGACGTCCGCATCGAGGGAGTGAGTGACGTCGATACCTGGGTTCAGTTCTTTTCGAACTTAGTTCCCTCCCAGGAGGCCATTGACACGGTCAATGTGGTGTCCAGCACCCCTGACGTGGACCAGGGTCTGGCGAGTGGCGCCACCATCAACGTCCAGATAAAGAGCGGCACGAACAAATTTCACGGCGAGGTTTATGAATTCAACAACAATAATGGCATGAAAGCCAGACCGTTCTTTATCGCCGCGAACCAGCGTAAACCTAAGTCTATTGAGAACGATTTTGGCGGCACGATGGGAGGTCCCATCATCAAGAATAAACTCTTCTTCTTCGCCAGTTACGAAGGAGACTATACTCGTAGTGACAATGCCGCCTATTATACCGTCCCCACCGCCGCAATGGAACAGGGCAACTTTTCCGCCATCTCCACCATCATTTACCAGCCCGCGACGGCCAACGGCACGGGCACGGACAAAGTTCCATTTGCCAATAACGTGATCCCCACGGCGAGCTTGAGCCCCATTACTCAAAAGTTATTGGTGCCAACTCCAAATACGAGCGTTAATGGAGTGTACACGAGTAACTTCTACTACGCCGCGGGCTATAAATACAACCTCCAGAAGTGGACTGCCAAGATTGACTGGGATGCCCTCAGCAAGCTGAGGATTACCGGTCGGTTTGACTATGAGCCTTATTATGGATTTAATGGTCAGCCTTTCGGCGATACCTTGGGGGGGGGTGGCGTTTACATCCAGTTTGGTCACATTATGGGTTTCACTGGTTCGGCCATTTACACCGTCAGTCCAACGTTTGTCATTACTGCCGCCGTTGGATTCACGAAAGCGGACCAGTTGATTAATCCGGTAGATGGTAACCAGAAATATACGAACCAAGTACTGGGCATCCCTAACACAAACCTCAGCTCCCTCCCCGCGGGAGGAGGTTTGGCGAACTTCTCGGCGAGCGGCTATACCACAATTAATAGTGGCTACAACTACCTTGACTATGCCGATCCCTCCTACAACTACACGGCTAACTTTACCAAGACGCATGGCACGCATGCCGTTAAATGGGGCTTCAACATTCGCAGACCAATCACGGACCACATTGAGACCGGGCCCGACGGCTTCACCTTTAGCGGCGGCGTCACGGCTCTCAACGGTGGTACCGCCCCCAACCAGTTCAACGGCTATGCCGACTTTCTCCTTGGGCTCCCCAGCAGTTGGGCTACCAACGAGCTCAATCCAACGTTTGGTGGTACGTTTAACCGGATGAACACAATCAACTACAGCATGTTCGTGGGCGATAAGTGGGACGTCACCAAGAAGTTTACCGTCAGCTATGGCACGGGCTGGGAGTACTGGCCGGTTGAAGACCACAAAGGTCATGGGCTGGAGTTCTATGATGTGAGTACGAATACCTACGAGGTTTGCGGATGGCAAGATATCCCGAGGAACTGTGATGCTCACACTTCGCCCAAATTGTTTGCGCCCAGATTGGGGTTTGCGTATCGCCTCGCGCCGACCACGGTGTTCCGCGCGGGATACTCCATCGCCAACGAACAAGCTAGCGAGGCCCGCGACACCCTAAACGATCCTCCAGAACTTCTGCGCCAGTCTCAAAGCCAAGTAAATCCCTATGTGCCGGTGGGAACATTGCCGGTCGGCCCCCCGGCGCCCACCCCTATAAACCTAAGCACGGGAATAATCCCGGAGTCCCTTTCGTCTGTCCGTTCGTGGCAAACGATACCGCGGACCTTTGAACGCGGTTATGTGCAGTCCTTTAACGGCACTCTGCAAAAAGGATTTGGCCCCTGGTCGGCGCAACTGGCCTATATCGGCACGCACACTATTCACGGGCACAGCCGGACAGTCATCAACTACGGCCAGGTGGGCGGAGGTACCGCCAGTATGCCGCTCTTCATCCTTAACGGGGACAGCACCACGGAAGCCGAAATTTTGCCCGACGGCTACAGCCACTACAACGCACTTCAGGCCTCACTGGACCGGCGTTTTTCCGGCGGCTTCCAAATGAATGCTAACTACACCTATTCCAAGTGGATCGGGGAGCCTGGAGCCCAAAGCTCCGACGGAAATGTCTTGATCCCCATTCCCCAATACAGGTACTTGGACCGCTCCTACATGCCCAATGACCTGACGCACGTTTTCCACTTCACGGGAATTGCCCAGTCACCCTTTGGCACGGGCAAGCGATGGATGCAGAATTCGGGAGTTGGTTCGGCTATTTTGGGAAAATGGCAGCTCAACGGCGTGCTGGTCGGTCGCAGCGGGTACCCGTTTTCGGTTTCGGCCAGTGGTAGTACTCTGAACGCTCCTGGGAGCAGCCAACGGGCCAACCAAGTTAAGACGACGGTGGCGTATCCGAAGAGCCTGACCGAGTGGTTCGACCCCTATGCATTTCAGCCTGTCACTACGGCGGCGTTCGGCACGGCCGGCTTTTACACTATGCGGGGACCTAGGGCTTGGAACGTGGACATGTCACTTCTCCGCAACTTCAAACTTACGGAACGATTTTCGCTGCAATTCCGGTTCGAGGCGCTTAACACCCTCAACACACCGCATTTCTCGACTCCGGGCGCCAGCGTTGGGTCAGTGACGTACGCTACTTCCGGTGGTGTGCCCAACTATAGCCAAATCACTGCTCTGAACGGATTCGACACGATTACTAGCACCACTACGCTCTCCCGTTTAACTGATGAAAGATACTTGCGGGTTGGTGCAAAGATCATCTGGTAAACGGTTCAGTACCGATCGTTAGTTCTTGCGGCAGCGCGGCCGTCTCAGCCTTTAACGGCCGCGCTGCTTCTTTCTGTTGACAGTTGCTCGCATATCCCGCGAATCGCAGTCTCACATGGCCCGCGCGGAGTTTTCCCGCAGGTTCGAACCGTATTCTCTGAGTATTGTCCCCGCCGCTACAACAAGGACCACGAGACCGCTGGATCGTCAAACTATCCGTTTCTGCTATTGCCAAACTTCGAGAGTAATCTTTGGCCCTTTTGGAGGAATGCGCGACCCGCTGATCGACGGCGGATTGCTCCGGTGTCTGCGCGTCAGTGTAATTATTTGGCTCCAGCAAGTACCCACAGGGGGAGCTCCAACCGGCAGCACTTCGGTATTAGGATCTGGGCCGACTCCAATGCTCATTTGCCGCCGAAGTCCTCACGCGAGACATGGGCCTGATCAG
>Ga0326728_10001120_pt1 | contig 97078 bp, 96 predicted proteins | sample MB3enrmetagenome_FD_207602 | JGI IMG/M metagenome (GOLD analysis project Ga0326728, IMG submission 207602) | Lab enriched peat soil microbial communities from McLean, Ithaca, NY, United States - MB31MN | ecosystem: Environmental > Terrestrial > Soil > Wetlands > Peat | place: USA: New York...
CTGAACGGGCGTCACCCCCAGCCGCTTTCGCCATTGATACAGACTCCACGTACACAGGTGTCGCTGGCGGCAGAACGCCGGAATGCTCTGTCCGCTCTGCTCCCAGTCGGCCAACCGTTCGCGCCAGGCTGCCTTCAGTTGGGTCTTGTCCATTCGCGCCATGATCTTCTCCTCAGAGGGGGTCATGGCATCTTTTACGACTTTTGGGGTCATCCGCGCCAGATGGTCAGGCCGGTTCTATACCTTTGTTTGTGGAGGTTGCATGAACACCCCAACTGCTTCTTCTCCCACGGTAACCCCTGAAACCTCATCGACAGTCAAGTTGGAGAAGGATTTCACCTTCTTCTGCCCTGTTTGCTCCGCTGAAATCAAAAGGTCGCTCTACATTGCAAGTGTCTATCCAACGGAACCTTTGATGCAGTGGCTATGTAATCTGGTCACGCATTGGAGACACGGGCATACGAAATGGGACAATCAATATCGCTATATCTCTCGGTATCACCATTATGACACGGAGAAAGTTCAACGAAATAACAGAGCCAAGCGGCAGCTCCTCAGGAAAGCGTCTGAGACGTTCAAATCTCACGGGGTAACTGCTAACCACCTACTTCGTATGCTGGAAAACGACCAAAAGACAGTTGCCCTCATCCATAAATTCTTTGATGAGGCATTGGAGACAAAGGCCCCGAAGGAAATCTGAAAGGTGGCGAGAGCTTACGGCGAAAACCCTCTCCGACCACGGCAGCTAATCTGCTAAGGAGATAGCGTTCAGCGGGTGTGGAAAGGGTTCAGGGACGAGCTTGGCACCCATTAACGGTGCGGGAGAATGGGGCCTCTTTCTGGAGGTTCACCATGAAGCCACTGTTCAACCTGGGGCAGATCGTAGCCACCCCCGCAGCCATCGGAGCCCTGATTGCAGCAGGAGACCGTTTTGAGCTCTTCGTTGACCGTCACTGGAATGGGGATTGGGGTGAGTTGGACCCCTTTGACCATGCCCAAAACACTGCTGGTCTGGTCCAGGGTTCGAGGCTGATGTCCGTCTACAGTCTCAGCAACGGCACCAAGCTCTGGATCATCACTGAAGCAGACCGAAGTTCAACCTGCCTTTTGCTCCCTGAGGAGTATTAGGCGCAACCATGAAACAGGTCATGGCAACCCTTCAGAAGCGTCCCAATGGATTCTATATCGTCCATAGGACCACCTCCTTCGCCAATGGTGGCAGAGCCACTCGTCAGGTCTGGACCAACATCCACACCAGGGACGAGCGGGAGGCTAAGGCTGCCCTGAAGAAGTTCCGTGCCGAGCACCGTGACGTTCCTGCGAACTTCACCGACACCCGCTTCATCGACCTCATGATCTGGTTTCGCTCCATGAAGGTCGGCAATGCTTTGAGCTACGAGAAAACCTACAAATATGCCTGCACCAAGCTCGAAGAGGAGTTTGGGGACTGCTTCCTCTCCACCATCACCAAGACCCGTCTGGCCCAATGGGAAGCTAAGATGCGCTCTGATGGTCTGGGCAACTCCTCGGTCCACAAATACATGGCCCTCTTGAAGCACGTCTTCAGATTGGCCATGGACCACGACAAGTACGAGGGCAAAGACCCCTTCAGGGGCTACAAGATCCCCATCGACTCCAAGCCCCGTGGTGTCATCCTCACCCCCGAGGAGCAAAAGAAGCTCCTCCTGGCTTGCTGGAATCCTGAGAAACCCTTGCGGGAGCGGCAGAAGCATTCCCAAGCCCTATCCCCTGAGACCCTGAGGGACCTGGTGGAGTGCTGCCTTGCCTATGGATTCAGGTTGGGTGAACTCATTGGGGTGAATCAAAAGACGGAAGGGGGCTACACCAAGACTTCTGGGCTACGGGTGGGGGATTTGGACCCGAAGACCCAGGTGCTGAGATTCCGTAGGACAAAGGTCAAGGAGAAGGGTAGGGGGGTCAGGGCTACCTCAATCAAGGTCAGCGCCAGGGTTGCTGCCATTCTCCAGAAGCACAGCCAGGGCAAGGAAGTGGGGGAGTTGGTGTTCACGGACAGGGGGAACCCCATCTTCACGATCCAGAAAGCGTTCAATGATGCCGTCAAGGTGGCGAAACTGAGCCTGTTTGATGATGAAGGAACGGCTGTGAAGAAGCTCCAGTTCAGGGATCTGCGACCCACGGCAGCTAGCAACATGTTGGACTTTGGGTTGAACGAAACGCAGATCAGCAAGATTCTGGGGCATGTGGATACGAGAATGGTGGGGCAGGTCTACTTGAGGAAAATCCAGGACGACACCATGCTGAAGGCTGCGGACAAGATTGAGCAGGGGATGAGGGAGCGGTTGGGGTCGTAGGTAAGAAATCAACCACCAAAGCTCTTTGCAGTTCGCATAATCTCCGCCCATCGCACGGAAAGAGGCTTAGTCAGGATTCTATATTTTTGCTGGGTCATGTTTTTGGTCAGAGCAGCAGTCGTTTTCGCCTTGTGATGTGCAAGCGGGCTGGTATTTCTAGAATTATGGACGTCAAGGAACCATGAATTCGCCTTAGCATATTCCTTTTGGAACGCAGCATGATGAAGCCAAGTCCCCCAATTAACGAAGCTAGATTTCGGGGGGATTGAGTTTTTATATGGCGCAGACAAATTCACATGTCTTTGCGAAATCCTCTTAAATAGCGCTTCGTTAAAGACATCTAACGCCTGTATTGCTCCATCGTAGTCTCCACGGCTAGATCTTTCTCGGAAATCCAGACATTTGTTTTCGATATTTCTCCTCTCGTTCCCGCAAATTTCTATCCACTTCACAGGAATACGAATATTATGCGAATCAAAGAATGTGGTAATAACGTCCCTGCTTCCTTTACCAGACAGGAGTCCCATCGAAGCTAAAGGTCCACGCACGCTATAGGGTAATGGCTTCAGCTTTTGCCTTATCGGAGTAATACAATTTGCGTAAAAAAGGAATCCAGCCGATAGCGCAGCATTTCTGGAAACATCATTGTTCTTGGAACCTGCCACCTCAATTAGTGTCGAAAGGGAAATTTTCGCTCTGAATGGGCTACCTAATTTTACAAACCTTCGGAATAAGATATGTGCCGCAGCAGTCCTTTCCTTATTAGAAATGAGCACCTTCTCCGCAGCAACGGTCGATCTCAGTGATTTTAGGTTAAGCCGTTCAATCTCCAAAGAAATGCTGGGAATCGGACTCAAGTTATCGAATTTTTTTGCCAGAGCTTCCCACTTTCTCATTTCCGATTGCATTGATGTAGACGCTGCCGATTGGAGGTAATAAGCAATACTTCTCTTTGATAAGGGAGACTTCTCAATTCGCCGAATCAGATTTCTTTGTGCTGGAGAGGAAAGATTAACTTTCGAAAGCATTTTGGAATACGCATAGGAAAATTCGTCAGACCCCAGGCAAGCCGCTTGGAATTTTCTCACATCGACTAAGGTGGGTGTAATTCGAGTAAGAGAAAACTTGAATTTTGTTGGATCGCTGACGCAGAGCTTTCCACCTATGACAGAGACGGAGTCATTCAAGAGTTTTCTAATCTTGTCCTGCGTGTCTTCTTCATGTATTTCTGAAAAATCCAAAGAAGCAATTGCGCTTGGAATTGGGTTGGCCGCATCTTTTTTGAAATCAACCTTCCTTATTTCAATTTTTCTATATTGGGGAACCAGACCAATCTTCCTACATTCCAATTCGAGCTTGTCCAAATAATATCTAATCCTTACTTTATCCTTGGAAAATATCTTAATATCATCAACGTATCTAAAGTATTTGCAACCACTATATCGCAATTGGTCAAATCTGTTCAACAATAGCTCGCCAAGGAGTCCAGAAGTTTCGGGACCTTGAGGCATCCCCTTGCGAATTGGAATGTCGCTTCTCGAACTCCATTTCTCAAGGCACTTCGAGAGTAAAGCCTCAACTTCGGTAGACTTGCAATATTTCTTCACCTCATTCAATATGACCGCATGATCCACGGAATCGTAAAATGATGCTATATCGAAAATGCCAATATACATGCCCTTCTTTTTGGCAATTTTTTCTAGAGAACTCTTATAAGTCCAATAGCTTATCTGCCAGGGTCGGAAGAAGGTTTTGGATGATTGTTTTGACAAAATATTACCAAATGAACAAATATCTGCGTATTTACCTTGAGCAGATCTGAAACTGAATCCAATAATATTTCCGAGAGCTTGATATACGATCAAGTCTTCGAGTCGGAGCAAAGAAATTGTTCTATAACCACCACCAGCTTTTGGCCAGAATTCAATTTCCGCAGGACATGGTTCGTATAAGCCGCTTCGAAGCTCGTGGGAAAGATTTGTGAGCGACAGTTTTTTTGTGAATCGGAATGGATATATGAAGGGCCAAACGTAGTATGAGTAGTCCTTTCTGGACGAGTTCGCTACACGCTCAAATGCGGTCTCCAGGTTGGAATAGTTTGTGAGGTGGGAGGTTAGACGTAGTTTTGGCATGAAGTATCTTCCTGCTCATCGATGAATATGGATTTTACACCCCATGATCTCTCCAGGTAGATGTACCATTGCTTGTTCAATCACTTGGGACTATCGCTTGCCTTGGCTGGACCTCTGTTTGAACTGTGGCGGGAACTGGAGGAGGCACGAATTCCTTGGTTTGGGCATTGGCCTCCCTGGCTTGATCCTGAAAACGGACTATTACGGGGCGGTCAGATACCGAAGCCTTTCCAACCACAACGCCGTGACGTTTCTTTAGGTTGGGAAGAGACTCTACATAACGTTGTCCCATATAGTTCTTCATAAAATCAAAGCCAGTTTCGTCATACGCCTGGAATGCAAAAATCGTGTTGCATTGATTCAGTATGCTTTTTGTGACATTGGCAGTGCGTTGCGTGATAACCATAAATCCCAGGCCATATTTTCTAGCCTGCAGAACTGTCTGAGCGACTTTATTTACGATGTCTTGTTTGGAGCGATCTGGATTGAACTGCCATTCGGGAACAAGTGTGTGTGCCTCTTCTAGAACAATCAGGATTTTCGGGGTAGGTTCCTTGATTTCTTCTTCCTTGCGATTTGTCTTACACCAATCATACGCAAGCTCTGCAATCTTCAAGGTCGAATCGATGGGATGACTTTTTTCTTGAAATTCAACAATTCCGATTCGCTCCGAAGGCGAATCTAGGAAGGGCTTCACCGCTCCAGAGGTCATTAGTTGAACTGCCCCTCGTAGGTATCTCTTATAGTCGCCAGTCACATCTAAGCAAAGTACTTTGACGCCTTCTTTGGCAACGCTCTCAATTAGGTGATAAGCGAGAAACGATTTGCCGCTCCCAGTTACGCCTAATAAGGCCGAGTGAAATAGGGTTAAGTCGTTAATGTTGATATTTACAGGATACTGTGAATTTGGGATTGAACCTATTTCGGTTCGCTTTGCGACAATTTTTTTATCTACGATAGTTCCTGGCGTGACGTGATACACGGGGCAGTTTTCACTGACCACCCAGCTGTGAGTTTCAAAACCCTGTCGTGGGTCTGACCATGTTCCTATTTGCTGAGCGGTGGCTACGGTGAAGTTGTTTTCACTACCTTCGAGTACGATTTCTTTATTTAGTTTTGCATTCACGATTTGGTAGAGGACCTCTTTGCCACTTCCAGTTCCAGCAGAGGTGAGGTGGCCCTCTTCGATATCGGGTTTAGATATCATTTCAACAACCAGCGTTGATATGTCAGTTCCTTCCTTTGCGAATCCGATAAGCGTCTTTGCACGATTGAATCGAGTATTGCTTGCAAGCCTTTCAGAAATTCGCTTGTCGTCCTCGGATACTTTTATCATTAGTTTAAAGGGATTGTTTTCGTGGTCATGTAAGGTTGAATCGAGAATAATTGCCTCGATTTCTGTTTTTTCTGGAGTGAGCTTGCTTCCAGAGATAACGGCAAGTGGTGAATCGGGTTCTATGTTTTCGTTTCTCGTGATGGCAACCAGCGTTCCTCGTCTAGCTGCTCTACCGTCAAGGAGATTTGCTGTCACGATGTTCGGGTAATTTATCTTGGCAATTGAGCCGATAACGTCTTCGCCTCCTTTTGAAACCAATCCAATGGCTGATCCAAGTAGGGAAGCAAGGTCTATTTCTTTAAGCAGTAGTATTGATCCCCAAAAGACGACCATGATTTTTGTCTCGGTTGCTTTGAAGTCGAAATAAGAGACCAGCGAAAGCATGAATACCAAGGTGAACATCACCTTTGCATTTCCGAGGCGTGTCGCAAGAAAATATACGAACCGCTTTATAGGGTGGGGTTTTTCGTTTTGCGGGGGTTGAGAGAAGTAAGAGGAGGTGAACGCCAATACACATACTGTCATCGCATACCAGCGCAGCATTTCCCACATACTGGGATTTGGGGGCTGGTTTAGAGAAGAAATGGAAATGACCACGACTAATGCATTAATTACGGCATCAGCGGGCTTGGTGTAAAAGTGTTCGACCCAAAAGGAACTAAATATAAGAACGAGTAAACCCGAGTGGAACCAAATCGATTTGTCTCCGCTCGGTATACCTGGAGCTTTGGTTACGTAGTAACTGAGCGCAAAGAGTCCAAAAAGCAAAACTAGGAATACGATTGCTCGATATCTCTTCTCCACAGCCCCTCCGAAGATGCCAGCATTCTACGGCTTGGGGCAGGTGTCGGCCAGTTCTTGCAAGGATTTGAAACTCAGTTGGTCAGAGAGCCTTGCCGCACTGTCCACAATGCTCGGCACCTATCCTGTTCTTGTGTTTGCATGCCTGGCAGATGGGCAGGACTCCCTCGGGGTTACGGTTATGCCTGAGGGGCTGTCCGTTGGCGAGGATTTGCTCATAGGCGTCCTGGATCCCCATGGCACTCTGAATGCCACCCTTGCCCGCATTTATGTAGACGGCGCTATTGATCTGGCCGAGGAGGTCTCTCTCGTCAGGTGCCTTCGCTGGCTTCCTGCTGCTGTCGCCCATTACCCCTCCCAGAAGCCAGGCAGCTTACCGCTTCAATCCCTTTGATTCAGCCTGTTCCTTGATTTGCGCCTGTTGATCAGAGGAAAGGGCACGGGTAGGGACAAAGACCTGGGTCCCTACCTTCGTCAAAAAGACAAACATGTCGGGGCTTGTCTTAAGTTCAGTGACCTGATCCCAGGCAAACCTTGCACTGTAGCCCGCCGAGCCATGACCAACCCCGCTGTCGTCCATAGAGAAGATCGTTTCGGCAGTTAGACGGGGATTCGCTTTTGCCAGCAGTTCCATCCAGCGCCTGGTGGGTCTGTTGGACGACAGTTCCAAGAGAAGTATGAAGATGCCGATTATCATGGCAGGGAGTATGTGGATCCATGCCGATTGGTTCATGCGGGTATCAAGGAATGTGGCAGCCGTCAGGAGGGCGACGGAGCCGATCATCCAGGCCCAAAAGCGTCTTCCGAAGCGCTTCTTGGTTGGCCAGCCAAGAAAGGTCGCCTGGACTAAGTCGTCCATAGTGGCTTTGAAGGTAACTTCTATCTTTTCCAAAGTGGCCCCTCCCAGAGACCCCCCATCCTACCCAAGCGTCTCTACCCCTGCCAGTCACCCTTGGGCTCGGGCTTGTAACTCAGTTGGTTAGAGTGCCGATTGGTTCGGGTTCTGAGGCCCTGGCCAACCCGTCCCAATGGTTTCCACCTATGGTTTCTGGGTGCGGGCAAGTATCACATCCACCCCCCGATCCACAAGATCCCGCATCTTATAAAGCGCTAACAAAGTGCTAACACTTTTGCCCCCGATCTGTACCCACCCGAAAGTATGACTTATAAAACCCTTGTGCCCCAACGCTTCAGAATGGAGCAGTAAGTATAACAAAAAGCCCCCCAAAGGCTGGCTTTGGAGGGCTTCTGTAGTGAAAACCTGTTTGTAGGTATCACTATATTGGTGGGCTTGGAGGGACTCGAACCCCCGACTTCCTCCCTGTGAAGAAGGCACTCTAACCAGCTGAGTTACAAGCCCATATCGCCTCGGCCGCCGCTCGTCACGCGTGGTACCCTGAGGGGTCGAGCGGAAGCTAAGGACAAATATTTTACACCACGATGCCCTTTAAAGGCAAACCTTCTCTTGCAAGGATTTTCTAAGCGCGGAACACAAAGTAGACCGCTCCGAGCAGGCACAGCCCGGCTCACAGATAGTCCCATTTCAGCGGTTGGCCCATATAGAACACGGCAAAGGGCACGAACACCAGCAGGGTGATGACTTCCTGGGCCAGCTTCATCTGGCCCAGGCTCAGCGTCTGGGCGCCGGCCCGGTTGCCCGGCACCTGAAGGCAGTATTCGAAAAACGCGATGCCCCAACTGGCCAAAATGGCGATCCACAAGGGCTTATTCCCCAGATTCTTTAAGTGGGCGTACCAGGCGAAGGTCATGAAAATATTGCTGCAAAACAGCAGAAGGACAAAACGCAAGGTCGACGGCATGACAGCATCCTTTCGTAAGGCGCAACAGCTTCCAAGCCCGGCGCCTCGTCGGGGTAAAGAACGCTCCCCAAGGGCCCTCCGCCGGCGTCGGATGCTTGCGGAATGCGCAATCCGGCGGCAAAATAGCGTCCCTTCCTTTGAAACATTTGTTCACCGTCGGGAGTACCCGTGCAGACCTACCTTAGCATGCTTCGCCATGTCCTGGAACACGGCGAATCGCGGGGCGACCGCACCGGCACGGGCACCTTTTCGGTCTTCGGCTACCAAAACCGCTACGACCTCAGCCAAGGTTTTCCCCTCCTGACCACCAAAAAGGTCCACTTCAAGAGTGTGGTCCAGGAATTACTGTGGATTCTCCGGGGCGAGACCAACATCCGTTCCCTGAAAGAGGCCGGGGTCAGCATTTGGGACGAATGGGCCGACGCCTCGGGAGAATTGGGCCCGGTCTACGGCCACCAGTGGCGGCACTTTGGCGGGGCCGTCGGGGAACCCGGCGGCGTCGATCAGATTCGGGAAATTTTTGAGCTCCTTCAAAAAAGCCCCACTTCGCGGCGGCTTTTGGTCAGCGCCTGGAATCCGGTGGACGTGCCCCGCATGGCCCTGCCGCCCTGCCATACGCTCTTCCAATTCTATGTCCACACCGATGGCCGCTTGGACTGCCAGTTGTACCAGCGCAGCGCGGACATCTTTTTGGGCGTGCCGTTCAACATCGCCAGCTACGCCCTGCTGACCCACATGGTCGCCCAGGCCGCGGGCCTCAAGCCCGGCGCCTTCGTCCACAGCTTCGGGGACCTTCATCTGTACCAAAACCATGTGGACCAGGCCAAAGAACAGCTCTCAAGGGCGCCCCGCAACCTGCCGATTTTGAAGTTGAACCCTGAAGTCCGCGATCTCTTCGCGTTCCGCTACGAGGACGTCGCCTTGGAAGGCTATGACCCCCATCCCGCCATCAAGGCGCCGGTGGCGGTATGAGGCTCACCCTCATCGCCGCATTGACCTGGCCCGGGCGGGTCATCGGGCGCGAGAACCGAATTCCCTGGCACCTCGCCGAGGATCTCAAGCGCTTCAAGGCCTTGACCAGCGGACACCCGGTGGTCATGGGCCGCAACACCTGGGAAAGCCTGCCCTTCAAGCTTCCCGGGCGCTTCAATCTGGTGGTGAGTTCCCGGCCCCTGGAGACCTTGGCCAAGCCCAAGGGCGCCCTGCCCGACGCCGTCGCGGAAAGCTTGGAGGCGGCCGTGGAACGGGCCCGCAGCGAAGCCGGAGGCGAGGATGTCTTTGTCATCGGCGGCGCCCGTCTGTACGCGGCGGCCCTGCCCTTGGCCGAACGCCTGGTCTTGACCTTGGTGCACCGTCCTTTTGAAGGGGACGTGCTCTTTCCGGCCTGGAACGCCCAGGATTGGCGAGAGACGCACCGCGAAATACGGGGGGCCGACGAGGGTGCCGGCTTCGCCTACGAGTTCCTGGAACTGCACCGCACCCGATCCAAAGGAGCATCATGAAACGCGTCGTCAACAAGCTGCGCCCCAAGGCCCACGACGAGAAGGAACTCCTGAAGCTGGAATCGTTCCACGTGCTGCGCCATGAGCAGGACCGCCGCCCCATGCACAACGAAACCTGGCGGGTCATGCGCATCCAGGCCGAGATCGTCGACGGCTTCGAGAACCTGCGCGACCTGGGGCCCGCCGTGAGCGTCTTCGGTTCCGCCCGCACCAAGCCCGAGCGCAAGGAATACAAGACCGCCGAGGCGGTGGGACGCAAGCTGGCCGAAGCCGGCTTCGCGGTCATCACCGGAGGCGGGCCGGGCATCATGGAAGCCGTCAACAAGGGAGCCTACGGACACGGCGCGCCGAGCATCGGGTTGAACATCGAGCTGCCCTTTGAGCAGAAGCCCAACCCCTTTCAGGACATCTCCCTGGAAAACCGCTACTTTTTCGTCCGCAAGCTGAATTTCGTGAAGTACAGCTTCGCCTTCGTGTATTTCCCCGGCGGGTTCGGCACCTTTGACGAACTCTTCGAGGTCGCCACCCTGGTGCAGACCACGCGCATCGATCCCTTCCCCCTGATCCTGGTGGGCTCCCATTTTTGGAAGCCCTTCGTGGCCTGGGTGCGGGAGGCCATGATCTGCGACGGCTACATCAGCCCCGGCGATCCCGACCTCTTTAGGATCGTCGACACGGCGGAAGAGGCCGTCAAACTGGTCCGGCAGGCCGCCGCCAAGGCCGGGGTCAAGCCGGTGCGGATCGCGGCGAAGGCCAAGCGCTGATGCCATTGGACATCCCCCAAGCCTTGACCGGGACGGGCCGGGAGGTCGCCAGCGATCTCAAGCTGGGCCTCCAGCCGCACCATTTGGAAAGCATCTTTTGGGAGCGCTTGTTGCCCGTCCTGGTGGTGTGCTTCGCGGCCACGGCCGCGGCCGCCATCGGGCGGGCGGTCGCCCTGCGCCAGGGCAAAGAGGCCGTGCTTCTGCCGCAGACCCTGCGGCGGGTGATCCGGGGCTCCATCCAGGCGATCGTGTATTTGGGCATCCTGGCGGGCGCGGTGATCCTCGACCGCAGTCTGCACGGCGATCCCCAGGGCCTGGACATGACCCTCAAGGTCGGGTCCGCGGTCGCCCTGCTGTGGGCGGGTTTCCTGGCCTTGGACGCTTCGTTGCGCCATTTGCATGGGCGTTTTCTCAAGCAGAGCCGGCCCGTGGCCGTGACCCTGTTGCCCTTGATGGAAAAGTCGGGCAAGACGGCCTGGGCCCTTTTGATCGGCGTGGTCTTGCTGGACAACCTGGGCCTCGACGTCAAAGCCCTGCTGGCCGGCCTGGGCGTCGGCGGTCTGGCGGTGGCCTTGGCGGGCCAGAAGACCATCGAGAATCTCTTCGGGGGTTTGGTCTTGGTGTTGGACCAGCCGGTGCGCGCGGGCGACGTCTGCAAGTTCGGCGGCCAGACCGGCGAGGTCCTGGAGGTCGGCATCCGGTCGGTCAAATTGCGCACCACGGATCGCACGGTGATCACCGTCCCCAACGGCGAGTTTTCGCAGTTGGTGCTGGAAAACGTCGCCCGCCGGGACCGCATCTGCTTTACGACGACGTTGAACCTGAGGGCCGATACCGATTCGGCCAAACTGCGCCGGATTTTGGAGGCCATTGAAAAAGTCCTGGCCGAGGACGCGGAGATCGATGAAGGGATGGCCCGTCGGGTGCGTTTCGTGAACGTGGGCGCTTTCAGCCTGGATGCCGAAGTTTTTTGTTATTACCGGCGGACCGATTGGGAAAAATTCCTGCTGTGGCGGCAAAGCCTGCTCTTCCGGCTTTTGGAAGCGGTCGAATCCCAGGGGGGCGGCTTGGCGTTTCCGACCCAGACGATCATCACTGAAAATCCGGGCCCGGCGAAGCCTTAGCCCTCGTCGCGCGCGAATATTCCGTAATGTGGAACTTTTGGACAGGGAATCAGGCGGCTCCCCCGGGGGGCCGCCTCTGAAAGACGCGTTCGCCGAGTTTTAGGACGAATGGCAGAAAAGGCGTTCAGGTTTTCGGCGGGCTTCCGGCGCAAGCCGGGCTTTATTCGCGCGCGTATTCATATTACTCTGGTCCCTTCACAGGCCTTTCGCTCATTCGGCTTATGTCCCGGGAAAATCTGCTCATTATCGGTTCCGGCATCGCCGGTTTCACCGCGGCCATTTATGCGGGTCGCGCCAACCTTTCGCCCCTGGTGCTCAGCGGGATGCCCTTGCCCGAAGGGGGCGGCGTGCTCGGGGGCCAGCTCACCCAGACCACCGAGGTGGAGAACTTTCCCGGATTTGAGCACGGGGTCCAAGGGCCGGAGCTGATGGCGACGGTCCAAAAGCAGGCCGAGCGTTTCGGGGCCCGCGTGCTCCAGGACCATGTCGTAAGCGTGGATTTTTCGAAGCGCCCCTTCGCGGTGCGCACGGCCAACGGGGACGGGATCGAGGCGGAGTCCCTCATCATCGCCACCGGGGCCAGCGCCAAATACATGGGGATACCCAGCGAACAACGGCTGAAGGGCCGCGGGGTCAGCGCCTGCGCGACCTGCGACGGATTTTTCTTCCGCAACAAACGGGTCTTTGTGGTCGGCGGCGGCGACACGGCTTTCGAGGAAGCCACCTTTTTGACCAAGTTCGCCCAAAAAGTGACCCTTTTGCACCGCCGTCCCAAGTTCCGCGCCAGTCCCGCCATGCTCAAACGGGCCCAGGACAACCCCAAGCTGGAGATCAAGACCCCCTTCACGGTGGAGGGGGTTCTCGGCGAGAATAAGGTGGAAGGCCTGCGCCTGCGCAACACCGAAACCGGCGCCCTGGAGGAAGTCCCCTGCGAGGGCCTGTTCCTGGGGATCGGCCATGAGCCCAACACCCGGCCCTTCGACCTGGACAAGGACGAAGTCGGCTATCTGATCACGGACGACCGCACCCGCTGCCTCAAGGGCGGCAAGGTCGTCGAAGGGGCCTTCGCCGCGGGCGACGTCTCCGATCCGCGCTACCGCCAGGCCGTCACCGCCGCCGGAAAGGGCTGCGCGGCGGGCCTGGAAGCCATCCGATTCCTCGAAGCCCTGCACGGCTGAACACCGCGCCGCCCTCGGGCGGCGGGCCCGGACCTTGTTCGGTCCGGGACACGAAAGGGACCCATGCCCAACCAGAACTCCGTCGACGCGCCCCGCATCCAAGGGATCACCCGGGGGCCCTTGCCCGCCTCCCGCAAGGTCTATGAGGCCGGCGTCCTGCATCCCGGGGTGCGGGTGCCTTTCCGCGAAATCAGCCAGACCCCGACCTTTGTCGGGGCCGGAGACCAGCGCAAGGCCGTCCCTAATCCTCCGGTGCTGGTCTACGACCCTTCCGGGCCCTACACCGACGCCGAGGCCCGCCTGGATCTGACCCGGGGCCTGCCCGCGCCGCGCGCGGCGTGGATCGAGTCGCGGGGCGACACCGACGCCGTGCCCGGCGGCAGTTCCGCCTACGGACGCAGGCGCGCCGAGGATCCGTCCTTGAGCGGCATCCAGTTCCCGAACCTGCGCCCCCCCCGCCGCGCCAAGGCCGGCGGGAATGTCACGCAAATGCATTACGCCCGCAAGGGGATCGTCACCCCCGAAATGGAGTACGTCGCCATCCGCGAGAGCCAGCGCCGCGAGGATTTCGTCGCGGCCCAGCACCCCGGCTTTTCCTGGGGGGCCTCCATCCCTGCCCGGATCACCCCCGAGTTCGTGCGCGACGAGATCGCCCGCGGTCGGGCCATCATCCCCGCCAACATCAACCACCCGGAAGTCGAGCCCATGGCCATCGGGCGCAACTTTCTGGTCAAGATCAACGCCAACATCGGCAATTCGGCCGTCGCTTCGGGCATCGAAGAGGAGGTCGAAAAGATGGTCTGGGCCATCCGCTGGGGCTCGGACACGGTCATGGACCTTTCGACCGGCCGCAACATCCATGAGACCCGCGAGTGGATCCTGCGCAACGCGCCGGTCCCCATCGGCACGGTCCCCATCTATCAGGCCCTCGAAAAGGTGGACGGCAAGGCCGAGGAGCTGACCTGGGAGCTGTTCCGGGACACGCTCATCGAACAGGCGGAGCAGGGCGTCGACTATTTCACCATCCACGCCGGGGTGCTGTTGCGCTATGTGCCGCTGACCGCGCGCCGGGTGACCGGCATCGTCAGCCGGGGCGGTTCCATCCTCGCCAAGTGGTGCCTGGCCCACCACCAGGAGAATTTCCTCTACACCCATTTCGAGGAAATCTGCGAGATCATGAAGGCCTACGACGTGGCCTTTTCGCTGGGCGACGGCCTGAGGCCGGGTTCGGTGGCCGACGCCAACGACGCGGCCCAATTCGCCGAGCTCGAGACCCTGGGCGAGCTGACCGACCGCGCCTGGCGCCACGACGTGCAGGTCATGATCGAGGGGCCGGGCCATGTCCCGATCCACCGCATCAAGGAGAACATGGACCGCCAGCTCCAGGTCTGCAAAGAGGCCCCCTTCTACACCCTGGGCCCCCTGACCACGGACATCGCCCCGGGCTACGACCATTTCACCAGCGGCATCGGGGCGGCCATGATCGGCTGGTTCGGCTGCGCCATGCTCTGCTACGTGACCCCCAAGGAGCACCTGGGGCTCCCCGGCCGCGAGGACGTCAAGGAAGGCGTCATCACCTACAAGATCGCGGCCCACGCCGCCGACCTGGCCAAAGGGCATCCCGGCGCCCAGCTCCGGGACAACGCCCTGAGCAAGGCCCGCTTCGAGTTCCGTTGGGAGGACCAGTTCAACCTGGGGCTCGATCCCGAACGGGCCCGCGCCTACCACGACGCCACCCTGCCGCAGGACGCCATGAAAGAGGCCCACTTCTGCAGCATGTGCGGGCCGAGCTTCTGCAGCATGAAGATCACCGACGACGTGCGCACCTACGCCCAAAGCGTCGGGCTGGGCGTGGACGAGGCCCTGGTCAAGGGCATGGAGCTCAAAAGCCGGGAATTCCTCGACAAAGGCGCCGAACTGTACCAAAAGGTGGAGGCCTGAAATGTCCACGATCGAGGCTCGGACCCGGGCGGCCAACGCCGTAGCCCGCGCCCACCGGGAGGCCGGCGAAGTGGAGCTGGCCTCCTATCTCTACGCCCATTCCCTGGAATGGGACGAGACGGCGGAGGCTCGGCTGGGTCTGGCTTTTTGTTACGCCTATTCCGGCCAGATGGAGCGGGCCCTGGACGAATGCCGCAGGGCCGTCAAAGTCGATCCGGACGACGGCCGCGCCAGCAACGACCTGGGCGTCTATCTGATGCAGTTGGGCGATGACGAGTCGGCGGTCCCCCATCTGATGCAGTCGGTGGCGGCCCCGATCAATCCCGAACGGCACCATCCCCACTACAACCTGGGGCGGATCTTCGAAAGGCGCAAAAACTACATCGCCGCCGTGGACGCGTACCAGGCGGCCGTGGACGCGGCCCCGGATTTCGCCGCCGCCCAAAAGGCCCTCGAAAGGGTGCAGCGCAAGGTCCAGGGAACCTCACCGCTGGATTGAGGGGTCGGCGGCGTGCGGTTGATGGTACGGACCCAAGGACCGGAGGCTTCGCGCCCCCGGCTTTTTTTTGCCTGAATCGGAGGTTTACGCGCCGGAGGCGAAGTCCGCCTCGCGGGCTTTGAGCAGGGCGCCCTGGAGCAGGGGTCCCCGCTCCGGATGCTCGAGTTCGCCGGGGGGGAGCGCCTGCCATTGGTCCGGGTCGAAACAGTCCCCCGGCAGCAGGGGGCAGGCGCCCGGGGTGCCCGCGCGTTCCGAAAGCACCAGCCCGAGTTCGGGAACGGCCTCCGCGGCCAGGTTCAGGGATTCGGCCCGGAATTCCATGAGCCGCAGGGGCAGGGAGGCCCCGTTTTTGAGGGGCCAGCGGCCCTCGTTGGCGTAGGGCCAGAGGACCGTTTCCCGGAAGGCTTCGGCGTCCTGGCGGCGCAGGAACAGCAGCGTTGCGGCAGGCTCGAGCTCGGTCTGGTTGAACAAGCGGTACGCCTTCATGCGGGCCACCTCCGGCCTTTAGATGCCCATATTCTCCAGTTTCACGAGCTCTTTGGGCACGCCTTTTTCGAGCAGCAGGGCCCGCACATCCCGGTTCATCTGGTCCGGACCGCAGAGAAAATAATGCTTGGTGAGCGGCTCGGGGACGTGGCGCCGGAGCATATCCCAATCCAGGCGTCCGCGTTCGCCCTTCCAGGGATGTTCCGGGGCGAGGCGGGTGTAGCTGCGCACGATCCTGAAGTTGGGCGGCGCCGCGGCCGCGAGGGCCTGGAGTTCCGCCCGAAAAATCGTGTCCTCTTCGGTCTTGTTGACGTCCAGGAGGGTGATGCGGTTGGGCAGTTTCAGGTCCAGGGCGTAGCGCAGCATGCCCATCAGCGGGGTGACGCCCACCCCGGCCCCCAGCAGCACGATGTCCGGCTGGATTCGGGGCTCAAAATAGAAGCGGCCGAAGGGGCCTTTCAGGCCGAAGACGTGGCCGGCTTTGAGCTCTTTGAGGTGCTGGGGAAAGCTCCCCTGGATTTTGATGGTGAGATCCAGGTGCCCGCGCCGGGTGGGGCTGCTGGAGATCGAATAGCTGCGCATGAGCTTGGTGTCGCTGGACGGGGTCAGCAGCAGCTGCATGAATTGGCCGGGCTGGTAGTCCGGGATTTCGCTTCCGTCGGCGGGTTTGAGGCGGAACGTGAAAGTGTCCGGCGACTCGCGATGGAGCTCCGCGAGAACGTAGGGCACGACGGGGTGGAGCATGGATTTTTCCTTGGGGGTCGTCCGACGGGCGAAAGCCCGGAGCGGAAAGTGGGGCGGGGGACCCCCGGCCCTCCTCCGGTGAGGAGGGGCCGGGGGCCTCAAGGCTGGAGCCTCAGAGTGCCTTCAGATATTCGTAAACGGTACGCACAGGGATTCCTGTTCCTCCGGCGGGATGCACGCCGTCCTCGGATTTGAGGAACGCGGGGCCGGCGATGTCGAAATGCACCCAGTTCTTGCTGGTGACGAATTCCTTGAGGTACATGGCCCCGGCGATGGTGCCGGCTTCGCCCGAGTTCCCCACGTTCTTGATGTCGGCCACCTTGCTTTCGATGTGGCTGTGGTAGATGTCGGGCAGGGGCAGCTGCCAGAAATGCTCGCCCGTGCGCTCGCCCAGGGACTTGAAGCGGGCGCAGAGCGCGTCTTCGCCCAGCAAGGCGGTGATGTTCATGCCCAGGGCGACCACGGCCGCGCCGGTGAGGGTGGCGAAGTCGAGGATGACGTCGGGCTGGAGCGATTCGGCGTAGAGCAGCGCGTCCGCCAGGATGATCCGGCCTTCGGCGTCGGTGTTGAGGATTTCGGCGGTCCGTCCGTTTTGGTAGCGGACGATGTCGCCGATCTTGAGCGCGTCGGCCCCGGGCAGGTTCTCGGTCACGGGGGCGACCGCGTGGATTTCCACGGGCAGCTCCAGCTTGGCCGCCAACAGCGCCAGGGACACCACGGTGGCGCTCCCGGCCATGTCGCATTTCATGTCCAGCATGCTCCCCGCCGGCTTCAGCGAAAGCCCGCCGGAATCGAACGTCACGCCCTTGCCCACCAGGGCCACCCGCTTGCGGGCCTTCCCCTTGGGCTTGTAATGGAGGTGCAGGAACACCGGCGGGTGCTGGCTACCCTGGTTGACGGCGAGCAGTCCCGCCATGGGCCAGGCCTGGATGGCCTTTTTGTCGAGCACCTTGAGGCTCAATCCCGGGACGCCTTTGGCCAGGGCCTGGACGTCGCGGGCGTACTTTTCCGGGTATTTTTCGGCGGAGGCCCGGTTGACCAGGTCGCGGGTGAGGAATACCGCTTCGCAGACCTTTTGGCGTTCCTCGATCAGCGCCTGAGCGCCCTTGGGCGCGTCGGCGAAGGCCAGGCGCTTCAGCTCCGGGGCCTTTTCGCCTTCGGCGTCGGCCGGTTTGCCTTTGGCTTCGGTGAACTTGTAGAGCCCCAGCCAGGCGCCTTCCGCGATCGCCGCGGCCTGGTCCTTGTCCGCGCCATCGGGAAGGTGCACGACCGCCTCTTCGGCGTTCAGGTCGCGGGCGCGTCGGGCGGCCTGAAGGCCCGCCTTGCGGAAGATTTCGGGGGTCGAGGTCTTTTTGGACCCGAGTCCGATGAAAAGGCGGCGGCCGATGGGCAGGTAAAAGGATTTATCCTTTTGCCCCTTGAAACCGTCGGTCTTGGCGGCGGCGGCCACGGCTTCGTCCGAGCCGGGGGCCTTGGCCAGGGAGCCGTCCTCGAAGACCAGGGTGACGTGCAGGGGATTTTTGAACGCTTTGGACGAAGGAGCCGTAAGGATCTCGATCAAGGCGACCTCGAAAGGGCTGGCGCAAGGTCTGCGCGGATGGAAAACTATTATGGTTCCATGGTAAGACCTTGTCAAAAGGCGGCCGGAGTTTCCGGGCACCGCTGAGGGAGCCGGGCGCAAGCCCGAAGGGCCGGATCCGAACGGGACCGGCGGAAAGGGACGCGTGGACGGCCGCCCCAAAGGCACTCGTACGGGCTATACCACCGGAGCCAACGCCACGGCCTGCGTGGTCGCGGCCTTGCGCCGCCTGTTGGAAGGGTCCGCCCTCGAGCGCGTGCGGATCACCCTGCCCGAAGGCCAGACCCCGGAGTTTGAGATCGCCTGGACGCGCCTGGAACCCGACGGTTCGTGCACCTGCGCCACGGTCAAGGATGCGGGAGACGATCCCGACGTCACCCACAAGGCCGAGATTCGGGCCAACGTGCGGTGGAACGGGCGGTCGGGGGAACCGCGTTTTCTGGCCGGGGAGGGCGTGGGGACCGTGACCAGGCCGGGCCTGGGCCTGGAAGTCGGCGGACCGGCCATCAATCCGGTGCCGCGGGCCATGATGCGCGAACACGTCCGGCGCCTTCTGGAGGAACACGGACGCGGCCAAGAAGGGGTGGACCTGACCGTGGGGGTGAAGGACGGGGAGTCCCTGGCCCGTCGGACCCTGAACGGGCGCCTGGGTATCGTCGGCGGCCTGAGCATTCTGGGTCGGACCGGCATCGTCCATCCCTACAGCGCCGCCGCCTTTGTCGCCGCGCTGGAGCAGGGCGTGGACGTGGCGGCGGCCCAGGGCTGTCGCACGGTCGTCCTGACCACGGGAGGGGTCACCGAGGGCTTCGCCATGGCCCGCTTGCCGGAACTGCCCGAATCGGCTTTTGTGCAGATGGGCGACCAGGTGGGCGCGGCCTTGGACCGCTGCGCCCTGCGGGGCGTGGAAAAGGTCCTTTTGGCCGGTCAGATGGGCAAGGTCACCAAGCTGGCCCAGGGGCTTTTGCAGACCCACGCCCGCCGAGGAGACTTGGATCTCGGGTTTTTGGCCCAAATGGCGGGCGAAGCGGGCGCTTCCGAAGGGGAAGTCGCCACCATCGCCGCGGGCACCACGGCCCGCTTCGCCCTGGAGACGGGGCTGGGCCGCCCCTGGTTCGGGCCCTTCACCGAGGCCCTGTGCGCCCGCGCCGCCGCGGTCGCGCGGGCCCGTTTGGACGCCGCCTGCGAAGGCGGCGCCCAGGTGCGCGTGGAAAGTTGGTTGTTCGATTTTGAAAAGGGCGAGGTGCTCGCCCGGGCCGGGGCCTGAATGGGCCCCTTGGGAGGCGCGATGATCCGCACCTATTGGACCAAGCTCGAAGAACTGCTGGAACCCCTTTCCCGTCTGGGCGTTTTGCTGGTGGCGGCGTTTCTGTTGCGGGAGACGCCTTTGCAGACCTTTTTGAACGAGGCGCCTTGGTTCCTGCGCTTCCCCCTGGACGTCGTCTTTTTGCTTGTCGGTTGCCTGGCCGTGGCGGCCTTGGTCCGCGCGGTCGGGGCGAAGATCGAATCCGCGAAGTCGGAACGGGAAGCGGAGCGCGGGTGAACGGCGGCTTGGCCAAGATTTGCGTCCTCGGGCTCCCGGGTTCGGGGCCGGGGGGGCTGGGACCCGCGGGCAAGGCCCGCCTGGAATCGGCCACCTTCGTCGCCGGAGGACGCCGCCACTTGGAGCTGTGCGGACCGCTGGGCGCGGAAACCTTTTCGATCGCCTCGAACCTGGAAGCCCTGGCTCTGCGCCTGAAGGAACTGCGCGCCCGCCCCGAGGCCCGGCTGGTCGTGCTCGCCAGCGGGGATCCTTTGTACTACGGCATCGCCCGTTTTTTGGGGGAGCGCCTGGGCCGTGAAGCCCTGGAAGTCCTGCCCCAGGTCAGCGCCCTCCAATTGGCCTGCGCCCGCGTGGGTCTGCCCTGGGACGATCTGGAGGCGCTCAGCGTCCACGGGCGTCCCCTGGAAGGCCTGTTCGCCCTGCGTCCGGACGCCCGAAAGGTGGGCGTCTACACCGATCCCGAGCGGGGTCCCGCCCGCGTGGCGGAGGTTTTGCTGGGCCTGGGCTGGCCCGGAGACGCCCGGGCCTGGGTGCTGGAGGACCTGGAAGGCCCCGGAGCGCGACTCTGGAGTGGAGCCTTGTGGGAGCTGGAGGGACGCAGCTTCGGCGAACCCAACGTGTTGTTGGCCGAACGGGGGCCTTTGGAGGATCCCCGGGCGCCTTTCGCCCTGGGCCTGGAGGAGGAAGGCTTCGCCCAGCGCACGCCCGACAAAGGCCTGATCACCAAGTCCGAAGTGCGGGTCCTGAGCTTGGCGAAACTGGGGCTGTACCCCGGCGCGGTGGTGTGGGACGTGGGTGCGGCCACGGGTTCGGTGGCCATCGAGGCCTCCCGCCTGTGCCGGGGAGGCAGCGTCTGGGCCGTGGAAAAGAACGCCGAGTCCTGCGGGCATATCGGCGAAAACCTGCGCCGCTTCGGGGCGCCTTCGGTGCGCGTGCTGCACGGAGAGGCGCCCGCCGCTTTGAAGTCCATCCCCGACGATCCGGACGCGGTGTTTGTCGGCGGCAGTTCCGGCCGTCTGGCGGGGATTTTGGACGCCTGCGCCGCGCGCTTGAAGGCCGGCGGACGGGTGGTGGTCAACACCGTGGCCGTGGAGAACACGGCGGAAGCCTTGGAGTGGTTCGGGCACAGCGGGTTGGAGTGGGGATTCCTCCAGGTCCAGATCGGCCGGGGCAAGGCCCTGCGGACGCCGACCGGGGACCTGCACCGACTGGAAGCCCTCAATCCTGTCCATATTTTCTGGGGGCGGCGGTGCGTCTGAGGCTGGCGGCGCTGACGCGCAACGGGCTGGAGCGCGCCCGCGCCGTGAAGGCGGCGTTTCCCGGAGCCGAGCTGTGGGTGGGCGAGCGTCAGCGGGCCGCCGCGCCGGAGGCCCAAGGGGTTTTTCCCAAGGTGGCGGATTTCGCCGCCTTGGGCTGGGACGCCTGCGACGGGCTGGTCTTTTTTTTGAGCCTGGGGGCGGTGGTGCGCACGATCGCGCCCCTGCTGAGGTCCAAGGAGACGGATCCGGCGGTGGTGTGCGTGGACGACGCCGGGCGCTTTGCGGTGAGCGTGCTGAGCGGCCACGTCGGCGGGGCGAACGATCTGGCCCTGCGGGTGGCGGAGATTTTGGGGGCCCAGGCCGTGGTGACGACGGCGTCCGACGCGCTCGGGACCGTGGCCGTGGACATCCTGGGGCGGGAACTGGGTTGGCGCGTCGAGGACAAGGGCGCGGTGACCGCGGCCAGCGCGGCGGTGGTCAACGGACTTCCGGTGGCCGTGGTGCAGGAGTGCGGGGAGTCGCTGTGGTGGAAGGGCCCCGGGCCCCTGCCCGGCAACCTCAAAGTTTTCGCTTCGCTCAGCGAGGCCCGCGAGGCGGGGGATTTCGAGGCCTGGCTGTTGGTCAGCGACCGCGCCACCAAGGAGCTGAAGGCGGAGTTGGGGGGACGGTGGCAGCGGACCGTGCTTTACCGTCCCCGGACGCTGTGCCTGGGGATGGGCTGCGACGCCGGAGCCGACCCCGAGGAGGCCCATGGATTGGCCCTTCAAGGGCTGGCCGAGGCGGGCTTGAGCCCGGACTGCGTGGCCGTGCTGGCCAGCATCGACTTGAAGGCGGGGGAAGAGGCCCTCTTGGAAACCGCCCGAAGGCTGGGCGCGGAGACGCGCTTTTTCGACCGCGATCAGCTCAACGCCGCGGGCGTCGTCAGCCCGGCCAATCCGATGGTGGAGAAGTACACCGGAGCCGTGGGGGTCTGCGAACCCGCGGCGATGCTGGCGGCGGGGACCACCACCCTGCTGTTGACCAAACGGAAGAGCCGCCGGGCGACCCTGGCCGTGGCGCGGCGGGAATTCCCTACGGGAGCGTGATGAACCCAGGCGCCATCCTTGTCGTCGGCTTCGGACCCGGAGCCGAGGAACATCTGACCCCGGCCGCGCGTTCGGCCATGGAACGCTGCGACGTGGTCATCGGATACCGCACCTATATCGACCTGGTGCGGCCCCTCATCCACGGCAAAAAGATCGTGGCCACCGGCATGACCGAGGAGATCGACCGCGCCCGCAAGGCCCTGGAACTGGCGCGCGAGGGCCACAAGGTGGCGGTGGTCAGTTCCGGGGATTCCGGCGTCTACGGCATGGCGGGCCTGGTCTTCGAAGTGCTCGAGGAAAGCGGCTGGAATCCGGAGGACCCGGACGTGGCCGTCGAGGTCATTCCCGGCGTCACCGCGGCGAGCTCGGCGGGGGCGCTTTTGGGGGCGCCCCTCAACCACGATTTTTGCTGCGTGTCCCTGAGCACCCTGCTGACGCCCTGGGAGCGCATCGAGCGGCGTCTCGAGGCGGCGGCGGCGGCCGATTTTGTGACCGTGCTCTACAACCCGAAGTCGGCGAAACGGGACTGGCAGATCGCGCGCGCCCAGGAGATTTTTTTGGTCCATCGCGCGCCCGCCACGCCGGTGGGCCTGGTGAAAAGCGGTTACCGCGAGGGACAGACCGTGACCCGTTGCCGTTTGGATCGGATGGCCGAGCAGGAAATCGGGATGCTCACCACCCTCGTCCTCGGGAACAGCCAAAGCCGATTTTTCGGGCCCCATTTGGTCACTCCGCGCGGATACTCTTCCAAGTACGATCTGGGGACCAAAGGCGGCGACCTCGGGCGGCTCGAACCGAAATAGGGGTGCGGTGCGGCGGAGCGCATCGGCCATCGCCAAAGGCTCCCGCCTTCGGATACAATGACGTATGAACGAATGCATCTATAAGATATGCGTCGCTCCGGCCCTCGTGGCCCTGGCGACCTTGGCCGGACGCCGGTGGGGCGCCATCGCCGCTGGATTGGTGGCGGGATTGCCGATCATCGGCGGTCCGATCCTGTTCTTCTGCGCCGTAGATCAGGGTCCGGTGTTCGCTTCGGCCGCGGTGGTGGGCGGCCTTCTGGGGATATTCAGTCTCTGCTTGTTCGCCTTGGCCTACGCCTGGAGGGCCCATTTTGGGGGGACGGTCCTCAGCGCCTTGCTGCTGAGTTGGGCCGCTTTCGCCGCCGGAACGCTCGTCGGGGACAAAGTGGGCCAGCGCGGGGTGGGTTTGATCTCCGCATTTTGTGTGGCGGTGGTTTCCCTGGCCTTGTCCGTGATGAGTTTGCCCCGCGAACCCCGCTCCGAGAAAGCGGTGGCGGCCAAGCCCGTTCCCACGAACTGGAAACCCTGGCGCACCCAGGCCGAACTGGAGGCCTGGGAAAAGGCGCGTTTAGCCAAGGGGCGCGCCTCCGCGACGGAGCTTGTTCCGGCTCCGGCGACCGAGGCCGTCGGTCCGGGCGGGGAAGCGCCGAAAAAGGACGCGGAGGGGGAGGCGGCCCCCGCTTCCCGACCCGGTCCGTGGGACCTTCCGGTGCGTATGCTTGTTGCGGCCCTTCTGGTGTGGGGCTTGACCGCTTCGGCGGAGCGGCTGGGTGCGAGGTTGGGCGGCTTGTTGGCGGTTTTTCCGGTGGCCAGCACGGTTTTGGCCGTATTCGCCCATTTTGAAGGCGGGGCGGACGAGGTTCGGGAGGTCCTGCGCGGACTGCTTCTGGCCTTGAACGCCTTCGCGGTGTTTTGTTTGGTGCTCGGCGTGGCCCTGACCCAATGGGGCATCCTGGCGAGTTTCGGGGCGGCCTTGGTCGCGACGGCCGGGGTCCAGGCGGGAGTGGTCTGGTTCCGTTTGCGCAAGCGACGCAACGCTTAGCGGTCGCCGAAAAATGCCGGGGCGCCGGGCAGCGCCACCCGGCAGGAGTGTGTCGCGCTTCCAGCGCTTTTACGGTCCCGCCTTTGGGCGCGGATCCCCATCCCGAGGTGCCCATGCCCCGCGGCGAGAACAAGATGCTTTATTACTTCAGCTATGGGCTCCCCCTGTTCGATCGGAGCATCGACCGCCGGGTCCAGACCCTGCGCCCGGAGGGTCAAGGGCGTCTGGACGGCTGGTCCCTGACGTTCCGCCGTCCGGGCGGAAAGCCCAATTTGACGGACAAAGCCGGAGCTTCGGTGTGGGGCTGCGTCTACCTCATCGAAGAGCGCCATTTGCCCGAGCTCGACCGGGAAGAACCCGGGGCTCAGCGCCACCACGGGAACGTCCTGAGGGAAGGCAAACTTGAGCCCGCGGTCTTTTACGTCTACCCCGAAGCGGAAGGCGTTCCGGATCGGGAATTTGTGGAGTCCTTCCGGGGCGTCTACACCCAGGCCGGCCTTCCCCAGTCCCAGATCGACCGGGCTTTGGCGCGGTGAAGGCGCCGGTCGCGTTCGTCGGCGCCGGTCCCGGCGACCCCGAGTTGATCACCTTGAAAGGCGCCCGCCTCCTGCGGGAAGCCGACGTGGTGGTCTACGCCGGTTCCTTGGTCCCCGAGGCCCTGCTCCAGGGCATGAAGGCGGGGGCCCAAGCCCTCGATTCCGCGCCCCTGGACCTGGAGGCGACCACCGAAGCCCTGGTTTCGGGGTGGAAGCGCGGCGCCAGGGTCGTCCGCCTGCATTCCGGGGATAGCGCGATCTACGGAGCGACCGCGGAACAGACCCGCCGTTTGGACGCCTTGGGCGTGCCCTGGGAAATTGTGCCTGGGGTGAGCAGTTTTCAGGCGGCGGCGGCGGCTTTGGGCGTGGAATTGACCGTGCCCGGGGTCAGCCAGACCGTGATCCTGACGCGGGTCGGGGGCCGCAGCACGCCCATGCCCGAGGGCGAATCCCTGGACCGCCTGGGCGCGAGCCGGGCGACCCTCTGCCTTTTCCTTTCCGCGGGCCTGGCCGCAAAAATCGAAACCGAACTGATCCCCCACTACGGGGCCGATTGCCCCGTGGCCGTGGTGGTGCGGGCGAGCTGGCCCGACCAGGAAATCCTGCGCTGCCGGCTGGATTCGCTGGCGGCGGTCCTGCGGGACGCCAAAGTGACCCGCACGGCCATGATCCTCGTGGGCCGGGCGCTCCTCAAAGACGGCGTCGAAAGCCGATTGTACGACCGCACGTTTTCCCACGCGTTCCGCCGCGCCGCGGATGCGGGCCGCCGAAACGACGCTTAGCGCCCGCCGACCCCTTCGCCCTTTTCGCTTCCAGGTCGCCATGCCCAACCGCCTCGCCGGCGAAGCTTCGCCCTATCTTCGGCAACACGCCTCCAACCCCGTGGATTGGATGTCTTGGGGGGAGGAAGCGTTCGCGCGCGCCCGGGCCGAGGACAAGCCCCTGCTGATTTCCATCGGCTACGCCTCCTGCCACTGGTGCCATGTCATGGAGCGGGAAAGCTTCGCCGATCCGCGGATCGCGGAGCGGATGAACCGGGAACTCGTCTGCGTCAAGGTCGACCGGGAGGAGAGGCCCGACGTCGACCGCGTTTATCTCAACGCGGTGGCCGCCCTCAGCGGCCAGGGGGGCTGGCCCCTCAATTGTTTCGCCACGCCGGAGGGGCACCCGTTTTACGGAGGCACCTACTTTCCGCCGGAAGCCTCCTACGGGAGGCCCGCTTGGGTGCAGTTGGTCGAAGCCGTGGGTTCGGCCTGGCGCGATCCCGAGCAGAGGGCCCGCGTGCTCAAGGACGCCGAAACCCTGACTTCAGCCTTGCGCGGCCTGGCGCGCCCCGCTTTTTCCGCGGAAAACCTGGACGCCCAGGCTCTGGATTCCTGTCTGGCCCAGTTGCGGGGCTCCTTCGATCCCGAAGAAGGCGGCTTTTCCAGGGCGCCCAAATTTCCCATGCCCGCCAACCAGCATCTGCTGCTGCGCCTGTCCGCGCGCCTGCAAGGCCAGGGGCGCCTTAAGGAGTCCGCGGAGGCCCTGCGCCTGGCGACGGAGACCCTGCGGGCGGCGGCCCGCGGCGGGATTCACGACCAATTGGGCGGGGGTTTTTGCCGTTATAGCGTCGACTCCCGCTGGCACCTGCCGCACTTCGAAAAGATGCTCTACGACAACGCCCAGCTGGCGCTGAATTACCTGGAAGCCTACCAGGCGACCGGAGACGCTTTTTTGGCCGGGGTGGCGGAGGGCATTTTCACCTATGTCCTGCGGGATTTGGCCTCTCCCGAAGGCGCCTTTTACGCCTCCGAAGACGCCGACTCCCTGCCCGCGCCGGGGGCTCCCGAAGCCAAGGAAGGCGCCTTTTACGTCTGGACCCGCTCCGAGATCGACGCGGTTTTGGGGCCGGAAGCCGACCGCTTTTGTTCGGCCTACGGCGTCGACAGCGGCGGCAACGTGCGCGAAGACCCCCAGGGGGAGTTCCGGGGCCGCAACGTCCTGCGCGATCTGCGCGGGACGCTCGCGGCCATGGCCGGTGCCGCCGGGGCTTCGGAGGCGGAGCAGGAGGAGCGCCTGGCGGCATCCCGGAGCAAGCTTTTCGAGGCGCGGGCGGCCCGTCCGCGCCCTCGGCGCGACGAGAAAGTGCTCGCTTCCTGGAATGGCCTGATGATCGCCGCATTGGCCAAGGGGGCGCGCGTTTTGGGCAGGCGGGAGTTGGCTTTGGCCGCCGATCGTTGCGCGGATTTTCTGCTTAAGAACCTGTGGTCGCCGTCCGAAGGAATCTTGAAAAGGCGCTGGGCCGCCGGGGCCATCGGGATCGAAGGGCAGGCCGAAGACTACGCTTTTTTGGCCTGGGGCTTGCTGGAACTCCACCAGACCGGCTTTGAGGAAAAGCGCCTGGAGGCCTGCGAAGCCCTGTTGAAGGCGGCGCGCCTCCGTTTTTACGACGAGCAGGACGGGCTGGTCTTCGCCGGAGGCCGCCAGGGCGACCCCCTGCTGCCCGCGCGCATCAAGGAATCCCAGGACAACGTCGAGCCCGCTCCGGCCAGCGTGCTGGCGGAACTGGGCCTGAGGCTGTGGGCCTTGGGCCGTCCCGGAACGTGGCGGGAAGACGCCGAACGCACCTTGAAGGGGCACGCAGGCCAGATGGCCTCCGCGCCCCGCTCTCTGCCTTTCATGGCGGCGGTCCTGGATCGGGCTTTGGCTCCGCCCCAGCGTTTGGTCGTCGCCGGCGAAGCGGGCGATCCGCGGACTTTCGCCCTGCTCGAAGCCGGCCGGACCCTTTGGTTGCCGCATTTGGAGCGCTTGAGGGTCGATCCCGGAGCGCCCCTGCCCGACGGGTCCGGGGGTTTTGGTTTGGTGGAAGGGACTCCGGCGGCCTATCTTTGCCGGGATTTCGCCTGCGGCCTGCCGATGACCGATCCGAAAGCCCTGGAAACGGCCTTGGCCCGCCTTCAAGGAAAGTGAGCCTCGCGTGCGCGCCTATATCCAATCGGTGGTGGAGAATCTCCAGACCCAAGGCTACAAAGTCGAGGATCTGGAGGATCCGCGTCCTTTGGGCGACCACGGCGGGGTTTGGCGCTGCGCGGTCAAGAGCGCGGACGAGGAAATGCCCGCCGGGGTGATCCTGAAGCGGACCGGTCCGGCCTGGCCCTGGCGCTGGCAGGACTGGAGCTGCCTGTATTTTTTGAGCGATTTCGCCGGGACCCGCAACCTTGCCTCGGAGTTTTACGCCGCCGACGAGGGGGTGGGCTATTATCTGCTCGAGGATCTCGGCCTGGGCTCGGATTTGGGTTCCGCCATCCAGCGGCCCGACAGCCGCGGCCGCCTGGCCCTGAGCCTGCTGGCCTGCAATTTGGCCGGCCTGCACGCCGGCACCCATGGCCGGGAGCGGGTTTTCAAGACGATGCGCTCGCGCCTACCCGGCCCCGGTCCGGAGTCCGACGCGGAACAGCTGGAATGGCGGCATGACGCCGCCAAAGGCGTGGAAACATTGAAGGACGGCCTCGAAGCGCGCCTGGCCCCCGCCCTGGACCGGATACAGGCGGCGATCGCCGACCCGGGGCCTTTTTTGGCGCTGACCCACGGGGACTGGGAGGCGGTCAACGTCTGGTACGGCGACGCGGGGCCGCGCAAGCTGGATTTCGGCAACGGCAACTTCCGCCATGCCCTCCTGGATTTGACGGCCTGGGAGGCGCGCCTGGGTTTGGATTCGGCGGGCGATCTGTGGAGGGAATATTTCGGGGAATTGGAGCGGCAGGGTTTCGGGGGCTTGGAAGGCTTCGGCGAGGCCCACGCCCACGCCCGCGCCTGGATGGCCCTGAAACTGATCGCCGAAGGCAGGCGTAGCGATGGGGTGCGCGACCTGTTGCAGGCGGCCTCCCGGCGGGAAGGCTTGGAGGCCTTGGCGGAAGTTGCGGCGGTTTTTTAGGGAGCCGGCGTCCGGCTCCACCCAAAAAGGAAAAGGCCCCGGAGCCTCCGGGGCCTTTTCCTTTGGGACGGGTTCGAACCCGCGGACCTAGACGGCTTTGCGCGGGGTGTTGATGGGCTTGTGGCTGAGAGGGGTCTTGGGCGCGGAAGAGGGGCCGGCCCCGGCCTGCGATTTGGGATGCTCGCCGGGCCCGTGCCCGTGGCCTTCATGGCCCGGTTCTTCGGCGGCGGCTTCCTTGGCGCGGGCGGCGTTGGCTTCGGCCAGCGCCTTGCTGGCGGCCTCTTCGTCGGCCCTCAAATGGCACTTCTTGTACTTTTTGCCCGAACCGCAGGGGCAATCATCGTTGCGCCCCGCGCTGCGGAGGCGTTCGGCGGCTTCGTTCACGGACATGGACACTCCCTGAGAGAGGCTCCTAGTTTAGGGCGGGAAAGCGTCTTAGGGCAAGGGTCCAGCGTGGCGCCGAAGCCCCGCTCCTGCTAAACTGCCGTTGCCCGGTTTCCGGGCGCGTTTCCCTTTTTAAGAGGCAGCCATTCGCCGCTACTGGCGTCCCGTCAAGCACGCCTTGATCCTCGCCCTGTTGGCCGCGCTGGAATTCGTCCTGCGCAGGCTGCCCCGCCGCATGGCGATGGGCATGGGCGCGTTTTTGGGCAGGCTCTTCTACGCCCTCGTTCCTTACGAACGGAACAAGACCCTGGCGACCCTGAAACGCGCCTACCCCGAGCGCGATGAGGCCTGGCGCCGCCGCACCGGCGCCGCCGTTTTCGGCAATTTGGGGCGCTCCGCGGTCGAGTTTTTCCGCATGAAGGACATGACCCTTGAACAGATCGGGGTCTCCCAAGAGATCGAAGTCGTGGGTCTGGAAAACATCATGAAGCCCCATCAGGAAGGCCGCGGAGTCGTCGCCGTCACCGGGCATTTCGGGAATTGGGAGCTGTTGGCGGCCTGGATGGCCCGTTTGGCCCCGGTCGGCGTGGTGGCCCGCCAGGTCTACGATCCCCGCCTTGATCAAGCCTTGAACGCCCGTCGGGCCGAAAAGGGGGTCACGGTGTTCAGCCGCAACACCTCGGTCCGTCCGATCCTGCGCTGGCTCAAGGACGGCAAGATTTTGGGCGTGTTGGCCGACCAGGACACGGCCGTGGATTCGCTATTCGTCGAATTTTTCGGCACTCCGGCCAAGACTCCGGCGGGTCCGGCCGTCCTGGCCCAAGCCACCGGAGCGGCCTTGTTGACGGTTTTCTGCCACCCCAAACCCGAGGGCGGCTGGCGCCTAGTTTTCAGCCCGGAAATCCCCCTGCCGGCGCGCGGCGACGGCGGGCCGATGGAATTGTGGGATGTCGTCCAGGAATACACCCGCCGGACCGAGGCGGCCATCCGTTCCCAGCCCGAAGTGTGGGCCTGGAACCACCCCCGCTGGCGGAGCGACCTTTTGAAGCCTTCCAACGGCTGGAATCCCCGGCTCGCGGCGGCCTGCCTCGACCGCATCGCCGCCTGGCGCGCCGCCGGGCGGCCGCCTTTGGCCTGAAGCATGCGCAGCGCATCCGCCCTTTTCGTCGTCCTCGCCCTGGCCGGAATCCTGGCGGGCGGCTGCGCGTCCCAGGCCGCGGGTCCTTTCGCGGCGGCGGCTGCGGCGGCGGGCGGAGGCAAGGAAAAGCCCAGCCTCATCTTCAAGGGCTTTTCGGCCCGCGCCTCCCATTCCGGGGAGATCGTGTGGGAGGCCCAGGCCGCCCATGCGGTGGTCAACCACGAAGGTGTGCAGGCCGACGCCGAGGACGTCACCATGCTCTACTACAGCCGCGGCAGGCAGGTTTCGCATGGCCGCGCCAATCACGCGGTCATCGACCTGCGGACCTACGATCTGAAGGCCGACGGCGCGGTTGAAGTGCGCTCCTCCGAAGGGGTGATCCTGCGCACCCCCCATCTGGATTGGGACAACCGCCAACAGCGCATTTCCAGCTCCTCCCGGGTCGAGATTCTGAAAGGCCGGACCCGCCTGACCGGCCGGGGTTTTCGGGGCGACCGCGATTTGCGCGATGTGCGGGTGCTTTCCGAGGTGCAAGCCGAGGCCTTGAGCGTCGAAGCCCTGCGGGAGGACAGCAAGTCGTGGCCGCAAGAGCGATGAGGGCTCCCTGGACCGCGGCGTTCGCGCTGGCCTTGCTGGCGCCCGCCTGCGCCGGCCAGCGTTTGGCCGCCCGTAAGGCCCCCGTCGCCCACGTGGCGGGGGTGCCCAAGGGACCGCCTGCGCCGACGCCGACGCCGACCCCCGTTGCGGTCTACCCGCAGACCCGCCCCATCGACGAGAGCCTTCCGGTGAAAATCCGTTCGCGCACCTTGCGCTTCGACAAGGTCACCCAGGAAACCGTGTTTTACGGAGGCGTCACGGTGACCCAGGACACCACGACCATGCGTTCCCAGGAGCTTCGCAGCCAGAACCAGGGACACAGCGCCCGGGCCAGCGGGAACGTGGACGTGGACGATGAGAACCGCCATTTTCGGATCCGGGCGGGCGAACTCGACTACGCCGATTCGATGCGCGAGGCGACCCTGGCGGATGGCGTGCGCCTCGTCACCGTCGACCCCTACGCCCATTCGGTGACGGTCACCGGGGATTCCGGGGCCTGCTCCGGTTCCCGCCGTTGGGCCCAGGTGGCCGGGAGGGTGGACGTGGTGCGGGGTCCCCTCAAGGCCCGGGCCCTCACCGCGACCGTGGAGGAAGGCGGCGAGCGTTTGACGCTGGAGAAGTCCGTCCATACCCGCCTCGGCTTCAATCGCATGCAATCCGATTTGGCCGTGTTCGACCAAAAGGAGCATTCCGTGGAATTGGAGGGTAAGGTGCGCATGCGGATGATCCCCGAGGAATTGCGGCTGGCCGCCGCCCAGCCCTGGAACCTGAGCGATACGGCCAAGGAGGCCCAGTGAGCGACAAGATCCTCGGCACCCATGGGCTGTTCAAGGCCTATAAAGGGCGCCAAGTCGTGCAGGACGTCAGCGTGGACGTGCGCACCGGAGAGGTGGTCGGACTGCTCGGACCCAACGGGGCCGGCAAGACCACGACCTTTTATATGGTGGTCGGGCTGGTGCGGCCGGACAAAGGCAACGTCTATCTGAAGGAAGCGCCCGTCCCGGAGGCGCCCGCGTCCCTCCGCAAACCGGGCGCGAAACGCAAGGCCGCCGAAGCGGGGACCGTGGAAAGCGCTCCGGAGGCGCCCGGCGGGGGCGCGGCCGGGCTGGAACGCGATCTGACCAGCCTGCCCATGCATGAGCGCGCCCGTCTGGGTGTCGGGTACTTGGCCCAGGAAGCCAGCGCCTTCCGCAAGCTGACCGTCACCGAAAATCTTTTGGCCATCCTGGAGATGAGCGGCCTCAGCAAAGAGGCCCAGAACGAACGGGCCGGGGAATTGCTCGACGAATTCGGCCTGCGCGGCGTCGCCGACCAGAAAGCCTACACCCTCTCCGGTGGGGAACGGCGCCGGACCGAAGTGGCCCGCGCCCTGGCCCTCAAACCTTCGTTTATCCTTTTGGACGAACCCTTCGTCGGTATCGATCCCATCGCGGTGATGGATTTGCAGGCCGTCATCCGCCAGCTCAAGGCCCGCGGCATCGGCGTGCTCATCACCGACCACAACGTGCGCGAGACCTTGAGCATCATCGACCGCGCCTATCTGCTTTTCCAAGGCCAAGTCCTCATCAGTGGCGACGCCCGTACTCTGTCCCGGGACCCCAAGGCCCGGAAATTGTATTTGGGCGAAAGCTTCAAGATGTAGGCCGGCGTGCTGAGGGCGCTTTTCCTTACCTGCCTGGCCGCGCGCCTGGGCGCCATGGGCGTGCTGCCCTGGGGCGCGGGAGCGGCGGTGGAGCGCGCCGGCGCTGATTTCCGGGCCGGGGACGATGCCGCGGCGGCCCGCGAGCTCTCGCCTTGGATCGGGCATTCGCGCTCGGCCGCGCGCGAGGCCCTCGCTTTGCGCTTTTTGGACCAGGATTACGCGGGCGTGCTGGACTTGGCCGCCAAGTTCCCGGAGGTCCTTTCCGACGACGAGACCCGCCTGTGGGCCGCCCGCGCCGCCGCCGACCTGGGGCGTTGGAAGGACTGTCTCGCCCGCCTGGACACGCTCGCGGCGCCGGATCGGCCCGGCGTCCTGGCTTTGCGGGCCGAGGCCTTGGCCGAAGCGGGCGATCCTGCGGCGGTTCCGGCCTTTTCCCGGGCCCTCAGCGCCACGGTCGGGACGCGGTGGGAGGCTTCCACGGAACTGCTCGCCGCCCAGGCCTCCGAGGAGGCCGGGGACGACGCCGACGCGGAGCGCCTCTACAAGACCGCGGAAAAGAGCGACCCCAGTTACACCCTGGTGAATTTGCGCCTCGCCGCGTTGTATCGACGCCAGGAGCGCTGGAAAGAAGCGCGCCAACGCCTGGAGCGCGCCCGCCACGCCAACCCCGCCGCCGACGGGCCCCGCGAATCCCTCGACGCCCTGATGGCGGCGATTCCGGACCAGCGGACTTCGGTGGGCCGGGACGAGACCGACCGCAGGAAGCGTTTCGTCGAGCGCCCCTGTCCGAAGGCGGTTCCCGCGCCGACCCTTCCGGGCGAACCGCGCATCCGCGTGGGGATCGCGCCGGAGGTGGACGAGGCCGTTTTCAAATTGGGTTGCGAGCGCGGGGACGCCGCGCAGGGCCTGACCCTTGGCGCCGGAAGCGTCTGGAAGGTGCGGCCTTGGCGCGACGGCAAACTGCGCCTGGAGGCGGTCGGGTCCAAGGAGGCGCCCCTCATCGTGGAGGCGCCCTTGAACCTGGAGGCCTCGGACCCCTGTTCCACGTTCGGCCTGTACGGGGTGGACCGCGGCGTCGGGGCTTTTTTTTCGGGCCGCCAGGACCGCTATTACCGGGGCAGCCTCAGGATTTTGCGGTCGGGCGCGAAAATAAGCGTCGTCAACGCGTTGGGGCTGGAAGCGTATCTGCGCTCGGTCGTCTCCTCGGAAATGGCTCCGAGCTGGCCCTTGGAGGCCCAGAAGGCCCAGGCCGTGGCCGCGCGGACCTTTGCGTGGGGCTGGCTCCTGCGCAGCCAAGCCCGCGAGTACGACGCCTGCGCGACCGACCAGTGCACGGTGTACACCGGGGTCGGGGCCGAGGATCCGCGCACGGCGGCGGCGGTCACCGCCACCGCCGGCTGGGTCCTTCAGGACGCTTCGGGTCGCCTGAGTTCGGCCCACTATATGGACAATTCGGGCGGGCATACGCTGGCCGACGGGGAAGTCTGGCCCGGAGGCACTCCCGCCAGCGTGGGCGTGGCCGACTGCCCGGCGGACGCCAAAGCCACCCGGGCTTTGTTTCCGGTGGGCCCGGCGGGCCTGCTGCATTTCCTGGACGATGGGGACGGGGATGTGCGCTCCTGGGTCGCGGGCGAGGGCCATTCGGCCTGGAGATGGACCCTGCGTCTGACTTCCGAAGAGATCGACTCCGGGCTCGCCGGGCGGGGAATCGGAAGCCTTCGGCGGGTGCGGACGTTGGAGCGCAGCGACGGGGGCTTCGTTCGAAAGGCGCTCTTGGAGGGCGACCGGGGGAGCCTGACGCCGGAGGGAGACCGCATCCGCGGGGCCCTCAAGGGATTGAAAGCCAATCTGTTCTATGTGGAAACGCGTTTGGATACCGATGGCAGCCCCAAGGCCTTCCTTTTCCATGGGGGAGGCTGGGGCCACGGGGTGGGCATGAGCCAATACGGGGCCAAGGCCATGGCCGCGGCGGGCAAAGGCTTTCGGGAAATTTTGGGCCTGTATTTTCCCAAGGATCGCTTGGTGGACCGCTATGCGGTTTCGGGCGCCATGGCGCCGGCCGGAGGCGGGGGTTCCTGCCCCTGCCCGCAGGGAGGGGAACGTTGAGCGGGCTCAAACGGGTGGTTTCGGGGGGGCAGACCGGGGTCGATCGGGCGGCGCTGGATGCGGCCTTGGATCGGGGCTTGGAGATCGGGGGCTGGGCGCCCCGGGGCCTGACGGCGGAGGACGGTCCTGTTCCCGAGCGCTATGGCCTGAAGGAGGCGCTCCTGAAGGATCCTGCCCAGCGCACCGAATGGAACGTGCGCGACAGCGACGCCACCCTGGTGTTGGCGACGGGCCGCTTGGAGGGGGGGACCGCCCAAACCCTGGAATGCGCCCACCGGATGGACAAGCCCGTTTTTGTGGTCGACCTTTTGGAGCCCCAGCGCCTTGAAGCCGTGGTCTATTGGCTGGAGTTCCACGGGATTCGGACGCTCAATATCGCCGGCCCCCGGGAAAGCCGGGTTCCGGGGATACGGGCGATGTCCATGTCCTTCCTCAAAGACCTTTTTGCGGCGCTGGGAGTCCCGCGCCCCTGAGGGGAGCCGGGGCGCGGGACTCCGACGCGCTCAAAGGGCACGGTTAGCGGACCTCGATCATCCGCGGCAGAGCGCTTTCCTTTTTGGGGACGGTGATTTCGAGCACCCCGTCCTTGTATTCGGCGGACACGCGGGCTTCGTCGACGCTATCCCCGAGACGGACGCTGCGCTCGAAGGAGCCCCAGCCGCGCTCCACGCGGTGCCAGGAGTCCTCGCCCGCCTCTTGATGGGAAGCTTTGCGTTCCCCGGAAACGGTCAGGACGCCTTCGGCGAGTCGGACTTGGATGTTCTTTTTGTCGAGACCCGGCAGGTCAAGTTGGAGGGTGAAGGCGTCCTTGGTCTCGCGCAGATCCAGCACCGGCACGAAGTGCGCGGGCGCGGTGAAGGCCCCGTTGTTGAGCACCTGCAGGACTTCCGCGAAGTCCTTCTCCAGGGCGTTGAAGCTTTCAGCGGGACGGACGGCGGTTTCGCGGCGGAAGGGGATCATGAACATGGCGTTCTCCTTTATCGATACGCCCCGGGGCTTCCCAGGGCCGTGGGGTTTGGTCTTGCCTTCCGGTAAAGCAAAGCGCGTGCCAGACCGAAAATGGCGTAGATAAAGGGTTTCGTCGTCGGGGGCTGTCCGAATACGGGACAGGCCTGCTGCGGATTGAAACGTGCACCCTCAACGGGAGTCTCAAAATGGATCTGAAGCTCGGGATTTGGGCGGCCTTGACCGCCCTGGCGGTGGGTTTGCTGGCGCGCCGCGGATACCGCTATTATGTCGAATTGGTCGAGGCCGAAGGCGCCAAGCATGCGGCGGCCCAGGCGGAAAAGGGCGCCGGGCACGGAGGGCATTGACCGGCAGGAAAGCGGTCTTTCCCGGGCTGGATGCAAAAAAGAAGGGCCGGAAGCGTTCGCTCCCGGCCCTTCTTTTTTTTTTGTTGTTACGGTGGATCAGTTCGTCAGCGCGTACTGGGTCGGCGTCTCCGGCGTGTACACGCCCCACTTGTCGAGGGCGGCCTTGAGCTCCGGCTTGCTGCGCGCGGCGCTGCGCAGGTCGGTCTTGTTGAGCCAGGCGTCCACGGCCTGGGTGAAGGCGACGGCGCCCATGCGGGCCCCGCCGGGGTGGCCGTGGTATCCGCCGCCCGCCGCCACGACCGTGTCCGGGCCGAAGTCGTTGAGCAGCTGCTGGACCTGGCCCTGGTGCATGCCGGCGCTGGGCGCGGGCAGGGTGGGTTTGAGGTCATAGAAGGGCGAACGCAGGGCGACGGCCAGCTGCAGAACGCGCTCGGGGATTTGGGGGACCTTGCCGTAGGCGCTGGGGCAGACCACGATGTCGGCGCCGGCCAGGCGCATGAACTTGCCCAGGATCAGCTGGCTGGAGACGCCGTAGTGCGGGCTGGCGAAGTAGGCCCCGGCGAAATCGGGGTGGGCGAGCACCGGCACCCGGCCGCCGATCTGTTCCACGGCCTCGGCGAAGCTGGCCCAGCCGATGGTGGGAACGTTGAACATCAGGCAATTGGCGCCGGCCTTGAGGGCCCGCTTGATGTTGGCCTCCTGCTTTTTGGGGGCGTCGGTGACGTTCAGGGCGTAGAGCACCGTGCGGCCCGTCTCTTTTTTCACCTGGTCGACTTTTTTCAGGATCTTGTCCAGGCGCTCGTCGATGGTGCAGAAGGTCGGGTCGGCCAGAAGCTCGTCGTCCTTGACCACGTTGCAGCCGCCCATGCCCAGCTCGTAGAGCATATCGGCGAGCACCGAGGCCGGGGCGCCGGTGCAGGGCTTGAACATGGCGCAGAGGGGCGGGGTTCCCGGCGCCAGGCCTGCGGCCTTGCGCACGCCCTCGACGCCGAACGCGGGTCCGGGGAAGGCTTTGACGAAGCTTTTGGGCAGGCGGATATCCAGGACCTTAAGCTTGCCGGACATGCTGATGTTGCCCAGGACCGCCGTCAGCATCTGGGGGAACTGCTTGTTGATGTTTTCCGCGGGGAAGGCGATGTGGACGATGAAGGAGCGCTCGGTGACCCCTTCCGGCAGGCGGTCCTCGTAATTGGGGATTTCGTGGACCCCCAAAACCTTGGCCAGACTGCGCACGCGGACGGCTTCGGTGTCCGCCGGGACATGGGTCCAGGTGCCGGTGCTCTGCTCATAGGCGATCGCCTGGGCGACGTCCATGGCTTGCCGGGTCGGGAGGGTCATAAGGTAGGTGGCGATGATGTATTGTTCGGCGTCGATGCCTTCCTGGTTGGACCAGGCTAATGGGTCGAGCATGTGCGGGCTCCTTTCGCGCGGAATGGGCTGGGCGGCTGCGTCAGCCTCGGGGGACATTGTAGGTGCGGGGCAGGGAAAAGGAACGGAAATTTTACATGACGGAACTCCGGGGGGGCCTCCGCAGCTACCAGTAGTCCATCACCGACATCATGAGCCAGAGCGAAGTCAGGGCGTTGCCCAACACCAGGATTCCGAGCAGGATTCCCCTGCCCCAATGCGGGCCTTCGGCGTCCCAGTCCGCCAGCGGGCTGCCCACGGCGAGCAGGCAAAGGGCCGCATAGCCCCAGTGGAAGATCCTTTGGCATTCCCCGTAGCCTAAGGCCATGAACCAGGCGGAGCCCAGCAGGGCCAAGGCGGGCACGGCGTAACGGGGAGGGCGGATTCCGTTCAGGGTCCAGCTTCCCAGGCCGGCGAAGGCGAGCGCCTGGGTGCCGGCCCCGGCGAAGGCCAAAAAGAGCAGGGGATTCAGCCAGGCCCAAAGGTAGCTTGGGCGGGCTCCCCCAAAGTGGGCGTAGGGCGCGGCCGTGCGGTAGGACTCCAGGTAGTTGAACCCGCCCGAAGTCGCGACCCACAGGGCCGCATGCCCGAGCAAGCAGACGCCTCCGATGGACAGGGCCGCCTTGAGGAGGGGCTTCTTGGGTGTTCCCGACAGCGCGGCCATTCCGGCGCCCAGGACCAGGCCGAGCGCCAAAAAGGAGACGGAAAACGTCAGGAGGCTGCCGAAAAAGAGGCCGATCCCGGCCAACCCGGCCGACCAGGTTTCGTCGCGGCGCGCCGACCGCACCGCCAATAGGGCGCTTCCCCAAAAGACCAAGGAGATCGTGCTGTCGATGCCCGAAGTCGAAAGGATCAGCGCCGCCGGGGAGCTGAGGTAAAGCGCCGCGACCGCAAGGGCCGCGCGGGGACCGGCGCCGAATTCGCGGGCCAGGGCCGCGAGCAGCAAAGGCGTCGCCGCCGTCAGAAAAATGATGACCAGGGCCGCTGTCCAGCAGGATGGCCCGAAGAGCGCGGAGATGGAGTAGTAGACGAGCTCCGGCCCAAAGGGGTGGCTTACGCCATGCGTGGTGAGGGTGTGTTGGATGGCGTTGAATCGGCAAATGAACTGCCAAAAATCGGGAACGGGGAGATTGTGGGCGATCTGCCAATAATTGGTGGAAATGGCCGCCACTTTTTGGGGAAGCAGGGCCAAGCCGCTGGAGGACACGGCGGCATAGCAGAATTTCCCGGCGGCTCCCCAAAGGGCGAGCATCATGAGCTTCACGCTTGAAGGGCGCCGCCAACATGCGGTTCCGAGTCCAGCCAGAATAAGGCCCCAGGCCAAAGGCCAAAGCAGGCTGTCTCCGTCGACCAGGAGGTCTCCGGGAAGCCCTTCGTAACCGACGCGGGGCATCAAAAAGAGATGCATACTGTTGGAGAGGGGCAGCCCAAAACGCTTCCTCACCCAGGTCCGCAAAAATTCCAAAAAAGGAGCCAAGAGGAGCGGGAAGATCAGCGCCGCCGCCCTCCAACCCAAGCGCTGCAGCTTGCTTGCTTCCGGCGTGGGTGCGCCGACGGCGAGGCAAGCGCCCAGCGCAAAGAACCCGCCGCCGAGGAACAAAAGCATGGGTTGAAAGTGCAGATCCGGCCCGCTGACGATGGAGAGACCGATTCCAAGGGCCGCCAGGGCGAAAGCGCCGGTCTGGCGCCAGAGGAGTTTAGGCCAACCTTGGGCCCAGGGGCGCCAGGAGGCAATTTTGAGAAAAACAAGGAACAAGGGGAGCGCGCCGAAAAAAAGCGCTCCGGTATCGGCGTTGGAGTTGGCCTCGAAAATCCAGACGCCCAAAGCCAGTGTCGCCGAGAAAAAGACGGACCAAGCGGGCCAGGTGTCCGGCCTCAGGACGGCGGAAAGCTTCAAAGGTTCCCCGGAGTGTTCATTTTTGGGACGCTTCCTATTTTAACTGCTTCATTTTGGGTTTGCACCGTTCGAATCCGGGGCGTTTCAGGCCGGGAACGCTGGCAGGATAATTGCTTGCTGTAGGGCAGGAGGACTCAGTCATGAACCTGGATCGTTTCACTTTAAACGCACAAAAAGCCGTGATGACGGCGCGGCAACTCGCCTCGGACGAGGGGCACGCCGAAATCCTGCCGGAACACCTATTGTTGGAACTGCTGAAGCAGAGCGACGGGTTGGTCGTGCCCGTGTTGCGCAAGATCGGCGCCGATCCCGCCCAAGTGGCCCAGGAGACGGCGAGCGATTTGGCCCGTCGGCCCAAGGTGCAGGGCCAGGAGGACCGGGGAGCTTCGCGCGCCCTGCTGGAGGTGCTGGATGCAGCCCAAAAGGAATCCGGCCGCATGAAGGACGATTTCACCAGCACGGAGCATCTGCTGTTGGCTTTGGCAGGGGCTAAGCTCGCGCCCTTGGCCGCCCATCGGGTCACGCGGGACGCGGTCTTGGAAGCCCTGAAGCCTCTGCGGGGGCAGTCCCGCGTGGTCAGCCAGGATCCCGAAGGCCAGTTCCAGGCGCTGGAAAAATACGCGCGCGACCTCACCGCCGCCGCCCGGCAGGGCAAGCTCGATCCGGTGGTCGGGCGCGACGACGAAATCCGCCGGGTGGTCCAGGTGCTCAGCCGTAGGACCAAGAACAATCCCGTGCTCATCGGCGAGCCCGGCGTGGGCAAGACGGCCATCGCCGAAGGCCTGGCCGCGCGCATCGTTTCCGGGGACGTTCCCGAAAGTCTCCGCCGCCGGCGGGTTTTGTCCCTGGATTTGGGGGCCTTGGTGGCCGGGGCCAAGTATCGGGGCGAATTCGAGGACCGTCTGAAGGCCTTCCTCAAGGAAATCACGGCTTCCGACGGGGAGGTCATCCTTTTCATCGATGAACTCCACACCTTGGTCGGGGCGGGCGCAGCCGAAGGGTCGATGGACGCTTCCAATATGCTAAAGCCCGCCTTGGCCCGCGGGGAACTGCGCTGCGTGGGAGCCACGACCCTCGACGAGTACCGCAAATACATCGAAAAAGATCCGGCCTTGGAACGGCGCTTCCAGCCCGTTTTTGTCGGCGAACCCAGCGTGGAGGACACCGTTTCCATCCTGCGCGGGCTCAAGGAGCGCTACGAAGTCCACCACGGCGTCCGCATCCAGGACGCCGCCTTGGTGGCCGCGGCGACGCTCAGCCACCGTTACATCAACGGGCGTTTTCTCCCGGACAAGGCCATCGACCTGGTCGACGAGGCCGCCAGCCGGCTGAAAATGGAAATCGACAGCCTGCCCACCGAGTTGGACGAGGTGGAACGCCGCCTGCGCCGGCTTGAAATCGAAAAACAGGCCCTGGCCAAGGAAAAGGATTCCGGTTCCAAGGAACGGCTGGAAGCCCTTTCCAGGGAAATGGCCGAACTGACCGAACGCAGCGCGGGTCTCAAGGCCCGCTGGCAGTCGGAAAAGGGCGCCATCGAGGCCCTGCGGGGCACCCGGAACGAGATCGACAAGGCCCGGGTCGAAGAAGCCAAGGCGGAACGCGAAGGGGAGCTCAGCCGGGTCGCGGAATTGCGCCACGGAGTGATCCCCGAGTTGGAACGCCGCATGCTCGGGCAAGAAGCCGAGATCAAGCGCCTGCAGGCGAACGGAGCCTTGCTTCCGGAGGAAGTGACGGAGCAGGAGGTCGCGGAAGTCGTGGCCAAATGGACCGGCATCCCGGTCGCTCGCCTGGTCCAGGGGGAGACGGACAAACTCCTGAAATTGGAGGATCGCCTGCACGAACGGGTGGTCGGCCAGGAGGAGGCGATCCGGGCCGTTTCCAACGCGGTCCGGCGGAGCCGAGCGGGCTTGTCCGATCCCAAACGCCCCATGGGAGTCTTCCTTTTCGTCGGACCCACGGGGGTGGGCAAGACCGAGTTGGCCAAAGCGCTGGCCGCGGCCTTGTTCGACGACGAGCAGATGTTGATCCGCATCGACATGTCGGAGTACATGGAAAAGCATGCGGTCAGCCGCCTGGTCGGGGCGCCCCCGGGCTACGTCGGCTACGAAGAAGGGGGGCAATTGACGGAAGCGGTGCGCCGGAGGCCCTATAGCGTGGTGCTGTTCGACGAGATCGAAAAGGCCCATCCGGACGTCTTCAACGCGTTGCTCCAAGTCTTCGACGACGGGCGGCTGACCGACGGCCAAGGGCGGACCGTGGATTTCAAGAACACGGTGCTGATCATGACGAGCAACGTGGGCTCTTCGCGCCTGGCGGACGCCTTGGTGGGGACCGATAGCGACATGCGGCGGGACATGGTCCAGGATCTTCGGGAAGCGTTCAAACCGGAGTTCCTCAACCGCATCGACGCCATTGTGCCGTTCCACCGGTTGGCGTCGAGCCAGCTGAAACGCATCGTGGAGATTCAGGTCGCCGAACTCAAGGCCCGCCTTGCCCAGCGCAAGATCGGCTTGGAGCTGGACCCGGCGGCCCTGGAACGGCTCGCCGAGGAGGGTCTGGATCCGGTCTACGGAGCCCGGCCCCTGAAACGGGTGCTTCAAAACCAGTTGGCCGATCCCCTGGCTTTGGCGGTGCTGGAAGGGCGTCTGGGCGAAGGGCGCACGGCCCTTGTCACCGCCGCGCCGGGGACGGGCTTGGAACTCCGGGTGGTCGGGGAAGGGCGCGACGAAGGTCAGGCCTAAAAAGAAACAGGCATCTAAGGAAACAGGCTAAAAAGAATCAGGCTTAAAACGAAAAAAGAGGGCCGCGGGATTTTCCGCGGCCCTCTTTTGTTCCAACGGTTTTGCTGGGCTTACTTGGCCGTCTTGGTCGCAGGCGCCGCCGCCGGAGCGGAAGCTTGCTTGGGCTGGTCCTGGCTGACCAGTTTTTCGTTCTTGTCGTAAAGGGGCAGATGCGCGGCGTTCCAATCGGGGAAACCGCCCCAGAAGACCGCGACATTGCTGAAGCCCTTGTTCACCAGGTTCTGGCACAGCGAGTCCGACAGGTGGCAACCCTTGCCGTGGCAATAGGCGATGATGATCTTGGCGCTCTTGAGCTTTTTCAGGTCTTTTTGGTAGTTGGGTTCGAAGTCGCTCAGGGGCAGGGCCAGGGCTCCGGGCAGGTGGCTCTGCTGCCATTCCAGCAGGCTCCGTCCATCGACCAGAACCGTCCCTTTTTTCTTCATCAGGCGTTGGGTTTCAGCCAGATCAATGTGGGGCCATTTATGGACGTAACCGGCGTCCGTAAAGGTGGCATCCGGCGTCACCGGAGGGTTCGACAAGGGGGTGGTGTTGACCGTGGGGGTGGGAGCCGGGGTCGTGGGCGTGTCGGCGGCCAGGGGACGCAGGCAGACCAAGGCACCCAGCAGCAGGACGAACGAGCGCATGGAAACCTCCATTTGGGTTGAACAGTGACGCGGAACGTAGGCCCCTAAGGGGAGGCATACGGAGAAATAGCCTAGCAGGCTCTGGAACAAACGTACAGTCCTTGGATTCGGTTCCCGCGCAAGGGCGGGAACCGAATGCGGGGTTCAAGCTTAGTGCGACAAAGGCAAAGTTTCTCGGGAGGGTTTATCCGGCGAGGGAGCGGGGGAAGCGGAGGCTTCCGGGGAGGCCGCAGGCTGGGCCGAGGGAGCGGGGGAAGCGGAGGCTTCCGGGGAGGCCGCAGGCTGGGTCGTGGGAACGGGGGAAGCGGAGGCTTCCGGGGAGGCCGCGGGCTGGGCCGTGGGAACGGGGGAAGTGGAGGCTTCCGGGGAGGCCGCGGGCTGGGCCGTGGGAGCGGGGGAAGTGGAGGCTTCCGGGGAAATCGATTGAGGTCCGCCCGCCGTAGAAGAAAGCGGGGTGGCACTTGCGCCAGCGGCGGCGGTGGAACTTGAGGGGGAAGCAGCACCGGGAAGGCTGGCGAGGGCCGCTTGGGCTTCCCCGTTTCCTCCGGAGGCGAGACGTTTCAACGCGGCGAGCGCTTGGGTGTCGCCGTGTTGGGCCTGGGCCAGGAGGGCGGAGGCACGCATTTGCGCCAGCGCGGCATCTTTGGACTTTTGGGGCCGTTCGTCCCCGGCTAAAGCCGCCAAGGAAAGGGCCTGGCGGGCCTCTTTGTCGTCCTCATAATACAGGCGATGGGCGAGTTCGGCGTAAAGGGCATCGGCGTCGACTTTCCAGGCGCCGTCCGCCGGGCCGGCCAAGGGGAGGTTCTGGTCGGGGTCGTAATAAATGGAGGATTTGGAGGGGTCCAAGGCCACGGCCATACGGGCCAGGGCGGTGGAGGAGACGGCTTTGAGATCCGGGGTGCTGACCTGGGGCGCGGTGTCTCCAGCGCTATCCTCGGAAGCGTCCGAGGCTTTGAACATCCCACCCAGGCCGCCCGCTTGGGCGGTGCGGGAGAGGTGGGTGGAGCTTCCGTCTTCGGCGGTCGAGGAGTCCGCAACGTCCGCGGAGGAGGAAATGTCCGCTGGGTTGGAAGCGTTTTTTTCGGCGGAGGCGGAATCGGAGGCGGGAACCGCGGTGGGGGAGGGGGCGTCCTGGGCTGAAGCTCCTTCCAGGGCGGAGTTCGTCTGGGTCGCCGCAGGCGCGGCCGGGTCGGCAGGCCGCGCCGGGGAGGAAGTTGTCGGATCGGAGGGGGCCTGCGCCACGGGTTCGGCGGGAGAGGTCGTCTCAGGAGCCGGGGTGAAAACCGGAGTGAGCGGCGCTTCAGGAGCGCTCGCCTCGGCGGCCCCGAGGCTCAAGGGAAGCAAGGCCAACACGGCCAGATGGGCCAAATGGAAAATTCTCAAGGCAAACCTCCGCTGGGCGGGCACGGTTCGTCCCGCAGGTGCGGAGAGCATACGCCGGGGGAACGGCAGCCGCAAGGTCCGCGTCTTGCCCTAGCCTGGCGCCTGGACTACGATGGAGGTCCTTCGGTCCTTCCACCCGATCTGTAGAGAGCGCGCATGCCCCTGAAGAAGAGCCCCCAGGATTCCGCCTTCACTTTGGCCAAGGACGTGGTCAAAAAGATCCTTCCCAACGGCCTGACGGTCCTGGTGAAGTCCGTCCACAGCGCGCCGGTCGTCGCGGTCAACGCCTGGGTCAAGGCTGGATCGGTGGACGAACTCGAGCCGGAAAAGGGCATCAGCCATTTTATCGAGCACATGCTGTTCAAGGGCACCGAGCGCCTGGCCGTCGGCCAGCTCGACCGCCTGATCAAGTCCTCGGGCGGCTACAACAACGCGCACACCCGTTACGAAAGCACCGATTTTATCGACGTCATGCCCAGCGACCGCCTGGATATCGCCCTGGAAACCATGGCCGACGCCCTCCGAAACAGCACCTTCGAGGCGGCGGAGCTGGACCGGGAACGTCTCGTGGTTTTGGAGGAGCTCAGCCGGGCGCAGGACAACCCCGGCTTTGAGGCCTGGAACCGTTTCACGCATCTCGCCTTTCGGCGCCACGTCTACCGCCATCCCGTGATCGGATACAAGGAACGCCTCCTGGCCATGGACCGGAAGCTGTTGGTGGATTACTGGAGGCGCTGGTACCTGCCTTCGAACGCGGTGCTCGTGATCGTGGGCGACGTCGACCCCTTAACGGCCCACAAAGCCGCAGCCGCCCGCTTCGGACTTTGGAAGCCGGGCCGGCTTCCAAAGTCCGTTTCGCCCGCGGAAACCGTCCAGAACGCCCTCCGTTTTGAGGAATCCTCCGGGGCCATCGAAGGCGCCATTGCCGTGCTGGGGGTTCCCTCCTGCGCCGAGCTGGATCCGGACGCGGCCGCCTTGGATATGGGCTTGGCCGTGTTGGGGCAGGGCCTGAGTTCCCGCTTGAACGTGGAGGTCCGCGAGCGGCGCAAGCTGGTGCACACGCTTTCGACCGGGCAGTTCAACGGGCGCCACCCGGGGCTGGCGTATGTCTGGGCGGAGCTGGAGACGCACCAAGTGCCGGAAGCGCTCAAGGCGATCTGGGGGGAGATCGAACGCATGCGGCGCGAATGCGTCAGCCCCCGCGAGCTGGACCGCCAGAAAGTCCGCCTGGAGCACGACGACGCTTCCGAAGCCATGAGCATGGAAGGCATGGCCGGAAAGCTCGGATACTACGAATGTCTGGGTTCGGACTACCGCCTCGCCGACGAGGACACGGCCCGCCTCAAGGCGGTCACCCCGGAGGATGTGCGCCGGGCGATGGAGAAGTATTTCAGGCCCGAACGGGTGAATTTGGTGGTGCATCGCTCCGCCAAAGGCGCTTCCACGGGCCTGAACGCGGCCAAAGCGAAGGCTTTGCTGGAGCCCGCCCAGCCCGCGGGCGTCCCGGCGCGTTCCGCGAAACGCCGGACGGCGCCGGAGCTGGGCCGTTTCAAGCTGAGCGGAGGCGGGACGCTGTTGGTCCGTCCGGTCCGCCACGCCCCGGTGGCCGCGGCGCAGTTTCTCTTCCCGGCGGGGCCGGCCCTGGAAGGCCCTGCCCGCGCCGGAGCCTTGAATTTGGCGGCCCGGGCTTTGCTCAAAGGGGTTCCGGGCTTTGACGCGGTCGCCTTGGCGGGAGCCATGGACGACTTGGGGATGGGCCTGGGGGCCGCTGCGCACGCCGATTCCTTCGGTGTCTCCCTGCAGACGCTTTCGTCGCGCGTCGCCGAGTCCTTCGCCCTCGCGGGGCGTTGCCTGCGCGAGGCCGAATTGCCCGAAGCGGAAGTGGCCAAGGAGCGCGCGCGCGTGCTCAAGGACATCAAGGACAAGAAGGATTCCCCCGACGAATACGTCGCCGACCTTTTCGCCCGCCTACACTACGGAGCGGCCCATCCCTATGGACGGCCCTTGGAAGGCGACGCGGAAAGCGTGCGCGGCCTGGACCGGGAGAGCCTGCTGGAATTGAAGCGTTCCGTTCTGCGGCCCGAAGGCCTTTTGGCGGTGGTCGTCGGAGACGTGGACCCCGCGGCCTTGCGGGACCGCTTCGAGGCCGAGTTCGGCAAGCAAGCCTGGAAAGTGAAGGGCGCCCGGATGCGTCCCGCCCGCTTTGCGGAAGCGGCCCCCGGGCCCCGGCGGGGCGAAGCGTTCCTGCCCAAAAAACAGGCCCATATCGTCATGGGCTGGCCCTGTCCTCCCGTCACCCATCCGGACTATCCGGTCCTGCGCCTGGTCAACTCGGTGCTGGGGGAGGGCATGGACAGCCGGCTCTTCACGGAAGTGCGCGACAAGCGGGGCCTCTGTTATTCGGTCTACAGCACCTTTGACCGCCGCCTCAGCGCCGGAGTGTGGCGGATCTACGTGGGGACCCAAGCGTCGAACGCCGCCCAGGCGGAAAAGGTCTGCCGCGAGGTTGCCGCTTCGGTTGCCGCCGAGGGGATCACCGCCGAGGAACTCGCCGGGGCGAAAGCCTACGCCAAAGGCATTTTCAAGGTGGCCCGCCAGGATTTCGGGGCCGAGGCCCGGATGATCGCGAACTACGAATTTTGGGGATTGGGAGCGGCGGAATTCGAGCGGGTGCCTGCGCGCTTGGAGGCGGTCACTTTGGAGGATTGCCGGAGGGTCGCCCGCACTTGGATCAAACCGGAAATGGCCACGGTCGCGGTGGTGAGGCCACGCGCATGAACACCCAGGCCGAGGCGCTTCTTTCGGGAGGACGCAAAGCCCGCCTGCTCGGCCATGCGGCCGGCTTGGCGGCCTTTGAAGCGTTCGCCCTGGCGGGCGCCGCCGGGGACCTGGCTTGGATGGCGGGCTTGCGTTTTGTGCTTCCCCTCGCGGCCGCGGACTACGTCTTGAGCCTGTTGCCGTCGGCGTCCCGGACGCTGAAAGCCGCGCGCAAGGCGGGGCCGCCGCCGGAGGATTCCCGGCTACGGCGGGCCTTGCACCGTGCGGCCCACGGCTGGGTTTGGCGCTGTACGGGGCGGGTCGCCTTGGCCTGGATCGCCGCGCTGGCGCTTTCCCAAGCCCTGCTCGGGCTCAGTTCCCTGGGGGCTTTCTTGTTGGCGGCTTTGGGCCTGCCGATGGCGTTGGCGGCCACGGCGGTGATGGCCGCGGCGGCGACGCGGAACCTGGCTTGCGGGGAAGGCTTTCGGCCCGGACCTTGGCCCGGGTTGAAGCCCCGGAGATGGGTCCTGCGTTGGGCGGAAATCCTTTTGGCGCCTGTTCTGGGTCTTTCGGCCTTGGCGGTGCTGGCGGTGTTGGGCTTGCCCACCGGGTGGGGCGCGGCGGCGGCGGCGGCGCTTGCCTTGGGCGGGGCGGTGCTGGCGGCCTGGGACTTGGACGGAGGGCTCGAAGGCGGCCTGGGGACCTTGGCCGTCCGCCTGCACGGGATCGCCCGCGGCGATGACGACGGTTCCATGGCGTTGGGGAGCGGACCCTGGGCGGAAGTTTCCAAGGCCTGCGAGGCGACGGCCCGGGCTTTGCGTACCGTCCGGGAGGAAGCGCGCCGATTTGGGGGCTTGGGTGCGCCCCAGGGTTGGAAAGCGGCGGACGCGGAGGAAACGACCCTACGCCCGGTGGCAGTGTTGGCGGTGTGCTGGAACGGCGTGGATACCGCCTTGGAGGCTTTGGAGGCGTCCCAGCGGATGGCTGCGTTGGGGCGCTTTTACGGGGCCGTCCAGAAAGAGCTCCTCACGAGGGGGGCGACGCTGGTGGAGTGCAACGGCGGCGCCGTAGTGGCGGTATGGATCGGACCGGTAGGGGGGATTCTGTCCCGGGAGCCGGCTTTGGAGGCCGCTTGGTCCTTGCAAGGGCTCCTCAAAGTTTTGGCCCAACAGAACCGCTTCAGGGGCCGTGGAGACTGCGCCTGGGGCCTGGGCCTGGCGCTGGGGGAAGCGGTATCCGGAAGTTGGGGCCCGCCGGAAGCTCGGCGTTGGAGCCTAAGCGGAGCCCCATTGGAACGGGCCCGTCGTTTTTCGAGGCAGGAGGGCGGGACCTACCTGGACGAGGCTTTTGCCTCGAATTTGCCGGAACCCTATCGCGCGCACGTCGGTGAGAAAGGAATGATTTTGACTGAGGGCCCGGTGGGGACCACGCAAGGAATTGGTTTTTAACCAATTTTCATTAAAATTAGCATAATATATTCATTTTATTTGTTCTTTTATAGAATATTAGATCGAAAATGACAAAATTTAAGATTTTTATCTAATAACTATAAAAATTTTAAGATTTTTTGAAAGATTAAATCGAAAATTTCCATAAAAGTGGAGTTAAAGATATTGGGTTCTCGGGATAAATTTCGTGGTATGGTAGAGGGGTGCCGCGTCGAAACCGGCGGGTACGTCAAACCACTCCGGAGTCGGGCGCGTAAAATCATCCAAGGACGCTCGATCGGTTCAAGAGCGAACCAATGAACCCTGCGGTCGGAACTTTCCGACCGCCCAACGGAGGTTCCATCATGATGGGTCCCAAGAAGGGCAGCTGCGGCTGCTAAGCCCGGCGGGCTGAAAGGCCTGTTTCAGGACCGGCGCCCCGCGTGGTGCGCCGGTTTTTTTGTTTCAGGGGGCCTTGGAGAAAGCGCCCGCGATCCCGTAAAATTGCAGGATTATGAATTCCACTGAAATCGATTATAAAACCGAGGGCGAGAACCTCGATTTGGACCTGCTCCGGGGCGTGGCGCTGGGCGGCAAACGCAGCCTGGAGCTGGAGTTCTTGCTCGCCAGCCAAAATTCCGGCGCCGCCGATTACCAGGCGCTGGCCCTGACCGTGGCCAACCAGAGCGTCCCGGAGGATACCGCCCGCGCGACATTTCTGGCGCTGACCGGGCATCAGGAGCGTTTGGCCGCCGCATTGGGGCGCCCGATCGGCCTGAAGGCCGTGGGCATGGATCTTTTGGAGAACGTGGAACGGGCCCTCAAGATCGAAGAGGACTCCGCCACCCCCAGCTATTGGCAGTTGGAGCAGATGGCCTACCGGGACCAATTGACGGGCCTCCACAACTATCGGTTCTTTTCCAACCGTCTGCCCGAAGAGGTGAAGCGCGCCAAGCGCTACAAGCACCAACTTTCCCTGGTGATGGTCGACATCGACCATTTCAAGAAATTCAACGACACGCACGGCCATCAGGCGGGCAACACCGCGTTGCAACACCTGTCCAAGGTCATGGGGGAGACCGTCCGCGAGACGGACCTGGTGGCCCGTTACGGCGGCGAGGAATTCGCGCTGATTTTGCCGGAAACCACCAAACGCCTGGCCCATGAAATGGCGGAGCGCGTGCGGGCGAACGTCGAAGCCAATCCCGTTCTGCTGGGGGACCACCACCACCGGGTCACCGTGTCGATGGGCGTGGCGACCTTTCCGAGGGACGCCTCCGCCTGGCAGATTCTGGTGGAAGTGGCGGACAAGGCGCTCTATGAGAGCAAACGCAACGGCCGCGACCGGGTCACCGTCTACAGCCCGCCCACGGCGGTCACCTTCCGCTATCGGCCCGAGATCGACGCCAAGGTGACGGCCTGCAGCGTCGTCGGCAACTTCAACGGCTGGGATCCCTTGGCCGATCCCATGCACGCCCAGGAAGACGGGGGCTTCTGGCTCAAAGTGGGGCTCATCCCGGGGACCTACGAGTACAAATTCGTCATCAACGGCAGCACCTGGATCGCTGATCCCCTGGCCCAGGAGCGCATCACCGACGGCTATTGGGGCCACAACAGCATTCTTCACCTCAAAGGTTGAACGTGGCCCCCTTTCCGGCCGGAATACGCCTGTTCGCGACCGATCTCGACGGCACGGTGCTCATCGACGGCGGGCCCGAAGGCTGTTATGCCACTCCCCGGCTGAAGGCGGCTTTGCGCGCCCTCCAGGAGAGCGGGGTGATCGTCTGCTTGGCCTCGGGCCGGATGCACGAGGGAATGCGCATGATCGGCGATGAAATCGGGCTGCACGGTCCGATCATCAGCTACAACGGAGGCATGCTCCGCGACGCCGACGACACCCTGGTGTGCTGCAAGACCTTGGACGCGGATCTCGCGGCAGAAGTGGCGGAATTCGCCGAAGCGGAGGATCTGGCGCTGAACTACTATCTGGACGGCGCCCTTTACGCCCGGCGGATCGCCCCCTGGTGGGATCTCTATCTGGGGCGCACCTCTTCGCCGATGCGGGAGGTTCAAAGCCACGCTTCCTTGAAGGGGCAAAGGCCCTATAAGCTTTTGATCTGCTCGGAACCCGAACGCATCAGGGAATTGCGGGACCGTTTGGCTCCCCGCTTTGAGGGGCGCTGCACGCTGATGATCACTTCCGACGAGTACCTGGAATTCGTCCCGCTGGGTGTGGACAAGGGCGACGCGTTGGCCGTCCTGGCCGAGCGGCTCGGGTTCAAGGCGGAGCAAGTCGCCGCGGCCGGGGACGGTTGGAATGACCTGGGGATGCTGCGCTGGGCGGGTTTCGGGATCGCCATGGGCAGCGGGCGCGCGGCGCTCAAGGAAATCGCCGATGTCGTCGTCCCGGGCCCTTTGGAGGATGGCTTGGCCGCATTCATCGAGTCCCGTTCGAACCGGGAAGGGGCGGCGGCCCGTGGGTAGGCTGGCCCAGTGGGCCCTGGTCGGGGCGGCCTGGTTCATGGCGGCGAGCGTGGCCGGATTCGGCTACCTTTTGTGGCGGCACAGCTCCATCGTCTCCGCGCCGGTCGCCGCCTCCGTCCAGGGCGGGGCGGGCCTTTACGGCCCGAACGGAACTTTTGCGGTATGCCCCGTGACCGGGGAGCGGGTTTCCATCGATGGGACGACGCCGAAAGTCGACTATCTCGGGACCTTGTACTATTTTTCGCGCCAGAAGGACTCCGAGGGCAACGATGCCCGCGCCCGTTTCCTGATGAACCCCGAAGCCTATGTCCATCCGGGTTCGGCGGGGCTATCCCCCACCGCCGCCGCCATCCCGACCTCGGCGCCGACCCCCCTGACCGCGCCCACCGCGACGCCCACCGGAACGCCGCGATGAACGCAGGCCTCTTTCCCCGCGATGAAGGGGAAGCGCGTGCCGCCCGTCGGGGTGGGATCGACCCCGGACAGCTCGTGCGCGTGTTGGCGCCGCGAAAGGGTCAGCGTTTTTTGGAGATCGGCTGCGGGGCCGGGGAACTGTTTTTCCCGGTTTTTGAGGCGATGGGTGGAGAAGGTTTGTTTTTGGCGGCGGAATGGGAAGAAGAGGCCGTGCAAAGCTTTCTCGCCCGTTTGGAGTCTTGGTCGGACTTTCCCGGGTACACCCGCATCGAGGTCGTGCGCTCAAAGCCCGACCGGCTTCCCCTGCCCGACCGCTGCGTCGATCTGATCCTGCTGGAGGGCGTGTACCATCGGCAGGCCGATCGGGGGGCCTACCTCCGCGAACTGCGCCGTTTGCTTCCGCCCGGCGGGGTGGTGTGTCTCTTGGAGCCCGAACCCGAAAGCGGGGCCGAGGAGGCCGAATGGACCCCTTGGCCCCGGCCCGGTCGGCCCGTCTCGGAGGAGCGCGCCTGCGCCGAACTGCACGCGGCGGGCTTTTGCTGGCCTGTGGCCCACGCGGGCTTTGCGGGCCGCTGGTGTTTGACGGCCCGCCGATCGGATTGAACGGGAGCGGGCGCCTACGGGTACCGACGGATTTTCGGAACCTGTCTCAAAAGGATTTACCAGTGGATTGTCCCTGCATTTTCAGCGCTCCCGGGGCGCGGCCATGAACGGCCTTTCCGATGGCATCGCCGCGCTGGAGCGTTGGTTGGTCGCGCGCGGCGGGTTCGAACCCTTGGAACGCCTGCTGCCGCCGGCATTCGTGCCCCAGCTTGGGGGCCTCTTTGACGTCTGCCTGGGGCGCTGGGACGGGCAGGAGCTCAGGGTGTGCGTCCTGCTGGAGGATGGCGCCCCGGACCCGTCCTGGGCCCGCCAGCGTTGCGAGACCTTGCGCGTCCAATTGAAGGCCGCGGAAGGCGCCGTGAGGGGGCGCATCAAGGCCTCAGCCTGGCTGGTCGTTCCTACCGCCGTCCGGGTGGAGGAGCTTCGGGCGGGCTTTCTGGGATTCGACGACGGGCATTTCCTTTCCAAGACCACCGTGGGACGCGGTTTGCTCTGTCCCGGCGCCGCCGCCTACCAAGGCCGTTCCGCGGCCTCCCCGGAGGGGGCCCTGCTTGCGTCGGTCTTGGCCGATCCCTCCCTGGATCCCGGGGAATTTGAAGCCGCGCGCGTCCGCCAGGAAAGCGAGGCCGCGGCCGAATTCCGGGTCCGGGACGAGCGCGCAGCCCAGCGCATGCTCCGGCCCGGTCCGGTTCCCGCGACGTTCGTGTTGATCGGTCTGAACGTGGTCGGCTTCGCGCTTCAATGGATCGCGGGCGCGGCCCTGGAACGCAAGGGCGTCAGTTCCGATGTCGCCGGCAGCGCCGTCCTGCTCAGTCTCGGAGCCAACGATCCCCGCTTGACGTTGGGGGAAGGCCAGTGGTGGCGCCTGCTGGCGAGCGCCTTCCTGCACGCGGGCTGGCTGCATCTGCTGATGAATCTCTACGCGCTCTATTTGGTCGGCTCCGTCACCGAACGCTTGGCCGGACCCTGGCGCACGGCGTCGGCCTATCTGGCCACCGGACTCATCGCGTCCCTGGTCAGCGCCTTGCTCGCCGAACCGGGGGCCTATTCGGTCGGCGCTTCGGGTGCTATTATGGGTCTGATGGGCCTCTTGCTGGCGCCTCGCTTCCGTAGGGATCCACGTCTACCTGAAGCGCTAGCCGGACGCCTGTTTCGCTGGTTGGCATCTCCGGTGGCGCTTATTTTCGCATTCGGACTGCTGTTGCGCCTAGCGGACGTTCCCCTGCTTTTGGATAACGCAGCCCATCTTGGCGGCTTGCTCGCGGGCTTCGCCTTGGGGTATCTTTGCCCTTCATTCCTCGTGCGCCCCACCCTCCGGCGGGTCTGACCCGCCGCCCATCAGAAAGCTGAAGGAAGAACATGCCCGTCGCTCAACGCAAGGATCTCCACAATTTCGCCATCATCGCCCACGTCGACCATGGCAAGACCACGCTCGTCGACGCCATCCTCCGCCAGGCCGGCGTCTTCCGTGTCAACGAAACGGTGGCGGAGCGCGTGATGGATTCCAACGACCTCGAACGCGAGCGCGGCATCACGATCTTTTCGAAGAACGCCAGCTATCAGTACAAAGGCGCCAAGTACAACATCGTCGACACGCCGGGCCACGCCGACTTCGGGGGCGAGGTCGAACGAATCCTGAAGATGGTCGACGGAGTGCTCCTGCTGGTGGACGCCGCCGAAGGGCCTCTGCCCCAGACGCGGTTTGTGTTGAGGAAGTCCCTGGCCCTCGGGCATCGGCCCATCGTCGTCATCAACAAGATCGACCGCAGCGACGCCCGCCCGCACGAAGTCCACAGCATGGTGCTCGACCTGTTCCTCAGCCTCGAAGCCAGCGACGAGCAGGCCGATTTCCCCTACGTCTTCGCCTGCAGCCGCGCCGGCACCTGCCGCATGAAGATGGAAGACCCCGACACCGATCTGCGGCCCCTGCTGGACCTGATCGCGGAAAAGGTGCCCGGTCCGACGGTGGACCTGGACGCGCCCTTCCAGATGCTGGTCAGCAACATCCTCTACAACGAGTTCGTCGGCCGCATCGCGGTGGGCCGCGTGGCCCGCGGCAGGGTCGACAAGACCAAGCCGTTGGTGCTGATGAAGGAAGGCAAGAACATCCCCGGCCGCGCCACCAAGCTTTTGGCCTTCGAAGGCCTGAAGCAGGCCGAGATCGAGGAGGCCACGGGCGGCGACATCATCGGATTGGCGGGCTACGAGGACGTCTTCATCGGCGACACCATCTGCGCGCAGGAAGCCCCCGAGGCTTTGGAGCGCATCCACGTCGATGAACCGACCCTGAGCATGACCTTCGGCGTGAACACCAGCCCCTTCGCCGGCAGCGAAGGCAAGTTCGTCACCGCCCGCCATCTCAAGAACCGCCTCGAACGCGAGCTGCTCAGCAACCTGGCCCTGCGCGTGGACACCGGGGAAGGCGAAGGCAGTTTTGTGGTCAGCGGGCGCGGTGAACTGCACCTGGGCATCCTGATCGAAACCATGCGCCGCGAAGGCTTCGAACTGGAAGTCGGCAAGCCCAAGGTCATCATGCACCGCGACGAGAACGGCACGCTGATGGAGCCCTTCGAACGTCTGATCATCGACATGCCCTCGACCGTCATGGGCGGCGTCATGGAGCGCCTGGGTTCCCGCAAGGCCGAGATGATCAACATGGCGCCTTTCGGCGACAACCAGGTGCGCGTGGAGTTCTCCATCCCCAGCCGCTGCCTGTTGGGCTTCCGCACCGAATTCATGACCCTGACGCGCGGCGAAGGCGCCCTGCACCACGTCTTCGACCGCTATGACACCTACAAGGGCGACGTGGAAACCCGGCATGTCGGCGTCATGTGGGCCACGGATCCCGGCACCAGCAACGCCTACGGCCTTTTCGGCGCCCAGGAGCGGGGCTTCATGTTCATCGGCCCCGGCGAGCGCGTCTACGCCGGCATGATCGTCGGCGAGCACGCCCGCGAAAACGACCTGGGCGTGAACATCTGCCGGGCGAAGCAGCTGACCAACATGCGCGCCTCCGGAACGGACGACGCGCTGACGCTGACCCCGGCCCGCCGTCTGAGCCTGGAACAGTGCCTGGAGTACATCGAGGACGACGAACTCGTCGAGGTGACGCCGCAGACGATCCGCCTGCGCAAGAAGATCCTGGACGCCAACGAGCGCAAGAAGTCCGAGAAGAGCGTGGCCGCCAAGGCCGCGGCGAAATAGCCGCGATCCAGCCCCGCGAGGGGCGGCCTCCGGAATTACAGTCCTAAAACGAAGGGCCGCCGGCCCCGATCTTCCCCCTGGATGTGGGGGAGGAGGGGCGGCGGCCCTTCGGCTTTTGGGGCTATTCGCGGGTCAGGCCTTGGATTCGGTGACGTCGCGGACGGAGGCCGACACCACCTTCAACAAAAAGTCCAGTTCGGTCGGGCTGGTGCATAGGGGTGGCATCAGCACCAGCACGTCCCCCAGCGGCCGGAGGATGACGCCGTAGTCGCGGGCGCGGCGGCATACCCGGGCGCCCACGGCCTCGGCGTAGCCGTAGGGCCGGCGGGACGCCTTGTCCCGCATCAGCTCGATCCCCACCATGAAGCCGACCTGCCGGATTTCGGCGACATGGGGCCGTTCCAGGAGGGCGCCCAAGCCTTTCGTCAGGCGTTCGATCTTGGGCGCCAGGCGTTCGAGCGTCCGCTCCGCGCGGAACAGCTTCAGGTTCTCGACGGCGACCGCGCAGGCCAGGGGGTTGCCGGTGTAGGTGTGGCCGTGGAAAAAAGTTTTCTTGTCGGCGTAGGGGTGCAAAAAGCCGCGATAGACCCGCTCGGTCGCCAGTGTCGCCGCCAGCGGCAGGACGCCTCCGGTCAGGCCCTTGGCCACGGCCATCAGGTCCGGCCGGACCTTTTCATGCTCGCAGGCGAAAAGGCGCCCGGTGCGCCCGAAGCCGGTGGCCACTTCGTCGCAGATCAGCAGGACATCGTGCCGGTCGCACAAGGCGCGGACCGCTTTGAGGAAGCCCGCCGGGGCTTTCAGCATGCCCGCCGCCCCCTGCATGAGCGGTTCCAACACCACGCCGGCGACCGAATCGGCCCGCCGCCGCAACAGCTCGGAAATTTCCGCGAGCGCCCTTTCGCCCTCGGATTTGTCCCCGCGTCCGTAGGGCGTGCGAACCTGGAGGGTCTTGAACAGGAGGGGCCGGTAGACTTCGTGGAAGAGCTCGATGCCGCCCAGGCTGACGGAGCCGAGGGTGTCGCCGTGGTAGGACTCCGTCAGGGTGATGAAGGAACGCTTCTTTTGGGACGCTCCTCCCAGGTTTTGCCAGTACTGGAAGGCGATTTTCAGGGCGATCTCCATGGCCGTGGAGCCGCTGTCGGAATAAAAGACTTTGGTGAGGCCCCGGGGGGCGGCCCCGACCAGGGCTTCCGCCAGCTCGATGCTGGGCTCGTTGGCCAAGCCCAGCAGGGTGCTATGGTCCAGCAGGCGCATCTGGTCGGCCAAAGCCTTGGCCAGGCGGGGATGGCCGTGCCCGTGGACGGTGACCCAAAGGCTGGAGACCCCGTCCAGGTAGGGGTTTCCGTCGGAATCGAAGAGGGTCGCCTTTTCGCCCCTGCGGATGACCAGGGGTTCGGGATCGGCGAGCCAGTCTTTCATCTGGGTGAAAGGGTGCCAAACGTAACGTTTGTCCTTGGCGGCCAGGCGGTGTGCGCGGTTCTCGGGCATGCGGGGTCCTTGCGGAGCGATGGCTCGGCGGCCTGCTAAAGCTGTTAAGTGCGGGCTCTCTTTGGTATCCTTGTCGCCCATCATAATCACAGCTCGCCCTGCGGCACAAGCCGCGGGCCCACGACGGACGGCGCCCCAGGATGCTCAAACCACTTTTCGTTTACAACACGCTGGCCGATGGAAGCCTGCGCATCCTCAATCCGGTCGTCGGTGAAGAGGTTTGGTCCGTGCCCGGGCGCAACCAACGCCCCCATTCCACGACCGACCCGCGGCGCGCGCCCCAGGCCCTGCCGCCGGATCTGGATCTGGACGCGGTCTGCCATTTCTGCGCCAAGCAAAGCGAGCACACTCCCGCCGAAAAAAGCCGCGTGGTGCGCGAAGGCGCGGGATTCCGGGTGCTCGAAAAGCAGACCGCCGAGCAGGCCCTCGCCCGGCCGGCCCTATTTAGGCGGGTCCCGAACCTTTTCGAGATCGTGCCGATGGAGTTCTGGAAGAGGAATTACGGCTTCAAGCTCTCGCCCTTGCAGCGCCAGTGGAAAGAAGCCTATCTTTCCACCCCCAAAGGCCGGGAGCACATCCTGGGCGTCATCGACGAAAAACTCGAGCACCAGGGCCGCGGTCCCGAGGAGATCGCCGCGTTCTCCGAGGACGCCAAGTTCGAAATGGCCGACGCCTTTTTCGGCGGCAGCCACGACCTGATCGTTAGCGGCCGCCACTACCGCGAGGGCGCCACCACCGAGGCGGACTTGCTCAGTTCGGGAGCCTTGAGCCGCGAGGAGCACTTCCTGTTCCTCAGCTTCACCTTGAACGCCGTCGGCGAACTCCACCGCGAAAACCCTTACATCAAGCACGTGGCCGTCTACCAGAACTGGCTCGCCCAGGCCGGCGCCAGTTTTGACCACTTGCACAAGCAAATCCTCGGCGTCGACACCTGGGGGGCGGGCATCCACCGGCGCCTCGAAGTTCTGCGCCGTTTTCCGCCTTTCTATAACCAGGTATTGCTGGCGGCCCTCAAGGTGCGCGCCCTGGTGCTCGCCGAAAACGCCCATGCGGTCGCCGTCGTCGAACCGGGGCACATTTATCCCTGCCTCGGCGTCTACAGCAAGTCCGCCGCCTCCGATCCCGCGGGCTTGAGCCCGGAGGAACTGAGGGGCTTCAGCGATTTGCTGCGGGCCGTGCACGTCGCCTCCGGTTCGCGCGTGCCCTGCAACGAGGAATGGTATTTCCGCCCCCGGGGCTCGGAACCGCCCATGCCGTTCCACGTCCTGCTGAAGTGGCGCGTGAACATTCCGGCGGGCTTTGAGGGCGGCAGCGAAATTCACATCAATCCGCTTTTCCCGGAACAGATGCGCGACCGCGTCCTGCCGGCGCTCAAAGAGCTGGCCGCGCGGGGCGAGATGCCCGGAGCCCAAGTCGGCGAGGATTGCCCCTGCGAGGACGGGTGCCTGCGTTACGACAAGGCCCCGCAGCGCCGCTGATGCCGGGAGCCGCGGCTTCGGGGCGCCTGGGGCTTTACCTTGTCGCGGTCGGCGTGGGCCTTTCGCCGCTGCTGGCGGGTTTGGTGCTGGAAGCCCGCGGGGTGGCCGCCGCCCGCGGGGCGGTGGAATTCATCGAAAGCCGCGAACTCTCCCCCGAACCCCGGGTCAGCGGGGGGCCCCGTTTGCCCAAGGGGAGCGTTTTGGAGTTGCTGCCCGGGCGGCCGGAGCGCTGGGCGTTTTTGGTGGAACGGGGGCCCTTCGGCGACCGGGAGCTGCGGCGGGTGAAGCGCCTCAAAAAAGGGGCCCAGGCGTGGATCCTCAAGGGCTCCGGACCGCCGGCCGATTTTCAGTGGCCGAGTTTGGGGATCGCCCGGCGGCCCCTGGAACTGGTCGCCACCGGGTACGACCCCGGCCCCGTGGACAACGGGGCCTCCGCGGTCGGCCAGACGCGCACCGGGACGCGCGCCCGTTTTGGCGTGGTGGCCGTCGACCCGAAGGTCATCCCATTGGGGAGCCGCGTCTATGTCGAGGGCTACGGCCCCGGACTGGCGGCCGACGTCGGCGGGGCCATCAAAGGCCTCCGCATCGACCTGTGTTTCAACACCAGTTCCGAAGCGAGGGCCTGGGGCCGCCGCCGTCGCAAGGTTTGGATCGTCGACCCGGCTCCTAAGGCGGAGCGCACGCCGTTGCGCCGGGTCCGGGACGGCGGGCTTTGAAGCCCCCTGAGCCTGTGGTATAAATTGCAGACACCCTAGGAGACGACCATGTCCAAAAAACAACGTGAAGGCCAAGACGGCGGGGCTCCGCAGACGCGGCCCCGCTGGGTCGACTATTTCTGGGCCAACGTCATCTTTTTCGTTTTCCTGTTCGCGCTCGTCTTTGTCGTGCGCTCCAGCTGCGAATCGCCTGGGGACGCCCAGACGCCCGCCGTCGGCATCGTCTTGGACGAAACGTTCAAGTTCATCGTGGCCCTTTTCGGCGGCGGCTTCATTTTGGTGACCGTTTTCGACGCCGCCTACGAGTTTTTCGCTGAAAAAGCCCAGGACGGGCCTTCCGAACCGCCCCAAGCGTGATCCGGTCGGGCGCGTTCCTTTTGGGCGGCATTTTGTGGGCGGGGGCCGCCCTCGCCGCCACCCCTCCCTTGGGCTCCGCTCCGGATGGCTCCCAGGCGGGCGCCGCCTCCGCCGTCCCCGAAGGCCGCAGCGTCGCGCCGGCATCCGCGCCCGCGACGGATATCGTCGGCGATTCCCGCCGTTTGGACGCGGAAGACGCCCGTTTGGATTCCCAGGAACGGCGCTTGGAGGAGCTCGCCGGCCGGCTGGACTCCTGGGGGTCGGGAGTGGAGGCCCTGCAGAAGTCGGACGCGGAGCGCGTCCGACGGATGGACGACCTGAGCGGAAAGCTCAAAGAGTTGGCGTCCCGCCAGCGCGACCAGGCCGCGGCGCTCAGCCGCTGCGCCGCATCGATTCAAGAGTGCGATTCGGGTCTGGCCGCGGACGCCTCGGCGCGTCAGCGCCTCGCTGTGGCGCTGGACGGCCTGTCGCAACGCCTGGACGCCGCCGAAACGAAGTTGCGGGCCCTCGATGAGGGCCAAGCCCGGGAGGGGGTTTCCGCCGCCGCCGCCGCCACCCGCGAAGCCGACCTGGCCAAGGAAGTCGGGGCCCTGCGCAAGCAGCTCGACGACGGCAAACAACGCCTGGACGCCGGCCTCAAGGAACTCGACACCGTCCGGGAAGGGCTCGGGCGCGTCGACGGTCTCGAAGAGATCACCGGCATGCTCAAAAAGGACCTGGAGACCGACGAGGAGGAGATCGTCGAGGCCAAGCAGGCCCTGAAACGCCTGGAACCTCCGCCCGCCGACGGCCCCGGGAACGCGGCCTGGTGGGACGGGATCGCCACCTGGAAGTATCTGCCGGCCCTGGCCGCGGGACTTTCCGTCATCGCCGTGATCTTCGCGGTCCGTTGATGCCCGCCCGCGGGGCCGCCTTCGTCGCGTTGGCCCTGGCTTTCGCCTTCGCCGCAGGCTGCGCCAGCCGTGGCCATCTTGTCATGCGCAAGGGCGCGCGCCCCGTGCCTTCGGCCCGCCTGGCGAAAATCCTGCCCGTCCCCCTCAGCGGCTCCGCCGGCGCGGCCTCGGCGGCGCCGGTCCCCCAGCCCCTCACCGTCCCGGCCCAGGCCCCCTCGGCGATGGAGGTCAAGGTCGAATTGGGCGACAGCCTGTGGCGCATTTCCCGACGCACCCTGGGGGAAGGCGTGCGCTGGGACGAGATCGCCGAGGTCAACCGCCTGAAGGCGCCTTGGATTCTGACGGTCGGGACCCTTTTGAAGGTGCCCGCCCCGGGCGAGGAAACGGCGGCCAGGGAACGGCGCCCGCGGCGCGACCGGGCGCCGAGCGAGGCCGAACTCTATGGTTGGAGCCGGACCCCCAACGAAGCCTACACCGTCGGGGAAAAGCTGACCTTCGCCGTCCAGTGGGGGGACGTCACCGCGGGCTACGCGACCTTGAGCATACCGGAGGTCGTCGACGCCGGAGGGCGGCCGGCCTTCCATATCGTCGCCGAAGCGCGGACCCACCCGTTTTTCGAGACCTTTTTCAAGGTCCGGGATCGGCTGGACTCCTTCATCGACGTGGACTACGGGTTCGCTTGGCGCTTCCAAAAGACGATCCACGAAGGCGGCTTCGAGGCCCAGGCCAGCTACGATTTCGACCAGCGCGACTGCAGGATCTTGGAGGCGGCGAAGGGCACCGAGGCGCCGATGCCCATCGGCAGCCAGGACGTCCTCAGCTGTTTTTATTATTACCGGACCTTGGCGATGGAGCCCGGGACCAAGGTCGTGATCCCGGTCACCGCCGACGACAAAAAGACCTACGCCTTGACGGTCGAGGCCCTGCGTCGCGAAAAGACCCAGACTTTGGCCGGGGAATTCGACTGCATCGTGGTACGGCCCCTGCTGACCTTCGAAGGGGTCTTTCAGCAGAAGGGGGAGGTGCTCCTGTGGATCACGGACGACCGCAGGCGCATTCCCGTCAAAATCCGAAGCAAGATCGCCATCGGTTCGATCAACATCAACCTGCAGGACGCCGAGTGGGTCGAACCCGCGCATGGAGACGAGCATGACTGAACGCAAGGGCAAGTCCGCCGCCGGGGCCAAGGGCAAAGTCGGCGCGGCGGGCGAGGGGCCGTTCATCCGGGAATACCTTGGGGGTTCCATTTTGGCCAAGGTCAAGGTCCTCGAGACCATGGTTCCCGACATCGAAAAGGCGGGGGCCCTGGTTTCCGGGTGCCTCGCCAAGGGCGGGCAGTGGCTGCTGTTCGGCAACGGGGGCTCGGCGGGGGACGCGCAGCATCTCGCCGCCGAGATGACCGGCCGGCTTTATAAGCTGGAACGCCGGGGACTGCCGGCCATCGCCCTGACGACCGACAGCTCGGCGCTGACCTGCATCGGCAACGACTACGATTTCGCCTCGATCTTTTCGCGGCAGGTGGAAGCCCTCGGCCGCAAAGGGGATGTGGCGCTGGGCATCACCACCAGCGGAGGAAGCCCCAACGTGTTGAAGGCCCTGGAACAGGCCAAGCGGCAGGGCCTCCGGACCCTGGCTTTCAGCGGCAAGGGCGGCGGCGCGGTGGCCAAGGCTCCCTATGTCGACCTTTGCCTGACCGTGCCCTCCGATTTCACCGCCCATGTCCAGGAGTGCCATATCGCCCTGGGGCATCTGGTCTGCTTTTTGGTCGAGCGCGACCTTTTGAAGCGCGGATTCATCAAGGAGCTCAAACGTGGATAACGCCGTCCTCAGGGGTTGGGTGCCCAAGCTTTCCGGGCGCAAAGTGCTCGTCATCGGCGACGTCATGGCCGACCGATACATTTGGGGCCGGGTGGAGCGCATTTCCCCGGAGGCGCCCATCCCGGTCGTGCAGGTTTCCCGGGACGAGGTCAAGCCCGGCGGCGCGGCCAACGTGGCCTGCAACATCGCGGCCCTCGGCGGCAAGGTGGTCCTGGCCGGCGTGGTCGGCGCCGACGCCACCGCGGCGACCCTCAAGGGCCTTTTGCGGGCGAAGTCCATCTCCGTCGACGGACTTTTCGAAGATCCCCAACGTCCGACCATCGAAAAGACCCGCGTCATCGCCCACAGCCAGCAGGTCGTGCGCGTGGACCGCGAGTCCCAGACCCCCCTGGACGCCGGCGCGCATGAGGCCTTCCGCGCGGCCTGCCTGCGCCAGGTCGAGGACTGCGACGCGGTCCTGTTCAGCGACTACGCCAAGGGCGCGCTCAGCGCCGACCTGGCCGAAGCCGTCACCCGGCGGGCCCGGAGCCTGGGCAAGGTGGTCGCCGCCGACCCCAAACCGGCCAATGTGGGCTGGTTCATGGGCGTCAGCATCGTGACCCCCAACCAATCCGAAGCCTCCGCCGCCAGCGGAATCCGCATCGTCGACAACGCCAGCGCCGAAGCCGCCGCGGCCACGTTGATCCGGAAATTGGGGAGCGACGCGGTGCTGGTCACCCGGGGCGAGCACGGCATGACCCTGATGCGCGCCGCCGGGGGCGTCACCCATATCCCGACCCGGGCCCGCGAGGTCTACGACGTGACGGGCGCGGGCGACACCGTCATCGCCACCCTGACGCTGGCCCTGGCGGCGGGCATGCCCGTCCCCGAGGCCTGCGCCCTGGCCAACGCCGCCGCGGGCATCGTGGTGGCGGAGATCGGCGTGGCCGTGGTCGGCCCCGAGCGTCTGGAACGCGCGCTCCTGTAGGGCGCGGCCGGGCCTTGGGTTTCCTTTGAGGGGCGGGATGCCGTGGGGCGGCTGAAATCCTTTTTCGCTGTTTGGCGCCGCCGGAGGTGGCGGATCGCCCTGGCCGTGGCCCTGGCTTCCGACGCCTTGAGTTTCGGCCTGGAAGCCTTCAGCCTGGGGCTGGCGGAGCCGCTGCAGATCGCGGTGGACGCGGCCACCGCGCTGCTGGTGTCCCTCTTGATCGGGTTCCGGTGGAGCCTGGCCATCCCCTTGGCGATCGAGGCCGTCCCCGGCCTGGCTGTTTTCCCGACCTGGGCCGCGGCCTTGGCGGCTTTGGCGGCCTTGGAACCCCCGGAGGCCTCCGCGGATCCGGCCAAGCCTTAAACCAGGACCGGTCCCCGGGCCTGAATCCCACCCTCCGCTTTTGCGATTTCCGATGGGCAAAGTCCTTTCTCGCGCCGAACTCGCGGTCGAAGCCGCCCGCCTGCGTTCCCAGGGGCGCACCCTGGTGTTCACCAACGGCGTTTTCGACCTTTTGCACGTCGGCCATCTGCGGTACCTCACCCAGGCCCGCGGCCTGGGGGACGCCTTGGCGGTGGGCCTCAACGCCGACGCCTGCGTCCGTCGCCTGAAAGGCGAGCTCAGGCCGATCCTGCCGGAGGAGGAGCGTGCGGAATTGCTGGCGGGGCTGGCCTGCGTCGATTTCGTGTGCCTCTTCCCCGAGGACGATCCGCGCGAGCTCATCAAAGCCGTGGTGCCCGCGGTCCTGGTCAAGGGCGGCGACTGGCCCGTCGAAAAAATTTTGGGGCGGGACACCGTGGAAGGCGCGGGCGGACGTGTCCTGAGCCTGCCCTTCGTGGAAGGGCGCAGCACCACCACCATCGTGCGCGACATCGCCGCCAAATACGGCAAGGAGTTCAAAGAATGAGCGGAAAAGTCCTGGCGTTCATTCCCGCGCGCTTCGCTTCTTCGCGCTTTCCGGGAAAACCCCTGATCGACCTGGAAGGCAAGCCCATGATCCAGAGGGTCTGGGAGAGGGTCCGCGCGGCCAAGGGCGTCGACGCCGTCTACGTGGCCACCGACGACAAGCGCATCGCGACCGTGGTGCGCAGTTTCGGCGGCGAGGCGCTGATGACGCCCGCCTCCTGCGCCAGCGGCACCGACCGCATCGCCGCCGCGCTCAAACGGCTGGGCCGGGTGCCCGGCGACGCCGTGGTGGTCAACGTGCAGGGCGACGAACCTCTGCTGCCCCCCGCGATGGTCGGACAGGCCGTGGCCGCGTTGCGCTCGACCGGGGCCCCCATGGCGACGCTGGCCCGCCCCCTGAAAGGGGACGAATACCTCAACCCCAACGCGGTGAAGGTGCTCTGGGACGCGCGCTCCCTGGCGATCTATTTTTCGCGGGCGGCCATCCCCTTCCACCGGGACGCGCCTGGGAAGCTCCCGCCGGCCAAGCTCCGCCTGGGCCTGCATGTCGGCCTGTACGCCTATCGCCACGATTTTTTGAAGCGCCTGGCGGCTTCCCGGCCGGGGGCCCTCGAACAGGTCGAACGCCTCGAACAGCTGCGGGTGCTGGAAATGGGCGAACGCATCGCCGTGGGGTTCACCAAAGCCGTCTCCGCCGCCATCGACACCCCCGAGGACGCGGTCAGGGTCCGGGCGCTGATCCGGCGGGCGGGGCGCTGACCCCCTTTCCGCCCGCGCTTTTTTGATGTATAAAGAACTCCCGAGCGGCTACGTCGCGGCTCGGGAACCACGCCAGCAACCCAAGGCGCGATCCCCCTTGGGTCTTTGGCGTGGTTTTTTTTGGGCGCGGACCGTCGTCCGGCCCCCCCATTCATCGAATCCATAGATCGGAAGGCGGCATGCCCACCAAATTCATTTTCGTCACCGGCGGCGTCGTATCCTCCCTCGGCAAAGGCATCGTCGCCAGTTCCCTGGGCTCCATCCTCGAAGGCCGCGGCCTCAAGGTCCAGAACATGAAGCTGGACCCCTATATCAACGTCGACCCCGGGACCATGTCGCCCTTCCAACACGGCGAGGTTTTTGTCACCGACGACGGCGCGGAGACCGACCTGGACTTGGGCCACTACGAACGCTTCACCTCGGCCCGCCTCAGCCGGGCGAACAACACGACCACGGGGCAGGTCTACAGCGCCGTCATCGCCAAGGAACGCAAGGGCGAATACCTGGGCAAGACCGTGCAGGTGGTGCCCCACATCACCAACGAAATCAAGGACCGCATCAAGGCGGTCGCCCGCGACAAGAGCGTCGACGTCATCATCGTCGAAGTCGGCGGGACCATCGGCGACATCGAAAGCCTGCCGTTTTTGGAGGCCATCCGCCAGATGCGCGGCGACTGGGGCAAGGAACACTGCGCCTACGTGCACCTGACCCTCGTCCCCTACATGAAATCCGCCGGCGAGCTCAAGACCAAGCCCACCCAGCATTCCGTCAAGGAACTGCTGGGGATCGGCATCCAGCCCGACGTCATCGTCTGCCGCACCGAACACCCGTTCTTCCCCGACACCAAAGGGAAGATCGCGTCCTTCTGCAACGTGGACGAAAAAGCGGTCATCGAGAACCGGGACATCGACACCATTTACGCGATGCCGCTGTGGCTGCGCGAGCAGGGGCTCGACGACCTGCTGTGCCGGCGCCTCGGCCTGAAGACCCAGCCCAGCAACCTGAAAGCCTGGGAAAAGGTCGTGAACACGGTCCGCAAGCCGCATTCTTCCGTCGCCGTCGGCGTGGTGGGCAAATACACCGAAGTGCGCGACGCCTACAAGAGCATCGCCGAGGCGCTCACCCACGGCGGCGTCGCCAACGGGGTGAAGACCCAGATCGAATGGATCGAGGCCAGCGACCTGGAGCAGGGCCCGGCCTCCGCGGCCAAGGCGCTGAAAGGGCTCAAAGGGGTGCTGGTGCCCGGCGGCTTCGGGCACCGCGGGATCGAAGGGAAGATCGCGGCGATCCGCTACGCGCGTGAACGCAAGCTGGCCTTTTTCGGCGTGTGCCTCGGCATGCAGACCATGGCCATCGAGTTCGCCCGGCATGCCCTCAACTTCAAGGGCGCGAATTCCACGGAGTTCGACCCGGCCAGCCCCTTCCCCATCATTTCGATGCTGGAGGAGCAGAAGAACGTCAAGGCCCTCGGCGGCACCATGCGCCTGGGAGCCTATCCTTGCCGGTTGGGCCGCGGCAGCCGGGCGGCGGCGGCCTACGGCGAAAAGATCATTTTTGAGCGGCATCGGCATCGCTACGAGTTCAACAACGAATACCGCGAGGCTTTCGCCAAGGCGGGCATGGTCTTCAGCGGCATATCCCCGGACGGCGCCCTGGTGGAGATCATGGAATTGAAGGAGCATCCCTGGATGGTGGGCGTGCAGTTCCATCCGGAGTTCAAGAGCAAGCCGACCGAAGCGCATCCCCTGTTCAAGGCCTTCATCAAGGCGGCGCTGACGACGAAGGCGCGCTGACGTGGAACAGCCGGGGCAAAGCCGCGGCCTGCTCAAGCCGGGCCTGCAGTGGAAAGGGGCCGGCTCGGCGGTTCCAGGGAGCTCCGCGCCGGCCAAGCGGCGGGAACCCTTGCCCTCCAACGCCCGCAGCCAGTCGGAATTCACGCTCGACCAGCTGAAAAAAATGGCCGCATCCCGGGGGATACCGGTGGAGCGCCTGGTCGCCCAAATGGTGCAACAATACTTGAAAGAACAAGGTTCCGAGGGCCCCTCCGGGAAGGCGCCGGACGGGGAGGCGGGGCCGTCCTGACGTTCCGCCTATTGAAAACAGCCGAAGCCGGGTCTGGGGCGCCGATCTTCGTTTCAAAATCAATCTCTTTTGCCTATAATTGCACTTCCTATTAGACGGATGGTAGCGGAGAGGAACGCTGTTTTGACACTTGCGACGGATTTTCTATTCGCCCGTCGAAAGCCGTTTGTGATCGCCGGGCCCTGCGCCTTGGAAAGCGAGGGGTTGGCCCTGGAGGTCGGGCGTGAAGTCAAGCGCCTGTGCGCCCGTATGGGCGTTCCCTACGTCTTCAAGGCGAGTTTCGACAAGGCGAACCGTTCCTCCATCGATTCCTACCGGGGGCCGGGCCTGGAACGCGGATTGAAAGCGCTCGGTCGTGTGCGCGACACGCTGGGCGTGCCGGCGTTGACCGATGTGCATGAGCCGGGGCAGGCCGCGCTGGTGGCCGCGGTCGCGGACGTGCTCCAAGTTCCCGCGTTTTTGTGCCGCCAGACCGACCTGCTCGTCGCCTGCGGCGCCACGGGGAAGCCCGTCAACGTCAAGAAGGGCCAGTTTGTGGCCCCGGCCAACATGGATGAGGCGGTCCGTAAAATCGCCGCCGCCGGGGGGAAAGCGCTCCTGTGTGAACGCGGCGCCTCCTTCGGCTACAACAATCTCGTCGTCGATTTCACCGGCTTGCCCGTGCTCCGCGGTTTCGCGCCGGTGGTGTTCGACGCGACCCACAGCGTGCAGCTGCCCGGAGGACGGGGCGCTTCCAGCGGTGGGAGAAGCGAATACGTCGAACATCTGGCCTGCGCCGCAGCCGCGGTCGGGTGCGACGGATATTTTTTCGAGACCCATCCCAACCCGGCCAAGGCCTTGAGCGACGGCCCGAACATGGTCCCGCTGAAGGATTTTCCGCGGGTTCTGAAGCGGGTCCTGGAGCACGACGCGCTCACCCGTAAAAACCCGCCCAAAACGGCGGTTCCGCCCCTGCGGGGAAGCGGACGCGGCCGTTCCAAGGCGGCCCGGTGAGCCCGGAACGCCTGAGCCCGTCGGCCCTGAAGGTCTTGCGTGAAGTCGCTTCCGGACGGCAGTCCGGGGAGGGCGAAGGGGATTTTGGGGTGGAAGTGTACTGCGACGGCGCCAGCAGGGGCAATCCCGGACCTGCCGGAGCCGGAGCCCTGCTGCTGAAGGAAGGCGGCGGCGAAGTCTTGGCGCGCGTATGCAAAGCTCTGGGGCGCGCCACCAACAACGAGGCCGAGTACGCGGCCCTGCTGTTGGGTCTCACCGAAGCCCGGAGAAGGAACGCGACGAGGGTGTCCGTTTTTGCCGACAGCGAGCTGGTCATCAAGCAGCTCACCGGCGTCTATCGGGTCAAGCACCCCGTCATGCGGGAACGCCACCAGGAGGCCATGCGCCTGCTGGCGCAGTTCAAGACATGGCGCGCGACGCACGTGCCGCGCGAACGCAATGCCGAAGCGGACCGCCTGGCCAACCAGGCATTGGACGCGCCCGGGGGGATGTCGTGAGAGCCCGCCTGCCTAAGACGGCGGCCTGGCTCCTGTGCGGCGCCGCGGGAGTGTCCGCCCTGGCCGACGCGGTCGTCCTGGTCCGATTCGGATTTCGCTGGGTGCCGGCCTGGTGGCTGGCCCTCAGCCTTTCCGCCGTAATCGCCGGCTGGTCGCTCACACGGGACCGACCGGGGGAGAGCGGCGGCTTCAAACGATGACGCGCCTAAACCCTTTCCTTGAAACCCTGTGCCGCCTCCTTGCCGGGGCGGTGGCCGCGCTGTGCGCGGCCTGGACGGCGCGGCCCTCCCGCGTCCGGGGACGGGGGGAAGGCGCCGAGAGGAACCCATGCTATTCTTTAAACGCCTCTTCGCGAGGCCGTTCGATCCGGCGGCCGCCGCGGAGCGGACGGTCGCCGAACTTAAGTCGGCCCTCGGTCCCGAATTGGTCAGCGTCGCTGCCTTCGGCTCCTGGGCCGTGGGCGAGTTCGTTGAGGGCCATTCCGACCTGAATTTGATCGTGGTCGTGCGGCGTCTTGACCCTGAAATGGTCAAGCGTCTCGCGCCGACGGCGTCGGCTTTGGCTTCGGCGAAATGCCAGCCGCTCTATTTCAGTCAGCAGGAGCTCAAGCGCTACGCCGAGGCTTTCCCGCTGAAGTTCCAGGACATGGCCGAAACGCGCAAAGTCCTCCACGGAGAGGATCCCTTCGCGCGGCTCGAGATCAATCCGGCCCGCCTGGCCGAAGATCTGGAAAACGAGTCCCGGCGCCTGCTGATCAAGTTTCGCCAGCGGGTGCTCCGCTTCCAGGACGCCCACTCCTCCGTGCTCGCGGCGGAGACCATCAGCAGCGTGTTGCCCCTGCTCCGGGGCATGTTGCGCTTGAAGAAACGCAAGCCGCCCCGCCAGCGCGTTCGGGTGATCGAGGACGCCTGCCGGCAGTTCCGCCTCAGCCGACGGACCCTGCTCCAGGCCCACGACCTGAGGTACGGCCGCAAGAACGCGGGCCGCATCGACGCGGACGGCCTCTTGGATCGCCTGCTTTCGGAATTGGAACGCCTGGCCGATCTTTGCGTGAAGTTCCGCGAAGAGGAGGCCGGTGGTCCGGCTCCGGAGCGCCATGAACGCGGCGGCGAGCGTGAGCACCGTCCTCTGCGCCGCGCGCCCTTGGGAGGCGACCGGAACAAGCGCCTGGCGGAAGTCCGCCAGCTGATCACCGAAGCCTCCCAGAAGAAGCGTTGGGAACCCAAGGAACCCGACCGCTTCGCGACCGATGACCTGGGGCGCGACGCCGCGCTGAACCTGGCGACCCGCTTCTGCTGGGACAAGGCCTGGCAACCCGAACGCCGGGCCAAGGGTTACGTCCATGTCCATCCGGTCGAACCCGAGCCGCCGGTGGTCGAGGATGAGGTGAGAGTCGCCCCCTCGCTGAGCGGCGAAGAGGCGGCGGCGGCGGCCTGGGCCGACGAGGTCGAAGAGGAAGCGACGGGACGGACCCCGGGCGAGGAAGCCGGCGGCCCGGGTCCGGAGGCCGGATTCCACGCCGACGGCGGGGACGACTTGGAAGCGAACGACTGATCCTGGAATGGAATGGCCCCCGCCCTTGTCCGGCGGGGGAGGCTTCTTGGTTTTGGAGGAGACACGGGGATGTTGCAGACGCTGAAGATTTCGGTGGCCATCCTGGTGGGGGCGGTGCTGGGGCTCTTGATCGCCCTCCCGCTGGCCTGGTACGCCAGCCGCATGGGCGCGGACACGCTCAAGAAGAACGTCTGGAATGCGGCGCAGGCCGTCCAGGACCGGCAGCAGGCCATGGCCGACCAGGCCTTGAAGCAGGAACCCCTGCTCAAGAGCTTCGGCCAGACCGGGAACGCGGACGTCTACGCCGACATCCAGGATGAGCGCAGCCGTCTGGTGGGCGTTTCCGAGCTCGAGGACAAGCTGCTCTACGAACAGCGCCTTGAGGAAGCCCTTTTGCGCGGAGAAAAGGTCGCCCTGCACGCCGGAGCCGATTCGGCCAAGCTCGCCGGCTGGGAGCCCTACCGCGAAGATCGGCGGATTTGGGAAAAGCAGAAGCGCCTGCTGGTCCGCGAGCAAAAGACCCTCGCGGATTCGGTGGAGGAGTTCAACGGCCTGCTGGACCATTGGCCCTTCAACACCCTGCTGGCCCACGACACCTTCGCAGGGCTGGTCAACGCGGTGCTCAACGACTTCTGGAACAACGTGGTCTACCTCACCCGCCTAAGCCTGGACTGGGCCGGGTACGGGATGCGGCGGCTGGCCTCCCTGGTCGGCCAACAGACCCCTCCGGAGCGCCCGCGCTGGGGCTACCATCCCAAGGCGCGCACCGACAAGCCCTACGCCGTCTCCTTCGCCCGCCTGGTTTTCCTGGCGGACGCGCCGTTGCCCGAGGACGACTACAACGAGCTGCAGTACACGCATGAGCTCAAGGAAAATTACGCCGACGTCGAACTGGGCGAGGACAAGGCGGTGCTGGAGAACCGGGAGTCCCCCAAGGGCTACGAAGCTCCGCTGCCGAAACCCCAGATGACGGTCGTGTACAGCGCCCAAAATTAGGGCGGGATCTTCGACGGACCGGATGATCGCCGCCCGAGTTTCGGCGTTCCCGCAAGGGGCGCCGGGGCGAAGGGGGAGGAAAGTCCGAACTCCGCAGGGCCGGGTGCCAGCTAACGGCTGGGGGCTCCGAGCGCAAGCGAGGGGCAACGGAAAGTACCACAGAAATGATACCGCCCTCCGGCGGTAACGCCGGGGTGGTAAGGGTGAAATGGCGGGGTAAGAGCCCACCGCCCGGAACGCAAGAACCGGGGCACGGTAAACCCCACCTGGAGCAAGGCTGGTCGGGGAGAGAGAGGCCCGCTCGTTTGTATCCCCAAAAAGGCCGCACGAGCGCCGTAGGTATGAACACGGCGCCTAGAGAAATGATCATCACCGTCCGGGAACGGGCGGAACAGAATTCGGCTTACAGGTCCGTCGAAGGAATCTGTGAGATCCGGGCCGGGAGGTGGACATGAAGATCCGGTTTTGGGGGGTCCGCGGCAGCGTGCCCACCCCGGGAAACGCCACCGCAATGGTCGGCGGCAACACCACCTGCGTTGAAGTCCGCGCGGGCGGGAAGCTCCTGATCTTCGACATGGGGACGGGTGCGCGGGCCTTGGGCGGCTCGCTGCTCAAGTCGCTCCCGGTCCAGGCCGATGTCTTTTTGTCCCACCTCCACCACGACCACACCCAGGGCCTTCCGTTTTTCGCGCCCTGTTTCATTCCGGGGAACTCGTTGAGTTTCCACGGACCGGACAAAGGCGGGGAATCGCTCAAAACGCATTTGGAGCGGTGCTTTGGCTATCCGTATTTTCCGGTTCCGCTCAAGGTGATGAAGGCCGCTTTCGCCTATTCCGCCATCGAGGACGGCGCCAAGGTGGAACTGGCGCCGGGCTTGAGCGTGGAGTGCCGGGCGGTGAACCATCCCGACGGCGCCTTCGGATATCGGGTTGAAGCCCTGGAGGAAGGCCGCACCAAGGTCTTCACCTTTTGCACCGACACCGAACACTACGCCACCCCGGATTGGAAAGTCCTGGATTTGGCCCGTCAGGCGGACGTCTTCGTCTACGACGCCCAATACACCGCCGAGGAGTACCCGACGCGCATCGGCTGGGGGCACTCCACCCCGGAAGAAGCGATCAAGCTGGCGCGTGAGGCCCAGGCCAAGCGTTTGGTGCTTTTCCATCACGACCCCTCCCACGACGACGCTTTCATCGCCGCCATGGAAGCCAAGGCGCAGGCGGAGTTCAGCGCCTGCCAGTCGGCCCGCGAGGGCCTGGAACTCGAAATCTAGCTCCCCCCCCTTTTGGGGTGCGGGACGTGCAGCGGAGGTAGCCGGAAAGCGATGGATTATGAAGCCCTGTATTCCCCCGCCGCGTCCCGCCTGCGGCCTTCCATTATCCGGGCCTTGCTCTCGTTGGTGCAGCAGCCGGGCGTGATCTCCCTGGCCGGCGGAACCCCCGATTCCAACCTTTTTGACCTGGACCGTTACGCGCGCATCGCCGATTTTGTCGTGCGCAGCCAAGGCCGCCAAAGCCTCCAATACGGAGAGACCCAGGGGCTGAAGCACTTGCGCGAGCAGGTCGCCCTCTACCTCGAGGGGCGCGGGGTGCGGGTGAGCCCGGATCAGGTGCTCATCACCAACGGTTCCCAACAGGGCATCGACCTGCTTTGCCGGATTTTTTTGGGTGAAGGCGACACCCTGGCCATGGAAGAGCCCGGATATCTCGGGGCCATCAACGGTTTTCGAACCCTCGGCGCCCATATCCTCGGATTGCCCTTGGACGACGCCGAAGGGCTGGATCCGGCCTCGGTCGACGCCCGTCTCGACGCCTGGAAGGGCTCCCGTCCCAAGCTCCTTTACGTCACGCCCACTTATCAAAACCCCGCCGGATGCTGCATGGGCCCGAAGCGCCGGGCCGCCCTGGCCGAGTTGGCCGCGCGCCGAGGGCTCCTGCTGGTCGAGGACGATCCCTACGGGGAGATCAGTTTCGACGCTGCGCCTCCCCGCCCGATCACCGGCTACGACAACGCCGGTGCCTGCCTGTTCCTGGGGAGCTTCAGCAAAATGTCGGTGCCGGGTCTGCGCATCGGATGGGCCGCGGGCCCCGCGCCCGTCATCAAGGCGATGACCCTGGCCAAGGAAAGCGCGGACGTCTGCACCTCGGTCCTTTCCCAGGCGGTGGCGGCCGAATTCCTGAAAGGCGGGCACCTCAAAGCCAGCCTGCCGAGCCTTGTTTCCGCCTACAAAGCCCGCCGGGACGTCCTGCATTCCAGCCTTTTGAAGGAATTGCCCGAGGGGACGCGCCTGAGCGACGCCCGCGGAGGCTTTTTCCTTTGGGCCGAACTGGGCGCCCATTTCGACACCCTGGCGCTATTCCAGGATGCCCTGGATGCCCAGGTCGCCTACGTGCCGGGGGCCCCCTTCCACGCCACCGAGGGCGCCGGCAGGAACACGATGCGCCTCAGCTTTTGCGCCGTTGAAGAGGCCAAGCTCGTGGAGGGCGCCCGCCGTTTGGGGGCTGTGCTCCGCAAAGCGGCCTCGAATCACCCCAGCCCCGGAATCAACGCATGAAAAACGGATTGCATCTGGCCATCGCGGGCGTCATCGCCGCCGCGCTGATGGTCCTCCTGAAGCTGCTTCTGACCCAGCAGGCCGTCCTGGTCCAAACCTGGCATTACCCCGCTTTCGACCTGGTCGGGCAGGAAGGGCTCCGGCGCCTCGCCCAGTTCGCCCTGTTCGGGGCGGGCTACGCCGTGCTCTACGGATTGCTGCTGCAGGCCGTCCTCCCGGGGGGCTTCATCATCGGCTCTTTGTGCCTCGGGGCCGTGCCGACGCTGGTGTCGGCCCTGGTGCTTCCGCTTTACCACAACCAGCCGGCGGTCCGGGAACCCTGGACCCTGCTGTGGCTTTTCGCCCATTGGGTTTTTTATGCGCTGTGCCTGATCTTCATCGCCGGCCCCAAGGGGGGCAAAGGCGGCGGCAAACGCGAGGACTGAGGAGACAAGCATGAAAGGCGTCATCATGGCGGGCGGCTTCGGCACGCGCCTGCGTCCGTTGACCTTCGGAATGCCCAAGCCCATGGTTCCGGTGGCGAACCGGCCCATCATGCAGCGCACCGTCGAGCTGCTGAAGCACCACGGCATCACCGACCAGCTGTCGTTGCTCTATTTCCAGCCCGAGGCCATCCGCGAATATTTCGGGGACGGTTCGGCCTTCGGCGTGAAGATGGGCTATGTCGGGGCCGAGGGCGATTTGGGCACGGCCGGCAGCGTCAAGCTCGGGGAGAGCGAAATCGGGCGCCAGCGCTTCATGGTGACCTCGGCCGACGTGCTGACCGACTTCGACCTGAGCGCCGCGCTGGCCTACCACGAGCAGAAAAAGGCCATGGCCACGCTGGTGCTGACGCGCGTGGACAATCCCCTGCAGTTTGGCGTGGTCATCACCGACAACGAAGGCCGCATCACCCGCTTTTTGGAGAAACCGTCCTGGGGCGAGGTCTTCAGCGACACCGTCAATACGGGCATCTATATTCTTGAGCCCGAGGTCCTGGATCTGATCCCGCCCGGCCGCGACTTCGATTTCAGCAAGGATCTTTTCCCGCTCATGTTGGCCAAGGGCCTGCCGCTGTTCGGCTACATCGCCCCGGGCTATTGGAAGGACATCGGCACCCTGAGCGAGTACCTGAACGTCCACCGCGACATCCTTTCCGGCAAGGTCGAGGTCGGCGTCGACGGCGTGCGGCGGGGCCGCCTGGGGACCGACATTTGGATGGGCGAGGGCAGTTCGATCGACCCCAGCGCGCGCCTGAGCAATTCGGTCATCATCGGCCGGGGCGTCAAGGTCGGGGCCAAAGCCGAACTGACGGATTGCATCCTCGGCGACGGCTGCGAGATCGGCGAGGGCGCCCGCATCCACGGCGCCGTCCTCTGGAAGCACGTCAAGGTGGGGGCGCAGGCCGAACTCAAGGAATGCACGGTCGCCAACCGGGCCGTGATCGGCGAGCTCAGCAGCGTGGACGTCGGCGCGGTGGTGGCCGAGGAATGCGTGATCGGGCGGGACTGCCGCCTGAAGGCCGAAGTCAAGATGTGGCCGCACAAGCGCCTGGAGAACGGCGCGGTGCTCTCCAGCAGCCTGGTCTGGGGCGACAAGTGGTCGAGCACGCTCTTTGACGCCTACGGCATCTCGGGCATGGCCAACATCGAGCTGACGCCGGAATTCGCCACCAAATTGGGCGTCGCCTACGGCGCCAGCCTGCCCCTCGGATCGACCGTCCTCGTCTCCCGCGACGCGCACCGCACCAGCCGCATGATCGACCGGGCCCTCATGTCCGGCCTGCTGGCCGCGGGCGTGAACGTCTACGACATGCGCCTCCAGCCGATCCCGGTGGCCCGTTACGTGACCAAGGCCTTGAAGGCCGCCGGCGGCCTTCACGTCCGGCGGTCGCCCCTGGAAAAGCAGATCCAGGATCTCAAGTTTTTCGACGAAAACGGCCTGGACCTGTCGACGAAGCGCGAAAAGGGGATCGAGAACCTTTTCTACCGCGAGGACTTCCGCCGTGCCGAAAGCGAACAGGTCGGCGACATCAGTTTCCCTTCGCGCGGCATCGATTATTACCAGGAAGGCTTCTACAACGCCGTCCGCCAGGACGTCATCCGTCCCCGGCGTTTCAAGATCGTCGTCGACTACGCCTTTGGCGCGGCCACGATGGTCTTCCCGAGCCTGCTGGGCAAGCTGGACGCCGAGGTGGTGAGCCTCAACGCCTTCGTCGACGAGACCAAGATGACGCGCGCGGGCGAGGAGTTTTCCGCCTCCTTGAAGCAGCTATCCACCATCGTCCCGACGCTGGGCGCCGATTTCGGCGTGCTTCTGGACGCGGGCGCCCAAAAGGTCTTCATCTCGGACGAAAAGGGGACGGTCCTGGGCGGGGACCAGCTTCTGGTGCTCTTCACGCTGCTGCATTCCATCGCCGTCAAGGACGCCCGCATCGCCGTCCCGGTCACGGCCTCCCGGGCCGTCGAGGAAGTCGCCCAGCGCCATGGCGCCCAGGTCTCCCGCTGCGGAACCACCTACCGAAGTATGATGGAGGCGGCGCTCAAGGGCGCCAGCTTCGTCGGCGAGGAACGCGGTGGCTGCATCTTTGGCCAGTTTTTCCCGGCTTTCGACGCCATGATGGCCACGGTCAAACTGATGGAATACCTGGCGATCGCGGGCCAGCCCTTGAGCGAGATCGTGCGCCAAATCCCCCGCATGAACCTGGTCCGCACCGAGGCCCCCTGTTCCTGGGAACGCAAGGGGACCGTGATGCGGCGCCTCATGGAATACACCGAAACTTCCGGCTTCAAGGCCGAACTGATCGACGGCGTCAAGCTGCACAACGGCAAGAATTGGGTGCTGATCCTGCCCGACGCGGACAAGCCGTTTTTCCATGTCGACGCCGAGGCGGACAGCCCCCGCGAGGCGCAGGCCTTGGTGGAGAAGTACCAGGAACAGATTCGCCAGTGGCAGCAATAGCGGCGGCGGGCTCCTCCCTTTCCACCGGGGGACGCCGCGGTCTTGCCAAGCACGGATGAATCGACTTTAATCGTGCCTCCCCTCCGCCCGGCCTTCGGCCCGGGGCGGCACACCCCGAAAGCCCGGATCCCCCTTTTGGATGCGCCTATGCCCACCATCACCTTCGGCACCTCCGGCTGGCGAGCCTTCATCGCCGACGACTTCACCGTCCCCAACGTGCGCATCGCCGCCCAGGCGATCGCCGACCATCTGAAGGGCACGCGCCGCGCCTCCAAGGGCGTCCTGGTGGCCTACGACCCCCGCTTTTTGGGGCCGCGTTTCGCCGAGGTGGCCGCCGAAGTGCTGGCGGGCAACGGCATCAAGAGCTTCGTCACGGTGCGCGACACGCCCACCCCGGTCGTGGCTTTCGAGCAGATTCGGCGGGGCCTGGACGGCGCCATCAATTTCACGGCCAGCCACAATCCCCCGGAATACGGCGGGCTCAAATTCAACCCCTATTGGGGCGGGCCCGCGACCAAGGCGATCACCAAGGACATCGAGCACCGGGCCGAGGACATCGAGAAGGCGGGCGCCAAGAAGGTCAAGCGCATGGCCCTCGCCGACGCCGAGGCCAAGAAGCTGGTGACGCGCATCGATCCGATGCCGGAGTACCTCAAAAAGATTTCCTCGATGGTGGATTTGGCCGCCATCCGCAAGGCCAAGCTGAAAGTCGTGGTCGATCCCCTGCACGGCGCCGGGCGCGGCTACGTCGAGGCGGTGCTGGCGAAGGCCGGCGCGAAGCTGACGGTCCTGCACGACAACGCCGACCCGCTTTTCGGTGGCGGCGCTCCGGAGCCGGCCGAAGGGCATATCGACGCCCTGGTCAAGGCGGTCAAGTCCGGCAAGGCCGACCTGGGCACCTCGACCGACGGCGACGCCGACCGTTTCGGCATCGTCGACAGCGACGGGACTTTCATCCCGCCGAACCTGGTGATCGCCCTGCTGGTGCACCACCTCAACCGCAGCCGCAAGGGCTGGAACGGCGCGGTGGTGCGTTCCGTCGTCAGCAGCCACTTCATCGACGCGGTGGCCAAGCTCAACGGGCGTGAATTGGTCGAGACCCCCGTGGGCTTCAAGTGGATCGGCGAATACATGCAGTCCAAGGACATCCTCATCGGCGGCGAAGAATCCGGGGGATTGACGGTCCACCGCCACGTCCCCGAAAAGGACGGCCCCTTGGCCTGTCTGCTGATGGCGGAAATGCGCGCCGTCGAGGGCCGGCCCTTCAAGGCCGTCCTCAAGGATCTCTACAAGCAGGTCGGCTTGTTCGTGGTGGGGCGTTCCAATTTCCGGCTTTCGGAGGCCCGCAAAGAGGCCTTGGTCAAGCAGCTCGCCAAGGGCGCGCCGGCCGCGGTGGCGGGCTCCAAGGTGGAGAAGCACATCACCCTGGACGGGCACAAGTTCGTGCTGGCCGATGGCTCCTGGCTGGGCATCCGCTTCAGCGGAACCGAACCGGTGGTGCGCCTCTACCTGGAGGCGAATTCCCCCAAGCGCCTCGAGGAGCTGCGCGCGGCCGGAACCAAGCTCATCAAGGGCTGATCGGAGCTTTCGCCCTAAAAAAATGGCCGCCCCGGGACTCCGGGGCGGCCATGCTGTTTCGCTTTCCGGCCGGGAAAACGGGCTATTCGATCGGTTCGATGCCCAGGCTTCGGAGCCAGGCGTCGTACTGGGGTTTGACCTCCCGCATGCGGGCCTCGGATTTTTCGGTCCATTCGCTGCGCGGAGGCTGGCAGAGATCCAGGGCGCTTTCATACCAGACGTAGGCGTTTTTGAGGTCGTTGTCGCCCATCTGCAGGTCGTGCTGATCCTGGTTCAGGTGGCCGGCGGCGAGCTCGGCGTCCAGATAGGCCTTTTTCTTGGCCGGATCCAGGTACCAGGAGTAGTATTTTTCGCCCTCGAGGTAGTCCTCCTGGGCGCGACGCACGAGTTCATGGCGCGCCATGGCCCACGCCAGGGCCAGGGTCACCGCAACGGTCGCCAGCACGAAAAAAAAGTCCGATTTCCACCAGGGGACGCTCTTGGCGTCAGGGGCTGTGGGTCCGGTCGCTTCCATGGATCCGTGGGTTCGAGGGGATAGGAGGGGGGCGGCGGCGCGGGAGCTCCGCAGTCCGAACACTATAGCCCTTCGGCGCAGGCCGCGACAAGGGACGAAACGCCCGCCCTCCGGGAAGCCGGGGGCGGAAGAGAAGGGAAAGCCGATGAATCGACGGCAGTGCGGTGGGATCCGGATGGGCGCGGTGTTCGCCCTGGCGCTCCTGGGAGGGGCGGGCGTCCCGGCCTTCGCCGCGCCGCCGGTGGAGGAAAGCCTGGGGTTCGCGGTGGTGACGCTCAACCACCTGGAGTTGGAATCCCCCGCACCCCTGTCGGCGCGGAACTTGCCCAAGTCGCCCTTTGATCTTCCGACATCGGTGCGGCCCTATCTTCGGCCCACCAAGCACATCGACAGCGCCTCCGCTCCCGTGGAAAAGGCGGCGCGCGCGGTCCTGAAGGTCCTCGTTCCCGGACCCCATCGGCCCGATTTGAGCCGCGACAGCCGCGCGGTCGCCGGGGCGGTGCAGGCCTGGTTGACCAAGCACCTGCTGCCCATCTCCCCGACCGCGCTGACCGGAATCGACCTAAGGGAAGCCCGACCGAAAGTTTCCGAGCTGCTGAAGGCGGGCGCGGCCGACCCGGACGGGCGCGCCTGCGCCGCCGTGGCGCTGTTGCGGGCCCTGCGGGTTCCGGCCCGTCTGGCCTATGCCCGCGGCGGGCTCGAGCCCCAAATTTGGATCGAGGCCCAACGCTCGGGCGCCGGGACGCCCAAGTCCGCCCCGGAAAAGCGTTCGAAGCATGCCTTGAAGCCCGCCGCCCCCAAGGTTCCCGAAGGCTGGTGGGAGTGCCTGGACGCGGGGTACGGGGATCCGGACGTGGACGCCTGGAGCCTGGACTCCTCGGAACCGGAGTTGTTGCGTTGGAAGCCCGCCCAGGAACTGAGCATCGCGCGCGAGCGCTGGGAGCGGGTCGTTTTTGACGAGTCCGACACCCAGGACGCCCGGGCGGCCTTCCGCGAGGCCCTCGCTTCCGGGCGGATTCCCGTTCAGAAGCGCGCCAAATCCCTCGCTGTGGGAACCGCCGATGTGCTGGAGAATCCCGCGGGGCCGCACGGGGGGCTATGGGAATTGACGGTGGTGGGCTATCGCGCCACGGTGGAAGGCGCTCTGGCCCCCCTGGAGAGCATGCAGGTTTTGACGCCCTATCGGCCGGACTACGGCACCTGGGGCCGGGAACAGCGCGGGGTCCTGCGGGCCAACGCCCTGGATGCCCAAGGCGTATGGTGTGACCGTCCCGACCGCCTGCGGGTGCATCTGGATCTCAAGGACGAATGGGCCAGTCCGCCGCCGGCTTTGGGGATGCTGCACTGGTACGATTTTGGCGTGAAGGGCGACCAACAAGCTTTTGAAGCCCGCCGCGCACCCGGGCGCATCGACGGAGTGGTGCTGAGGGCGGACAATCTGAGCCCCCGTTCGGGATGGCGCATCACCGTTTCCTCGACTTGGTCCACGGCCACCGCCCAAGCCTCCACCGGGAAAGAGGGTCGTTTTTCCGTGGCCCTGGATCCGGCTTTGGATGCGGCCGAGCTCCTGAATGTTGTCGCCTCTTCCCCCACGGAAGAGGGGCAAAGCCGCCTTTTGCTCGGGCGCTAAGGGGCGGGGGGCTTTCGGCGCTTTGATGGACCTCGGCCTAAAAACCCCTTTTCGCAATGGGTTTCATTCCCCGGACTCATTTCCTGGAAACCCGGTTCATTTCGGGTCTTGCCCAGAAGGGGCGCTTTCCCTATAGTGGCGACCTTAAGGAGGATTCATCCATGGTCGAAATGCGGGTACGCGGTCTGGCGGTCGACGCCAACACCCGCCAACCGGTCGTCATCCTTATGGACGCGACCGAAACTCGGTTTTTGCCCATTTGGATCGGGGTGTTTGAGGCGGACGCGATCCTGCTGGCCCTTGAAGAAATCAAGGTCCCCCGGCCCGCCACCCACGATCTGATGAAGAACCTGGTGCTGACGCTGGACGCCCAGCTCGCCCGGGTGGTGGTGCATTCCCTGGATGAAAAGTCCTCGACCTATTACGCCAGCCTGGTTTTGCGGCCCGCCTCGGCCGCGCGGGACATCGAGGTCGATGCCCGGCCTTCGGATTCCATCGCCTTGGCCCTGCGCCTGAAAGCCCCGATTTTCGTCTCCGAAGACGTGCTCGCCCGCTCCTCGGTCCAGGATAAGGCCAAGATCAACAAAGAGATGGAGGATTTCCGCAAGTTTCTGGCGGACGTCAAACCCGGGGATTTCGCCCGATACGATGAAAAGCGGGAGAAAGACGGCCCCTCCGAAGACGGCGGCGCCGAGCCCGAAGCCGAATGAGCGACCCCAAGGATCCCCAAAAACCCGGGGCGACGGTATGGGACCGGATGCCCAAAGATTCCGAGGCGTCGGCCGGCTACGATCTGGTGGCCAATATCATCGTCGGTTTGGGCCTCGGGTGGCTGGTCCAGCATTTTTGGCCCGGCTGCAAACCCTGGGGATACGCCGGCGGGGTGTTATTGGGTTCCGTCGCCGGTTTTTACCAGCTTTTCAAGATGCAAAACCGGAATCGTTCCGGTAAGAAAAAAAGTGTCCCGAAAGATGGGCGAGCATGAGCGGGATCATGTACCCTTTGATCTGTTTTTTTGCATCATCTGCACTCGCGGTCATCGTTCTGGCGATCCTCGCCTGGTTCGTGTCCCGGCTCGGATCCCAGCCCAAAAGAACGGAGCTTATGCTTCTCTTTTTGGCCGTGATCGCCAAGTTGGGGATTCTGTTGGCGGGAGCGCTTTGGATCAGCCACCAAGTGTGGTATGATCGCCGGGCCCTGATGGTAGGGCTGTTGGCTCCTTTCGCCCTGTTCGTCGCCTGGCAGGCCCTGCGCCTGCACCTCCGCGCTTCGCGGCGCGCCTGAAATCGGGTTTTATGGAGCAGACCAACAATCTTTCCAACGCCGCCCAAAGCGCCCCGGCTCCCCTGAGCGCGGCAGCGGCCGCCCAGGTTTCCGTCACGGTCCAGTCCGTGTCGGGGACGGCCCAGGCTCCGGCCACGGAGACCCAGGCTTCCGCCAAACAAGAATCTTGGCCCGACGCGGTGATCGCCGACGGCAGCATTTGGCAGCCGGCCATCACCGGATGGATCACCCTGGCGGTGATTTTCGGGTTGGCGGCCTTCGGACTCAGCCGCCTCAAGAAAGTGCCCGGCGGCTTGCAGAACGCCTGGGAATTCGCCTACGAATGGCTTGAAGAGATCGTCGGTCAGGTGATGGGCAAGGACGGCGGCATGTTCATGCCGTATTTCTTTTCGCTGTTCGTCTTTATCTTCATTGCCAACCTGTTGGGTCTGATCCCCTACCTGGCCTCGCCGACCGCCCGCACCAGCACCACGGCGGCCCTGGCGCTGGTCACCTTCTTTGCCACCCATTACTTCGGCCTCCGTCGTAAGGGCTTCGGCTATATCAGCCATTTCTTCCATATCGTCGACGCCAGCCAGGAAACCTCGTTCCTGAACAAGGCGATCACCCTGGTCCTGCAGTGGGTGTTCCTGCCGGCCATCGAAATTCTGAGCGAATTTGCGCGGCCCCTGAGCCTGACGATGAGGCTTTTCGGCAACATCTTCGCCAAAGAAGTGCTTTTGATGGTCCTGGCCGCCTTGGCGCTTCAGTACCTCAGCGCCGGAGACGCCAAGGATTACGCCCTCGTGGTCATGCCGATGGCCCTTCGCCCCGGGATTCTGATCCTCGGCGTGTTGGTGTCCTTGATCCAGGCCGTCGTCTTCACCGGCTTGTCCATGGTCTACATCGGCGGCGCGATCGCCGTGCACGAGGAACACGAGCATTCGGCGGAGGACGGCGCCGCCGCGCACCACGAAGCCCACGCGGCTTAGGCACTTGCGGCGGCCTTTCTCCGCCCTGGTATTTTCAACCCTGAAGGAGGCAACACCATGAAGAAGACCCTGTTGACCCTCGGCGTGCTGGCCGTCAGCGTGGCAGCCCACGCCGACGCTGCTGCCGCCCCCGCTGCGGCCGGCGGTCTGACCCCTAAGGCCATCGCCGCTCTGGCGCTGGGCATCGCGGCCTTCGGCTGCGGCCTGGGACAGGGCTTCGCCACGGGCAAGGCGGTCGAAAGCATCGCCCGTCAGCCCGAGGCCGTGAACGACATCCGCGCTTCGCTGCTGTTGGGCTTGGCGCTGGTCGAGTCGCTCACGATTTACGCGTTGCTCTCGATCTTCCTGGTCTAGTTCCAGCGATCGCGGAACGGTTCCGGGGGCCATGCGGGCCCCCGGGGAGTTCCTCTGGGGAGTACCATGGACGCAGTCATTCCCAATTTTAAGATCCTGCTCATCCAGTTGCTGACGTTCGGACTGGGGATGATCGCCATTTGGAAGCTGTACATCGGCTCCCTGCGCGATCACCTCAAGGCCCGTCGCGAAGGCATCGCCAAGGATCTCGCCACCGCCGAAGCCGCCCGCAAAGAGGCCGAGGAACTGCGCGTCCAGCTCCTGGCCGAACGCCAGAGCATGGCCGAAGAACTCAAAAAGGCCAAGGACGAGGCCCGCGCGGACGTCGCCAAGCTCCGCGAGGAGCTGCTGGCCAAAGCCAAGGTCGAGCAAGAGACCCTGTTGAAGCAGGCCCGCACCCAGATCCAGACCGAGACCGAACGGGCTTTCGCCGAAGTTCGGGTGCAAGCGGCAGCGCTGGTCGTTGAAGCGACCGGGGCCTTGCTGACCAAGAAACTGGATCAGGAAGCCGACAAGGCGCTGGCGGAAAAGCTGGTGGCCTCGGTCAAGGTCTCCAAGAACTAGGCGGAATCCCATGCTGGCAAGCCTGATCGCTGAACGCTACGCAAAAGCGCTCTTGCGCGCCGCCGAGGCCGAAAAGGCCCTCCCGCAAGTCGGGGAACAGGCGGATGCGCTTCGAGCGGCTTTGGCGTCGGCCCAGGGGGCCCAGTCTTTCTTGGGCGATCCGATCGCCGAGCCCCAGGAAAAACTGAAGGTGTTGACGGAGCTCTTCGGGGCTGCGGTGCACCCGGTGTTCAAGGCCTTTTTGCTCGCGGTCCTGGAGCAGAATCGCGAAGTCTTTTTGCCCGTCATCCTCAGGGCCTTTTGCGAGCTGAGGGACGGGGTCGAAGGCCGGGCGACGGTCCACTACGGCACGGCGCACACCCTGCCCGCCGGCGACCGCAAGGTCCTCGAAGAGACCCTGGGCAAGCGCCTTGGTCGCACGGTCATCCTGGAACCCTACACGGATCCCCGGATCATCGGCGGCGCCGTTCTGAAGATCGGCGACACGGTATACGATGGGAGCCTGCGTAGCCGGCTGGATAAGCTGGGCCGCCTGCTCGCCGAAGGGCCTCCACCGCGCCCTAGTCGCGCGTCCTCGCCCTCGGCCGGGGACGCCGCGTCAGCCAAGACCGAGATAAGGCGAAGCCCAGCGAAGGCGGAACCGGCGAAGGCGAAGGCGCGGAAATCGGCGTCCGCCAAGGCGGCCCCTTCCAAGGCCCGCGCCGCGGCCTCCGGAAACGGTCCCGCCGCGACGAAGGCCGCTCCCTCCGCCAAAACCAAGGTCGCAACCCGGACGGGCTCAAAACCTGCGGTGCGGTCCGCGGCGAAAGCGGCCCCCAAAGGCGCGGTCAAGCAGGTCACGAAATCGAAGGCGCCTTCCACCAAGGCCGCCGGCTCCAAAATCAAGGCCGCAGCCTCCTCAAAGGCGGCGGGACTCAAGAACCGGAAAAGCAGGTAACAGTTTCCCATCACTGACGCGGGAACGTTCATGCAGATCAAAGCGCAAGAAATCACATCGCTGCTGGAAAAGCAAATCCGCGGCTTCAGCTCCCAGGTCGACGTGTCCGAGACGGGCACCGTCATCCAGGTCGGCGACGGTATCGCCATCCTGTATGGCCTGAAGGGTTGCATGGCCTCGGAGCTCCTCGAGTTCCCGAACGGGCTGATCGGTTTGGCCTTGAACCTGGAACGCGACACCGTGGGCGCCGTGCTCATGGGCGATGACCGCGGGGTGAAGGAAGGCGACACCGTTCGCCGGACCGGCCGCGTGGCGGAAGTGCCCGTGGGCGACGCCTTTTTGGGCCGCGTGGTCAATGCCTTGGGCCTGCCGATCGACGGCAAGGGTCCGATCCAGGCTTCCGGGACGCGTCCCATCGAGTTCCGCGCGCCGGGCATCGTCGACCGCCAGCCGGTCAAAGAGCCCTTGGCGACCGGCATCAAGGCCATCGACGGCATGATTCCGATCGGCCGCGGCCAGCGCGAACTGATCATCGGCGACCGCCAGATCGGCAAGACCGCCGTGGCGCTCGATACGATCATCAACCAGAAGGGCAAAGGCGTGCAGTGCGTGTACGTCGCCATCGGACAAAAGCAGTCCACGGTGGCCCAGGTGCTGCGCACCTTGGAGGAGAACGGCGCCCTCGAATACACGATCATCGTGGCCGAGACCGCCAGCAATCCGGCCCCCTTGCAGTACCTCGCCCCGTACACCGGCGCGGCCCTGGCCGAACACTTCACCTACAGCGGACGCCATGCGCTGATCGTCTACGACGATCTTTCCAAGCAGGCCGTCGCCTACCGCCAGCTTTCGCTGCTGCTTCGCCGCCCGCCGGGACGCGAAGCCTATCCCGGCGACGTCTTCTATCTCCACTCCCGCTTGCTGGAACGCGCGGTCAAGCTTTCGGAGAAGATGGGCGGCGGTTCGCTGACGGCGCTTCCGATCATCGAGACGCAGGCGGGCGACGTGTCGGCCTACATTCCGACGAACGTCATTTCGATCACCGACGGCCAGATTTTCCTCGAGGCCAACCTGTTCTACTCCGGCATCCGTCCGGCGGTGAACGTGGGTATCTCGGTGAGCCGCGTGGGCGGCAACGCCCAGACCAAGGCGACCAAGAAAGTCGCCGGTAGCCTCCGCCTGGAGCTGGCCCAGTACGACGCTTTGGCCGCTTTCGCCCAGTTCGCTTCGGACTTGGACAAGGCTTCGCAGCAGCAGCTTTCCCGCGGACGCCGCCTGGTCGAGTTGCTCAAGCAGGGGCAGTATGCGCCTCTGGCCATGGAAGAACAGGTCGCCGTGGTGTTCAGCGGAATTTCCGGGCGCGTGGACGACATCGAAATCGGCGCCGTCCGCCGCTTTGAAGTCGAGATGCTGGAGCATTTGCACTCCAAGCACCCCGAAATTCTCGCGACGATCCGGGACAGCAAGGACTTCAACGACGATTCGAAGGCCAAGCTCGGCGCGGCCATCGACGAGTTCAAAGCCACCTTCAAGGCCTGACCCAGACGGGGCGCCATGCCATCACTTCGTGAGATCCGCGGCCGCATCAAGTCGGCCCGGAACATCCAGCAGATCACCAAGGCCATGAAAATGGTGGCCGCGGCCCGTCTGCGCCGCAGCCAGGAACGGATGAACGCCGCCCGTCCCTATGCGCGCCTCATCGCCGAGGTGCTCAAGGACGTCGCGGCCAAGGAGGACCTCAGCCAGCATCCGCTTTTGCAGGTGCGGCCGGGGGCCCAAACCGGTTCGGGCACGTTGCGCTTGGTCGTTTTCACGGCGGACAAGGGACTATGCGGCGCGTTCAACGTCAACGTGTTGCGCCGCGCCAGCCAGATCATCCGCGAGCAGCGCGAAAAGCGCCGCATCGAGGTGGTCGCCGTGGGCCGCAAGGGCCGGGACTTTTTCCAGCATTTCGGCGTCACGCTGGTCAGCCAGTACGTCCAGTTGGGATTGATCGAATCCCCGGTGGCGGACGCCATCGCCCGCGAACAGTGCGAAGCCTATCTCTCCGGCGCGGTCGACGAAGTCGTGATGCTGTCCACCGAGTTCAAGAGCGTGATCAGCCTCAAGCCCGTGGCCGTGCGCCTCTTGCCCTTTGAAATGACGGCGCTCGACCTGGAAGGCCCCTGGACGCCCGCCACCGGCGCGACGGCCAAGGGTTCGGCGGGAGCTCCCCCGGCCTACGAACCATCAGGGGCCGAAGTGCTCCGGGAACTGATCCCCCGGGCGATCTCCATGCAGGTCTGGAAAGCGCTCCTCGAAAGCCAGGCCTCGGAATTCGCGGCGCGCATGACCGCCATGGACAACGCCAGCCGCAATAGCAAAGAGCTGATCGGCAGCCTCACCTTGTATGCAAACCGCATCCGCCAGGCCGTGATCACCAAAGAGATCTCGGAACTGGTGGGCGGGGCGGAAGCCTTGAAGTAAGCCCCAGGCGGGGAGCGATCGGCCCCGCTCGATGACTGAGGATACCCATGAGCAAAGGAAAAGTCGTCCAGATCATCGGCCCGGTGGTCGACGTCGAATTTGAGCGCGGTAAGCTTCCGAGCATCTATAACGCGCTCAAGGTGCAGGGCGAATACAAGAGCGGCGACAAGACCTACAAGCTGGACATCACCCTGGAAGTGCAGACGCACCTGGGTGACGACACGGTGCGTAGCGTCGCCATGAGCACCACCGACGGCCTCACCCGGGGCATGGACGTCGAAGATACCGGCGCGCCGATCAGCGTGCCGGTCGGCGTCGAGACGCTGGGGCGCATCCTGAACGTCCTGGGCGAGCCCGTGGACGAAATGGGACCCGTGGGCAACAAGAAGACCTACCCCATCCATCGGCCGACCCCGAAGTTTGAGGACCAGAGCACCAAGGCGGAAATCCTCGAAACGGGCATCAAGGTCGTGGATTTGCTCGCCCCTTACGCCAAGGGCGGCAAGATCGGACTCTTCGGCGGCGCCGGCGTCGGCAAGACCGTCGTCATCATGGAGCTCATCAACAACATCGCCAAGGAGCACGGCGGCTACTCCGTGTTCGCCGGCGTGGGTGAGCGCACCCGTGAAGGCAACGACCTTTGGCTGGAAATGAAGGAAAGCGGCGTCATCAAGAAGGCCGCCCTGGTCTACGGCCAGATGAACGAGCCGCCTGGAGCCCGTCTGCGCGTCGCCTTGAGCGCCCTGTCGGTCGCCGAGTACTTCCGCGACGAACAGAACCAGGACGTGCTGCTCTTCATCGACAACATCTTCCGCTTCACGCAGGCCGGTTCCGAAGTGTCCGCCTTGCTGGGACGCATGCCCTCCGCCGTGGGCTACCAGCCCACCTTGGCGACCGAAATGGGCGCCCTGCAGGAACGCATCACCTCGACGAACAAGGGCTCGATCACCTCGGTGCAGGCCATTTACGTGCCCGCGGACGACTTGACCGATCCGGCCCCGGCGACGGCCTTCTCGCACTTGGACGCCACGACGGTGCTCAGCCGCACGATCGCCTCGCAAGGCATCTATCCCGCCGTCGATCCGCTGGATTCCACCAGCCGTATGCTTGACCCCAAGATCGTGGGCGAAGAGCACTACCAGGTGGCCCGTAAGGTGCAGGTGATCCTGCAGAAGTACAAGGATTTGCAGGACATCATCGCCATCTTGGGCATGGACGAACTCAGCGAAGAGGACAAGCTCACCGTCTCGCGCGCCCGTAAGATTCAGCGCCTGTTGAGCCAGCCTTTCCACGTCGCCGAACAGTTCACGGGCTTCAAGGGCAAGTACGTCCGCCTCGAAGACACCATCCGCTCGTTCAAGGCGGTGGCCAACGGCGAATACGATCGCCTTCCGGAACAGGCCTTCTACATGGTCGGCGGCATCGAAGAAGTCGTCGAAAAGGCCAAGACCCTCGGCGCCGCGGTTTAATGAAGCCTTTCGTTTTCCACTTCGGGACCAAGATCAATTTCGGCAGCGGCAAGCTGGCCGAAGTGGGGATCGAAGGGAAACGATTGGGCTCCAAGCCCCTGGTTTTGACCGGCAAGGGTTCGATGCGCCGCTCCGGCGCCTTGGATAAGGTGCTGGGTCTGCTCAAGGGCGCGGGGCTCCAGCCCGTGCTCTTCGAGCGCGTGGAACCGAACCCGCGCAGCGCCACCCTGGACGAGGGCGTCGCCCTCGCGCTTTCCGAAGGCTGCGACTTTGTCGTCGCCTTGGGCGGCGGCTCCACGATGGACGCGGGCAAGGCCGTCGCGGCCGCGCTGGGGCACCACAAGCGCTGCGGAGAAACCAAGAGCGTTTGGGAATGGACCAACGGGACCGGTAGTCCGCACCGCAAGGTGGTCGAACCTTTCGCCACCTTGATGATCAGCTCGACCGCCGCGACGGGGTCGGAAGGCAATTGCGCCTCGGTCATCACCCGGTGGGAGACCAACGAAAAGGCCGTCCTTTGGGATCTCGGGGCTTTCCCGACGGTCAGCATCGTCGATCCGGAATTGATGCTGAGCTTGCCGCTGGAAACCACCCGGGACGGCGCCGTGGACATGATGCTGCACGTGCTGGAGCAGCACTTCAACGGCGACGACAAAGCGCCGGTGCAGGACCGCCAAGCCGAGGGGCTCTGCCTGGGTGTCATGGAATGCCTGAATCGGGTCGAGCAGGATCCCAAAGACTTGGTCGCCCGTGAAAACCTGAGCTGGGCTTCGATCGCCGCCTTGATCGCCGGCGGCGGGCCCAATTTCGGTCGGACCGGCAGCTTCACGGTGCACCATCTGGCCCATCCGGTCGCGGGGTACACGGACATCGCCCACGGCTTGAGCTTGGCGTTGCTGTGGCCGGACTATCTGACGACCATCCTGCCGAAGCGTGAACAGAAAATCGCCCGTTTGGGCGCCGCGCTGTGGAATGTCCCGGCCGGGGATTCGGCGGCTCCCAAGAGCATCCAAGCCCTGCGGGATTGGCTCAAGGTCCACAACTACACCCGGCGCCTGCGGGACGTGGGCGTGACCGATGCGCTGATCCCGGAGATGGCCAAAAAAGCGGTCGCCCTTTCCGGCGGCGGCCACGGTTATCTGGACGCCCCCTTGCCCCTGAACGCGGAAAAGATCGAAGCCCTGTATCGGGCCGCCTTCTAAGCCGAGCCTGCGATGAACACTTTTCATCTCGAAATCGTCACCCCGGACGGGCCCACCTTCAAAGGCGAGGTCGAAAGCTTGGTGCTGCCCGCCTGGGAAGGCCAGCTGGGGGTGCTTCCGGGTCACGAACCCATGGTCGTGGTCATGAAGCCCGGCCCGCTGCGGTATCAGACCTCCGGCAAAGAGGAATGGGTCGCGGTTTCGGGCGGGTTCGCCCAGATCGCCCAGGATAAGGTGATTCTTCTGGCCGAAACGGCGGAGATCGCCGAAGCCATCGACGCGGCCCGCGCCAAAGCCAAAGTCGGGGAAAAGCAGCACGCCTTGAACGAACGCCACGGCATGAGCGCGGAAGAAGTTTCTCGCATGGAAGCCAGCCTTTTGAAGGAATTGATCCGCGTCAAGGTGGCGGAACGAGCCAAGAAAGGCTAAGATTAGGCCGCCGCTCGGCGGAAGGTCGAGGGCCCGTGGTTCGCCACGGGCCCCCTTTTTTTTGGGCGGCCTTTCTCCCGCTCCTTGAGCCGCATGAAAATCCTCACTTGGAACGTCAACGGCATCCGGGCTGTCGTAAAAAAGGGCTTTTTGGACTGGCTGAAAGCCTCCAAGGCGGACGTGGTCTGCCTGCAGGAGATCAAGGCGACGCCCGCGCAGGTACCCGTTGAACTCAAAGAATTGCAGGGCTGGAAAGGGCATTATTTCCCGGCCAAAAAACCCGGATATTCCGGTACGGCCCTGCTGTATCGGCAGGCTCCGGACGAGATCTGGACGGGCCTGGGCGAAGGGCGATTTGACGATGAAGGGAGGGTGTTGGGCGGCCGATGGGGGGAACTCCAGGTCGTCTCCGCCTATTTCCCCAATAGCCAGGAAGCGGGCAAGCGCCTGGACTACAAGGTCGACTTTTGCAAAAAAATCACCTCACGCCTGAAAGCCTTGGAAAAAAAGGGTTCCCAGGTCGTGCTGTGCGGCGACTACAACATCGCCCACCAGCCCATCGATCTGGCCCGGCCTGAGGACAACGAGGAAAGCCCGGGCTATTTTCCGCAGGAACGCGCGGCGATGACGGAGTTTCTGGCCGCCGGTTTCACGGACGCGTTCCGCGAACAGCATCCCGGCGAAGAAGGGCTTTACACCTGGTGGTCGTACCGCGCCGCCGCCCGGGAAAGGAACGTGGGCTGGCGCATCGACTACGCCTGCACGAGCCCCGGCCTGCGATCCCGGACCAAAAAGACTTGGATCGAGTCGAAGGTACTGGGTTCGGACCACTGTCCGGTCGGGATTGAATTGAAATAGCCCTACCCGTCCGGAGCGCTCAAGATCCCGCGTGGAAACGCCGAAACATCCTGGGGAAGCCAGGAACGGCGGAAGTCGGGGCCCTATTTTCGCGTGCAGGGTGCTGTGCGCGCGGGGTCCGGACTGTTAAAATTTACGGTGCGCCCGCCGAGGGCGCCCGCTCGCATCTTCCGTCTCCCACTTCGGTTCCATGGCCTCCGCAAAAGTTATCGCCATCGCCAATCAAAAGGGCGGGGTCGGCAAAACGACGACCGCGGTGAACCTTTCGGCCTGCCTTGCGCAGGCCGGACGACGCACCTTGCTGATCGATCTGGACCCCCAGGCCAACGCCACGACCGGCCTCGGTCTCACCCAGGACCAGCTTCGCGCCACGGTGTACCAGGTCTTGATCGACTCCATCCCCCTCGCCGAAGCGGTGCATCCGACGGCCGTCGAAGGCCTTGGGCTCGTGCCCTCCGACCAGCAGCTCGCCGGAGCCGAGGTCGAACTGGTCGGCGCCGAAAACCGGACCGGACTCCTGCGCCGGGCCCTGCAGGCCGCCAAGGAGAACCTGGATTACGTCATCATCGACTGCCCGCCGTCCCTGGGTCTGGTGACCCTCAACGGCCTAGTGGCCGCCGACAGCGTGTTGATCCCGGTGCAGGCGGAATTTTTCGCCCTGACCGGACTGGGCCATCTACTGAACACCCTGGCGATGGTCCAACGGGAGTTGAATCCCGCCCTGCGGGTCGACGGCGCCCTGTTGACCATGGTGGACAACCGTGCCGCCTTGAACCAGCAGGTGGTGTCCGAAGTCCGCAAGATGTTCCGCGACCGCGTGTACGCGGCCGTGGTGCCGCGCAGCGTGCGCCTCGCCGAGGCGCCCAGTCACGGCAAGCCGATCAGCTTGTACGACCCCAAAGGCCGCGGAGCCGAAGCCTATCTTCAGCTGGCCGGAGAGGTCATGCTGCGCGGGAATTCGGGCACGGCGGCGGCCGCCCCCCCCAACTTTGGGAGCGCCGAATGAGCCGCCAAGCCCTTGGACGCGGGCTCAACGCCCTGATTCCGGGCCACCTCCGCGATCTCGACGCCGACCCCCAGGGCGGACCAGCGCGCGACCTCGCCGTCGCCGAAATCCGCCCGAACCCCTACCAGCCGCGCCGGAACTTTGACGCCTCCGAGCTGAAGGATTTGGCCGAATCCATCCGGGAACAGGGCGTGCTGCAGCCCATCCTGGTGGTCAAGGCCGCCGAAGGATACGAGCTGGTCAGCGGGGAACGCCGCCTACGCGCGGTCCAGTCCCTGGGCTGGGCCCGCATACCCGCCGTGGTGAAGCCGCAGGCAACGCCCCGGGAAATGGCCGAATGGGCCATCATCGAGAATGTCCAGCGGGACGATCTGAGCCCCCTGGAGCAAGCCAAAGCCTACCAGCGCCTGATCGACGAGTTCCAATTGAGCGTCGAGGAGATCGCCAAAAAAGTGGGCCGGGAACGCGCCACCGTGGCGAATTACATCCGCTTGTTGAAGCTGGCGCCGGAGCTCCAGGAGCTGCTGGAGAGCGGCGCGCTCCAGATGGGGCACGCGCGGGCCCTGCTGGCGGTAGAGAATGAGGCCGAACGCAAGGCCTTGGGCTTGAAAGCCGCCGCCGAAGGCTGGAGCGTCCGCCTCGTCGAACAGGCGGCCCAGGCCGGGCCGGCCCCCAAGGCCGCCGCGCCGCAGTCCAAGCGGGAAGTTTCGGATCCGGACCGCATCGCGGTCGAGGAACGTCTCCGGCGCCGCATGGGCACCAAGGTGAAGATCCTGCCTTCGGGCAAGGGCGGCAAGATCGAGATTCATTATTACGGCGCCGAAGAGCTGGAACGGCTCCTCGACCTTCTGGGATGAGCGGGAGGGAGGAGGCATGAACCAGCGATTCGAACGCCATGAACGCCACGAGAGCGACAAGCTCACGGTGGTCGTCATCCCCAGGCACGGCGGCAGCATGTTCCAATGGCGCATCGCGCCGTGGGGCATCGCCCTTCTGGGGATTCTCGGCCTCGGAGTCCTTTTCGTGGTCGTCGCCGCGGGGCTGGTGCTGGCGCGCGACGCCAAACAGCGTCAGGCCCTCGCCCGGGCCGAGGAACTCAAGCAGGAGAACACCCGCGTCGCCATGGATTTGGCCCAAGGCAGGGACGCGCTGATGCGGGTGGCCAAGCTCGAGACCGAGCTGAGGCACATGCTGAAGTTCAAGAACGAAAAGGCGCTGTTCCAGGCCAGCGCGGTCGGCGGTCCCACCGAGGAGGACGCCGCCAAGCTCGGGCAGATGCTGGACGAGGCTCCGGCGATGGCCGAGGAGCAGACCCAGCAGTCCATGGTTCAGCTGATGAACCAGGCCCAGGAACGCGAAAAGAGCGTCAACGAAATCCTTCAATACGTGCGCCACCGCAGCACACTGATGGCCACCCGGCCCACCATCTGGCCGGTCCACGGCTGGATCAGCAGCGGGTTCGGGGACCGCACGAATCCCGTGACGGCGAAGGCCGGGTTCCACACCGGCGTCGACATCGCCAACGACACGGGGACGCCCATCCACTGCACGGCGGACGGCACGGTCCGCTTCGCCGGTTGGGAGGGCGGCTACGGAAAACTGGTGGTCGTCAACCACGGCAACGGGTATTCCACCTATTACGGGCATCTGAGCGAGATTCGGGCGGCGGTCGGCGCCCAGGTCAAGCGCGGGGACGTGGTGGGGCTGATGGGGGCGACCGGCAATACGACCGGACCCCACTTGCACTATGAAATCCGCGTGTATGGCGCGCCTGTGGATCCGGTCAAATACATGGAAGAGTAGGAGGCCGTCATGTTCGGGATTCGCGCCAAGATCGACACGCTTCTGGGACAGAACGCGGAAATCAAGGGTAACGTCAGCGTCGACGGGGCCGTCGTCATCGACGGGCGCCTCGAAGGCGACGTCACCGCCACGGACCGCATCACCATCGGGACCCACGGCCAGGTGCGCGGAAACCTGAACGCGCCCGAGGTCGTCGTGGGCGGCACGGTCTTTGGCGACATTTCGGCGCCCGAACGGGCCGAACTGCTGGCCGGGGCCCAGGTCGCGGGGGATATCCGTTCCCCCAGGCTTTCGGTGGCCGACGGAGCCCGGGTGTCCGGCCGCATGGACATGGCGACGCCCGCGCCCGCGCCGGACGCCGCCCCCGAACTTCATCTCGCCCAAAGTTGAGCTAGGACGCACAAAACGATGACCGTACGCACGCGCTTCGCCCCTTCCCCGACCGGCACCCTCCATATCGGAGGCGCCCGCACCGCGCTTTTTAGCTGGTTGTACGCCCGCCGTCTGGGCGGTCAGTTCATCCTCAGGATCGAGGACACCGATCAGGTGCGCTCCACCCGGCAGAGCGTCCAGCAGGTCCTCAAAGATCTCCGCTGGCTGGGTTTGACCTGGGACGAAGGTCCGGACAAGGACGATTTCGGGAGCGTCGGGCCCCACGGGCCGTATTTCCAAAGCCAGCGCCTCGACATCTACGCCAAATATCTGGAGGAACTGAAGGCCAAGGGCCTCGCGTACCCTTCGGTTGAAAGCAAGGCCGACGTCGAGGCGGAACGCGAAGCCGCCATCGCCGAAGGCCGCGCGCCGGCGGGGACCTTCGAGGAAGCCAGCCCCGAACAGTTGGCCGCGCTCAAGGCCGAGGGCAAGAATCCGGCATGGCGTTTCCGCGTGCCCGAGCAGGGCGTCACCGAATTCGACGACCTGGTGCACGGCAAGATGCGTTTTGAAAACCGCCTGCTCGCCGATTTCGTCATCGTCCGCTCCGACGGGATGCCCACCTACAATTTCGCGGCCACCATCGACGACGCCTTGATGGCCATGACGCACGTGATCCGCGGCGACGACCATTTGAGCAACACTCCGCGCCAAATCTGCCTGTACCGGGCGCTGGGCCTCGCGGAGCCGAAATTCGCGCATATCCCCATGATCCTCGGCCCCGACCGCCAGCGCTTGAGCAAGCGCCACGGCGCCATGGCCGTGGGCGAATACGAGGCCAACGGCTACCTGCCCGAGGCGCTTTTGAACTATCTCGCCCTGCTGGGCTGGAGCCTGGACGACAAGACCACGCTGATCAAGACCGCCGATCTCATCGCCAATTTTTCGCTGGAACGCTGCACCAAGCACGCGGCGGTTTTCGATCCGGTGAAGCTGGCCTGGATGAACGGGCAGTACCTCAAAGAAGCGCCCGACGCCGAGCTGGCGCCCCTGGTGCGGGAACAGTTCCTGAAGGCGGGATTCCCGGACAAGGATTCGGCCTGGTGGGCACGCCTTTCCCATGCCGTCAAAGAAAAGGCCCGGAGCCTTTCCGAATTGCCCGCGGAGAACGCCTTCTTTTTCCGCATGCCCGCGCCCAGCGACGAGGCCAAACGCAAGTTCGCCGACGCCCAAGGGGCGAGCTTGGCCCCCAAGCTTAAGGTCCTGCTTTCCGCCGTGGAGTTCGAGGAAAAGGCCCTTGAAGCCGCGCTCCGGGGTTTTTGCGACGCCCAGGGCCTGAAATTCAAGGACGCGGTGGCGGTGTTGCGCTGCGGCCTGTCCGGCTCGACCGTGACTCCGGGCCTTTTCGAAACCCTGGTGCTGTTGGGCAAGTCCGAAAGCCTGGCGCGCCTGGAAGCCGCAGGAGCCTGGGGATGACCGGGGAATCCGGAAAAAGCGCGATGGAGCGGCGGGTCGCCGAGCGCGTCGACCTGAAGGTCGAAGTGCGTTGGCGCCGCATCGGCGGACGCAAGGCCAGCGCGCTTGTGGAAGGCGGAGCCTATTCCGAGATTTTCGCGCCCTTGGCGCCGGAGCTCCCCGCCACCGCCGATGAGCTGGAACGCCAGGCCTATACGGAAAACCTGTCGACCGCAGGGCTGAAGCTGGTGGGCGATCTCCGGCTCCAGGACGGTTCAGCCCTCCAGGAAGGCTGGGATTTGCTCGTGGAGATCACGGCGCCTTTCCAGAAGGAGCCGATCCGCGCCATCGCCGGGGTCGTCTGGATCACCCCTGAACCGGCTCCGCGCCAGGCCGGCCTCTTCTTCAAGGCCATCAACAAAGAGGACGTGGAAAAAGTCCTGCGCCTGCAGGCCGAGGCCAAGAAAGCCCAATCGTAGGATCGGTGCTTGACCGGCGGTCCGACATTCCCTAAAATCTTCGTCCGATTGTTCTTGCTGGCAGATCGTCTAACGGTAGGACAGAGGATTCTGACTCCTCCAATCTAGGTTCGATTCCTAGTCTGCCAACCATCCCGCAGAAACGCTGTCTTCAGCCCCCAAAGGGTCGGAGACAGCGTTTTTGTTTTCCTTGAAATCCACAATGGCGTCAAAGGGTTTGCGGAACGTGGGGGTCACGGTGCCCCCCTTCCAAATCGAGTTCGAGCACACAAAAGAGACCAGTTCGCGTTTTTGCGGCAAAGTCAGGGAATCGTAAGTCCCTACAGCGTTTTTACAAAGTTCGAGCACCTGGAACGCTGCCTGCATATAACTGTCATCCAAGACCCGAAGCTGGGCGATTCTGGCTTCCACCTCCATTTGTTCGGCTCGCCACTCGGAACGCTTCCTGACATAGAAGTCCTTGGTGATGACGCCCGAGACCGAATCCTCGTAGCCTTCCTCGATCAGCCGTCCTAAAGCCTTGTAGCGAGCACCGAGGGCATCCAGGGTGGCTTTCTGGTAGGCTTCTTTGTCGGTGTGACTGTCCAGCAGCCCCTTCTTAACATACCCGATGGCGTCAGCGTCCATCTGGATCCTGGCAATGACTTTGCGGAACTCCTGGTCCACCACGGCCTCGGCGGCATACTTCTCGGGACACTTCCCCCTGTTTCCCGTGCAGTGGTAGTAGACATACTTGGACCCAGATTTCTTGTTGGTCTTTTGCTCGCCCACCACCGAACAGCCGCAGTGCCCACAGGTCAGCAAGCCCTGAAATGCCCAGTTCGGCTTACGCTCAGAGCGCCACCGAGTTGCCCTCCCCTTCAGGACTGCTTGCGCCCTGTCGAATAGGTCTTGGTCGATGATGGCTTCATGCTTTCCAGGGAAGATCTTGCCGTTGTAGTCCACCATGCCGTAGTAGGTATGCTTTCCCAGGATGTCCTGAAGGTGGCTCTTGGAGATCGTCTTTCCCCGTTTGGTCTTGAAGCCTTCCGAAGCCAGCAGCTTTGCCAGGGACTTGATGGAGTGCTGCCCTGAAGCCATGAGTTCAAAGACCCGCTGGATGTAGTGTCGGCGCAGGGGGTCGGGTTCAATGAGCTTCTGCCCGTCCTTGTGGACATTGATGTAGCCCAGGGGTGCCTTGGTCGGGTGGTAGCCCTGGGACGCTTTTTCGTTCATGCCCTTGGACACCATCAGGGACAGGTTGTCTCCGTAGAACGTGTTGACGGCGGTCTGAATGTTGCCCATGAACTTTTGGGCGGGTAGGGAAGTCTTGTTCAGGACGCTGCCTTCTTTGACGTAGTGGACTTCGATGCCGTAGGACTGGTAGAGATCCTCCACCACGGCCATGTCAAAGACGTTGCGGGCAAGCCTGTCCGACTTCTCCACCAGGATGACCTTGACCGCATCCTTCACGGGCTGGTTCTGCAGGAACTCCACCATCTCGTTGAACTTGGTCCGTCCAGCCTTGCGGGCAGACGCAGCTTCCTGGAACTCTTTCACGATCGTCAGGTCTGACCGCTGGGCGTAGCCATGCAGGATCTTGAGCTGCGCATCGGGGCTGAAGCCCTCTTCGTCCTGGCGCTTGGTGGATACTCGGATGTAGGCGACTGCTTTTCGTTTGCTTGTGGGAACTGCCATACGAACTCCCAGAGTGCTCAGGCACAGGATCAAGCGCCTGGATCACTCGGATTTCAAGGTCGAAGTTGAGTCTTGCCGCAATCGGTGTTTGTAGAGGAACAAAATATAGCCGCTCAAGTTCTCGTTCAGCTCTTTCCTTTCGCTAGGGGTCAGGGTGCGACCATAGCGGCGGTCCCATAAATCAGGGGGACAGGTTTCTGTGTTCTGGGAGTCCTTGGGGGTCATCGCTCAGCCCCCCAGGTGCATCCCCCATCCAAGGGTTGTCGGGGATGGGTTATGAGGTATGGCGCTCCTGTCGATCACATGTATAGAACCGGCCTGACCATCTGGCGCGGATGACCCCAAAAGTCGTAAAAGATGCCATGACCCCCTCTGAGGAGAAGATCATGGCGCGAATGGACAAGACCCAACTGAAGGCAGTCTGGCGCGAAC